>Ga0307378_10008430_pt1 | contig 13707 bp, 14 predicted proteins | sample UN1MG_FD_202238 | JGI IMG/M metagenome (GOLD analysis project Ga0307378, IMG submission 202238) | Soil microbial communities from Risofladan, Vaasa, Finland - UN-1 | ecosystem: Environmental > Terrestrial > Soil > Coastal area > Acid sulfate soil | place: Finland: Risofladan, Vaasa | collected... | reverse complement strand
AATATCAATCATGGTAAATACCAACCTGGGCCTTCTCACCTATGAGATACGCAGAATCAAGAGGGATATTGACTGGGGTGGCACCTTTTCTGACGCGCTGATGCGCTTTGAGAGCAGGGTAAGGACGCCGCTTATCGCCCGTACCGTTACACTCATCACGAAGGCCAGCCAGATGAGCGGGTCTATCGGAGATGTACTTTCAATCGCCGCAAGTGATGCCAAGATGTCCTATATCCTGAAAAGAGAACGGATGTCCGATATGTTCATCTATACTGCCATCGTGTACCTGTCATTCTTTGTATTTTTATTCGTAGTCGGCGTAATCAGCAGCCAGTTCATGCCCATATTGAATACAATAAATACTGAAGGCATTCCTGCAGGAACTGCGTTATCCGGCATATCGCCCATGTCAATCTATGCAACGGAACGTCTCATGTACCATGGAGTGGTGGCACAGGCGGTATTCTCCGGGCTCATTGCAGGACAAATGGGAGAGGGATCCATCCGTGCGGGGATCAAACATGCATGTTTCATGCTGGTAATCACCCTAATCGTCTTCAACCTCATTATCTGAATCTCGAAATTTCGAAACAACCCGTGGGATAAGAAAACCACAACTCTCCTGTGGTCAGCCTTAATACCATTGCGGCGATGTACTATGTCAATTGGTGAGGATGCATGACAAGATTGTATGAATTACGCGGGGACAACGAAGTTTTATGCGTAAAAGGGGCTTTTTCCTTTCTCCTGGCAGGAAAAGCAGGGAAGAGGTTTCCTCTCTGTATCGAGACCTTTGAAGAAGAATACTGCCAGACTCTTGAGGCAGACGATATAATTGCAGTATCTGCACCGGAAGGCGGATCACAGCAGGCTGCAGGAATGCTCCTGGAACTGGTCAGGACACATCACATTCCGCTGGTGGTGCTTCCGGGAAGCCATCCCGGGTCGAAACGCCTGAAATATGTGGTTTCAGCCGGAGGTGAGATTCATCTGAACTGTTCAATCACGCGGGGAACCCACCCCGAACAGCATCTCCTGTGCTCATCGGAAGAACTGGCGGGAATATCACTTACTAAAAAACCCGGAGCCGTAGAAATTTCAAGCCTCCCGTCCGGAATCGAAGTGCACAGAATTTTAACCAGGGATACTCTTTCTTTTCCTTAAAAAAACCCGTCTTATCACTTTAGTTATGCCCGGTATCCGAAATCCCCTACACCAAATGGACTTTGAGAGAATTTCTTACAAATATGGCTGAAAGATTCATAAAATCAATATAAGATATGATATGACCCTCGAATTAATAACAACAAATATAAGAACAATTCCCGTCAAATATTTGTATGCCGTGAGAGGAGGGTTGGATGAAGACGGATGTCTTGAAAAAGATCAAAGCAGCTGAAGACGAGTACCGCTCCATGATCAGCACGGCCATGGCAGAAAAAAAGCGCAGTGTCGCTGATGCCGAATTAGAGGCTGATAACCTGATCATGAAAGCAAACAGTAACACCGAGGACTACAAGAAAAAAAGGCTTGCAGATGCACGCCAGCAGACAGAAAAAACGCATGCTGAAATTGCACGGGAAGGAGACCGGCGAACTGCAGAATTGAAAGAAAAAGGCAGTAAAAAACTGGATGAAGCGGTTGAGCTGCTTGTTTTACGTTTCAAGGAGCAACTGCATGTTCACGCCTAAAGAGATGAGAAAGGTTCTCGTTGTAGCACCAAAGAATCATCTTGAGTCCGTTATCAAAGAACTGTATTTTCAAAACCTGTTTCACATAGAAGAATATGTGGATAAGGATGAAGAGGAATACACCGGATTTAAAATAGGCATGCCGCTTTCCAAGGCAAGCGCCAGTTCGACTGAACTCCTCAAGTTACGGGCAATCACCAATGCCATAATGGTCAACGAAGAGGATGTTTTTTCCCAGGAGAAGGTTTCATCGGCTCAACTGAAAAGCCAAATCGAGCAGGAACTCCCCTCGATTGAGGAGGAAGTAGAATCCCTTATCGGCAGGCGCTCAAGGCTTGAGACTGAGGCGAAGGATATAGAACAGATTATTGATACGCTGGAACCATTTGCTGATATCGCGGTAGACCTTGATCTGCTTCGCGGCTATGAAACACTGGCAGTATTTGCCGGTTACCTGCCTGCAAAGCTGGATCTTGATGTCCCGCATGAGGAGATTTTCTCAGGTTCCAAAAGCGGTAACCTGTTCATTGCGTGGGTCCCTGTAGAACACCGGAATACGGTGGAAAGGGCCATTCTTGATGCGCAATTCCAGGCTATTCCCATTCCCGACGAATCCGGGTTGGCAAAAGACCGGATCAGCCACTACAAAGGTCAGTTGTCCGCAATTGATACAGATCTTGAAGAATTAGATCAAAAACTCAAGAGCCTGAGGGAAAACCATCAGGAATTCCTTGTCGCATGTGACGAACTATTGACCGCTGATGTGGAAATGGCTGAAGCACCTCTTCGTTTCGCTACAACGGAGAATGCATTTCTGGCCGAAGGGTGGATACCCGCGGCTGATGTAGGAATGTTCATGGAGAGAATGTCTGCCGCAACGGCAGGGAAGGCCTTCGCAACAGAGCTTACCATTGACAGGGAGAATGACGCTGTCCCTGTTGAATATAACAATATTGCTTTTGCGAAACCGACTGAATTTCTCATGGACATTTACTCGCGTCCCTCGTATACAGAGATCGATCCCACACTCATGGTCGCCATCGTGTTCCCTATCTTTTTCGGGCTTATCCTTGGAGATGTTGGATATGGTGCTCTGGTACTGGCGGTAAGCCTGGGTCTTCGGAAGCTCATCACCGGAAAGGAGGGCAGGATGCTCCTGAACATACTCAGGAATGCGGGAATAGCAAGCATAATTTTTGGATTTCTCTACAGTGAATTTCTCGGATTTCCCATTCCGGGTCTGGAACCCTTGCTTCCCAACAGGCACCTGGCCATTGGAGGGCATGGAGGAGGTCACGGCCCTGCAGTTCCCGAACTGATGATGATGACAGTCTGGATCGGTATTCTCCACATCACAGTGGGAAGGGTTTTGGGAATCGTGAACCATGCCAGGCTGGATCACGGGAAACACCGTACTCTCGCTGTCCTGGCCAATCTTGGCTGGCTCCTGGCCATGTACGGAATCCTTATTGCGGCACTCACGATATTCGCCCTGCCGCTCATGCCTGATCTGACAGGGGGATCCCCGATAGTGTTGGGTTTGACGCTTCCGGCGATTATCGGTCTGATCATGCTTGTGGTGGGCCTATTGTTCATCGTGAGGGATTCTGTGCTTGAACTCGTGGAGCTTCCCACTATCCTGTCACACGTGCTCTCATATGCCCGTATCGTGGGTGTGGGATTATCATCGGTGGCTATCGCGGGAGTGGTGAATTTCATCGCCATCGGTATGTTTATTGAGCCGCAATTGGAACATTTAACGGCACTCGGGGTCGTAATTATCATTGTTGGAGTTGTAGTTTTCCTCATAGGACACATTTTCAATACTATTCTGGGAATGCTGGGAGGAGCACTACAATCCATGAGGTTGCAGTATGTTGAATTCTTCACCAAATTCTACAAGGGTGGAGGAAAGAAGTACAATCCATTTGGAATGATTAAGAAATTTTCGGAGGATTAAGAAATGCCAGATATGACACTTGAAATGGTACAGGCATCGCAGATGGGAATGAAGGCAATCAGCGCAGCTCTTGCCGTAGGGATTACAGGAATGGCAACCGCATTTGCAGAGATGTCAATCGGTTCTGCTGCAGTAGGGGCAACAGCTGAAAATAAGGACGTTTTTGGCCTGGTTCTGTTGTTCACCGTTATCCCTGAAACCATCGTCATCTTCGGCCTTGTGGTCGCATTGCTGCTTTTGTTCTAAACGGAGCAGACCATGGGACTGGAAGTGGTCATCGAAGAGATCAGGGCAAAAGAGCAGAAAGAGGCGGACCTGATCAGACAGGACGCCCAGCAGGAGGTCAATAGCATCCTGACGGCCGCCCAGGAGCGAGCAGAAAAGATCAAACTGGACGCCGAACATGACGTGAAGAAACAGATATCCCATATAGAGAATCAGGAGATCTCTGCAGCCAACCTCGTGGTCAAGAGGCAGCTCTTAAACACCCAGAAGGAACTTCTGGACCAGGTGTATCAGACTGCCCTCCAATCCATCTCTCAGTTATCCCCGGATTTTCATCGTGAGATGCTGAAGAACCTGCTGCAGAAAGCGGTAAAGGAGATAGCTGAAGGAATCGTTCACTGCAATGAACGGGATATGCCCGCCCTGAAAGAGATACTCGTACAGGACCCTGCATTGAAAGGATATTCACCGGGGAAGACCCAGAATATCGAAGGCGGGATAATTGTCGAGAGTGGAGACGGAGAACTTCAGATCGACTACAGCTACCGAACATTTCTTGACCAGGCATGGGTAACAGGGCTCAAAGATGCGTCCGGGATCTTATTCGGGTGAGGTGATGTAAGGGTGGCGGAAAAACGAACCGGTCCTGCGCTATATACATACGTATGCACCAGAATGCGGGTCAGGAAATCCAAACTTCTCACCCGCGAGGACTATCTTAGAATGCTTAATATGAGCCTTCCCGAGATCACCCGTTTTGTTGAGGAAACTCAGTACAAGCGTGAGATTGATGAGATGGGCACATCTTTCCATGGCATTGACCTCCTGGAAATAGCCCTGAGCTGGAATCTGGCCAAGGAGTATCAGAATATCCAAAAAATTGCTCCTGGCAACCTGAAAAGGTTCACACAGTCTTACCTGCGAAGGTGGGATATCCAGAATGTCCTCACAATCCTTCGAGGTAAAGTACAGGGTGTCAAACAGGGAAAGATCAAGGAAATTCTCATACCTGCAGGCGAACTCGACAGGGCATTCCTGGACCGCCTCTTAAAAGAGGAATCACCTGAAAGAATCGTGGAGTCCCTGAAGGGAAACGTGCTGTATCCCATACTGTCAGAGGGATTGAGTACTGCTATCGCCGATGGCTCTTTTGCCAAAATGGAAAACGCTCTCTACCGGCAATTCTATACCGAACTGATAAAAGAGGCCATGAGTGGTTTAAAGGGTGGCCGCCTCTTTCTGGATTTCATCAAGCTGGAGATTGATATGATCAACATCCGGAATATGTTCAGATTGCGGGCAGACACGATGCCGGAGGATGCCAGGGAACTTATGATCCCGGGAGCCACCTTCACCGAAGACGAATTCCAACGGCTGATAAGCAGAGAAAATCGCGATGAATTCATCGATACAGTCAAGGCCCGAATCAGGCTCCGCCCTCTATTGGTAATGCTGGAGACTCTCAGGCAGGAAAAGCCATTGCGGGAGATTGAGATTGATCTCATTAAATTCCAGATCCACGAGATGGAAACTATGTCGAAGATGAAACCGTTTTCGATCTATCCCATTCTTGCCTATCTGGAAAAGAAAAAATATGAGGTAACCAATCTTCGGGCTCTGGCCCGGGGTAAGGAAGCGAACCTTCCGACAGACCGAATTAAAGGATATCTGGTGATATAATGGAGATTGCAGTAATTGGATCCGGTGAATTCATCCTCGGTTTCAGGCTTGCGGGTGTCAGGAAGACATTTGCGGTCGAGAGCGATGAACAACTGGTATACAATATTACCAGAGTCCTCGATGATGGCACCACGGGTATCCTCGTCCTTGAAAGTAAGGACATGAACCGAATTCCGCGTCGCCTTCAGGCCACGCTTGAAGATTCTGTGAAGCCGACTGTAATCGCGATAGGCAGCGAGGAAGGAGGGATGTCATTGAGAGAGAGAATAAAGCGTTCAGTGGGTGTTGATCTGTGGAAATGAAAGAAAATAAAACAAAAGGGGAAAAAGGAGTTCTGAAAAGAATTGCCGGACCTGTTGTCACTGCAGTTGGCATTGACACACATATGTATGATGTGGTGAAGGTAGGGCATGAAGAACTCATGGGAGAGGTGATCAAGATTCAGGGAGAGGAGTCCGTCATCCAGGTCTATGAGGACACCTCCGGAATCAGGCCCGGTGAACCTGTGGAGAACACCGGCCTCTCGCTGGCCGTTGAGCTTGGTCCGGGCCTTTTGACCAGTATTTATGATGGTATCCAGAGACCCCTGTCAGTCCTCGTGGATAAGATGGGAGATTTTATTGAGCGTGGTGTGTCTGCACCAGGTCTTGACCATGCAAAAAAATGGGATTTTGAACCCCTCGTAAAAGAAGGGGACAAGGTTGAACCAGGCGCAATCATCGGTCAGGTCCAGGAGACCAATATCGTTCACAGGATCCTTGTTCCACCGAATGTAGGTTCAGGTACTGTAAAAACCATCAGGAAGGGATCCTTTACCATTGATGAGATAGTATGCATCCTCGACAACGGAACCGAGCTGACCATGATGCAGAAATGGCCGGTGCGGGTGCCTCGTCCCGTGAGGGAGAAGCTGAATCCAACCATCCCTCTGATTACCGGTCAGCGTATTCTTGACGGTCTCTTTCCCATAGCCAAGGGGGGTACCGCTGCCATTCCCGGACCATTCGGAAGCGGAAAAACCGTTACCCAGCAGCAGCTGGCAAAATGGAGTGATGCTGAGATCGTGGTGTATATCGGTTGCGGTGAGCGGGGCAATGAGATGACGGAAGTTCTGACCGAGTTTCCGGAACTCGAAGATCCCAAATCGGGCAAGCCGCTCATGGAGAGGACCGTGCTCATTGCAAATACCAGTAACATGCCGGTGGCTGCGAGGGAAGCTTCTGTATATACAGGAATCACCATCGCGGAGTATTTCCGTGATATGGGCTATGACGTCTCACTGATGGCTGATTCAACCTCCCGCTGGGCCGAAGCAATGAGGGAGATCTCGTCACGTCTGGAAGAAATGCCTGGTGAAGAAGGGTATCCCGCTTATCTTGCAGCCAGGCTCTCGGAATTTTACGAGCGTGCCGGGCTGGTAAAAACCCTGAATGGGGACTTCGGATCGGTTTCCGTCATCGGCGCCGTGTCACCGCCGGGTGGTGATTTCAGTGAACCTGTCACGCAGAACACGCTTCGAATTGTCAAGGTGTTCTGGGCCCTGGATGCAAAGTTATCCCAGAGACGCCATTTCCCTGCCATTAACTGGCTGAACTCATATTCCCTTTATCTGGAATCGCTCAATGACTGGTATGACAAGGAAGTCTCGCCGGAATGGAATATTCTTCGGTCATGGGCCATGGAAGTGTTGCAGAAGGAAGCTGAGCTTCAGGAGATCGTCCAGCTTGTTGGATCCGATGCCCTCCCTGAATCAGAACAGGTGACAATTGAAATTGCCCGTATGATAAGGGAGGTCTTCCTCCAGCAGAACGCATATGATGCCGTTGATACGTTCTGCGATATGTCAAAGCAGTACGATATGATGAAAGCTATCCGGGCTTTTTCGGATTTGGCCTATGCTGCACAGGCTGCAGGAGTTACTCCCCAGCAGATCATGGGTGTCGAATCCAAGAATGATCTGCCCCAGATCAAGTTCATAAAAGACTACAAGCCTGAACTCGAACGCATCCAGAGCGAGATGGAAAAGGAATTTAATTCACTGAGGACGTCAGCATGAAGGAGTACAGGACGATAACCAAGATTGCCGGCCCGCTGGTTTTTGTCGAGAAGACCGAACCCGTGGGGTACAGCGAACTTGTCAACATCGCACTCTTTGACGGTACTATCAAGCGTGGACAGGTGCTTGACACAAGCGATGATCTCGTCGTTGTTCAGGTATTCGAGAGTACAGCAGGTATCGGCAGAGACAGTGGCATCCGCTTCCTCGGGGAAACCATCAAGATGCCCGTGGGAAGGGATATGCTTGGGCGTATTCTCTCCGGTGGTGGAAAACCCATTGACGGAGGGCCGGAGATTGTTCCGGAAAAGCGACTGGACATTATCGGTGCAGCAATCAATCCCTATGCCCGGGCTTCACCCGAGGAATTCATCCAGACCGGTATCTCGACAATTGACGGGACAAACACACTGGTCAGGGGACAGAAACTTCCAATTTTCAGTGGTGCAGGTCTGCCTCACAACAACATCGCACTCCAGATTGCCAGGCAGTCGAAGGTGCTTGGTTCCCAGGAAGAATTCGCCGTGGTGTTTGCCGCTATGGGTATCACCAAAGAAGAGGCCAACCACTTCATGCAGGACTTTGAGAGGACAGGTGCGCTGGAGAGAGCCGTGGTGTTCCTGAACCTGGCCGATGATCCCGCCGTCGAGCGTATCATCACTCCCCGTCTGGCGCTTACTACGGCAGAATATCTGGCATTTGAATTGGGAATGCATGTGCTGGTCATTCTTACCGACATGACCAATTATTGTGAAGCCTTAAGGCAGATCGGGGCTGCCAGGGAAGAAGTGCCGGGCCGAAGAGGGTACCCGGGATACATGTACACCGATCTTGCCGGCATCTATGAACGGGCAGGAATTATCAAGGGTAAAAAAGGGTCCATCACACAATTCCCCATCCTGACCATGCCGGGAGACGATATCACTCACCCCATTCCTGATCTTACAGGATATATTACCGAAGGCCAGATCGTGGTCAGCAGGGAACTTCACAGGAAAGGCATCTATCCTCCCATCAATGTCCTGCCGTCACTGTCCAGGCTGATGAACCTTGGAATAGGAGAAGAGCATACCAGGGATGATCATAAAAAAGTCTCTGATCAGCTGTATGCTGCCTACGCAGAAGGAAACGACCTTCGCGGCCTGGTGGCAATCGTGGGTAAGGAAGCCCTTTCCGAACGCGACCGGATGTTCCTGGAATTTGCAGACCTGTTCGAAGGCAAATTTGTGAGACAGGGGTATGACGAGGACAGGTCCATTTTTGACACGCTCGATCTTGCCTGGGAACTGCTCTCAACTCTGCCGGTTGAGCAACTGGTTCGTATAGACCGTGATTTAATCAATAAGTATCACCCTAAGTTCAAACAGGCCGCAAAGGCGCAGGAGTGAAGGTTCATGGCGCTCAGAGATGTAAAACCCACCAGATCCGAGCTGATCAATTTAAAAAGGAGAATTGCTCTTTCGGAAAGGGGGTACAAGATCCTAAAAATGAAGCGCGATGGATTGATTCTTGAATTTTTCAAGATTCTTGAACAGGCAAAAGACAGCAGGGGAGGTATGGGAGCAAAATACGAAAATGCTGTCCAGATGATGGCACTTGCCAATACGGTCGAAGGTGCTATCGGTGTCAAGTCTGCTGCCTTTTCCGTCCAGGAGGTCCCTGATGTATCCATTTCCAGCAAGAACATTATGGGTGTTGTGGTGCCGGAAATCGAGTCCTCAAAGGTGAAGAAAAGCCTTACTGATCGTGGTTACGGGCTTTTAGGCACCACTTCCGTGATTGATGAGACTGCCTCCGCATTCGAAGATCTTGTTGATGCTATAATCGAGAGTGCGGAGATTGAAACTACCATGAAGAGACTCCTCGATGAGATAGAATCGACGAAAAGGCGAGTCAATGCCCTCGAATTCAAGGTTATCCCTGAATTGACAGAAGCCCGCGATTTCATTAAGATGCGACTTGATGAGATGGAAAGAGAGGAACTTTTCCGACTCAAAAAGATTAAAGCGCACAATGTGTAAGTGAAATATAATGATGCCGATCGGTACATTGAGCGAGATTGAGTCCGGAGGAAGGACAATACTCCTTCGTCTGGATCTCAACTCACCAATCGATCCGACTACAAATCTTATTCTGGATGACAAACGCTTCAGAGAGCATATCCCCTCAATACAGGCGCTCTCTGACAGCCGCCTGGTCATCATCACACACCAGAGCAGGCCGGGAAAGAAAGATTTTACCACTCTTGAGGCTCATGCCGAGAGACTGGCCCAATTGATCCAGAAACCGGTTTCCTATATCGATGATATATTTGGCCGTTATGCTCATGATTCAGTGCGGTCCATGAAAAATGGCGATGTCCTGATGCTGGAAAATGTACGGTTTTCTGCTGAGGAAAATCTTACCGTCACGCCCGAAGATGCAATGAAACTGCACCTCGTCAAAAGGCTTTCAGAAATGGGAGATATCTTTGTGAATGATGCCTTCGGTACCGCACACCGTTCACAGCCGACTATGGTAGGTCTTCCCATGGCCATGCGCTCGGTTGCCGGCCTTTTGATGGAAAAAGAGGTCACAACACTATCCAGGGTATTTAAGAATGCCCCAAGACCGGTTTGTATGATCCTCGGGGGTACCAAGGTAGATGATTCCATGGCCGTAGCCGACCATATGCTCACTCATCATATCGCTGATCAGGTCATTGTCATTGGTGTAGTGGCAAATATCTTCCTGCAGGCACAGGGATATGATATAGGAAAGCCGTCCTCACAGCTTATACAGCAACTTGGCTATGAGAACGAAATCAGCCATGCAAGAAATCTCCTCTCACTTTACCCGGAAAAGATATTTGTTCCGGAATGGGTGGCAGTGAAGGAGGATGGTTCGCGATCGGAATATCCTGTGAATTCAATTCCCGCAAAAGGACCTGTTCTGGACCTGGGGATGGATTCTATCATCGCCTTCTCGAAAGCGGTGAAGAAAGCCGGCACTGTAGTATTCAATGGCCCCGCCGGGGTATTCGAGGAGAAGAATTTCGCAACCGGAACATTCGAGCTGTTGAAAGCAGCAGCATCCGTGGAATTCTCCGTTATCGGTGGAGGGCATACTGCAGCTGTTGCCGAAAAGATGGGCATTGAAACGAACTTCACCCATATCTCGACAGGCGGCGGTGCATGTATTGAATTCCTTACAGGGGAAACACTCCCTGCAGTGGACGCACTGGAACGGTCCAAAAAAAGATATGGTTGATGATTAATTCTTCGTATTATTATCGTTTCCTGTCGCGATATTCTTACTGGTTCGGGAGCTTTTATATTTTTTCTTCCCGATCTCAGTAATGAATGCCCCCGGGTTGAGTGTGGGCTTTATAATAGTCGAAAGGATTGAAGCCTGGCTGACGTCCTTGTTTTTCTGTGTTCTCATGAGATTAAAAGTGGCAATTGAAAATACAAGGGCTGTAATGAGAAAGAGCAGCATTCCCGCCAAAGTGGCAATTCCCATGACAAGCATAATCCTTGTTCCCAGATAGACCATGTACCCGCCAACAAGGAAAAAAATCCAGAATAACCCTACAAAAATCCGGGTAAATTCAACAGGGCTCCACATAGTGATTTCCCGTTCCGGTCCGTCTTCCACAGGAAATGCATCGATCATCTTTCCCATTTTCAGTAGGACCAGACTTAACATCAATGAAATTATACCCCCGAACAGCAGCCCGACAATAAATATCTCGTCCATTTGCGACACTTCTCTATATCATACTGGACTGCGCTGCTATAAGTAATTTTTTTATCCTTCCGGTATATTTTTTTGACTTCGGCCTTTTTCAAAGAACTGTCTTCTTTTCTTAGATTCAAGGACATTTAAAAGAGTGAATTAAAACGCAAAAAAGATACCCTGATGAAAACGACAGACATATCAGAACCCCCTGCATACCCTGCATAAAAGGATGCAGGAGACGATCCGGTTCCCGCCTGATGGTCCGCTGGGGTCGCACTATGTTGAATGACGTTCAAAAAACTTTAATTTTAGCTTCCCGGGGAAAAATCCCCGCTGACGTCGTGTATGAAAATGCGGTCGTATTCAATCCCTTCACATGCAGCTGGATTGCATCTGATTTTGCTGTTAAATCGGGGTTAATAGCCGGATTAGGCGATTATAAAGCCTTGCGCAGAGTGGATCTCAAAGGAAGAAGGATCGTCCCTGGTCTCATTGATGCCCATGTCCACATTGAAAGTTCTCTTCTCATTCCTTCCGAATATGCCCGGCTGGTATCCGGCCATGGGACTACAACGGTGATAGCCGATCCTCACGAAATCGCCAATGTGTACGGATCTGAAGGAATTGAATATATGCTCTCTGCCCGTGTCGGACTTCCTGTGGATATATTCATCACCCTTCCCTCCTGTGTCCCAGCCACCCCTCTCGACAGGTGTGGAGCAGTTCTCAATGCCTCGGATCTTGCAGGATTTGTAGGAAGAGATGGCGTTGTCGGCCTTGCAGAGATGATGAATGTCCCCGGGGTGCTCAATCTCGATCCTGAAGTATGGAAAAAACTCTCTCTTTTCCCCGTAGTGGACGGACATGCCCCACTCCTCTCGGGGAAGGATCTCAATGCCTATATTGCATCAGGCATACAGAGCGATCATGAAAGCACTTCCGCATCCGAGGCCGGTGAGAAGCTCAGGCTCGGTATGCGAATTTACATACGTGAAGGATCCACCGAAAGGAATCTTAAAGAACTGATAAAGATTGTCAATCCCTGCAATTGTTCGCATTTTTCATTTGCGACCGATGATCGGCACGTGGACATGCTTGTCAGTTCCGGGCATATTGATGATTGTATCCGAAAGGCTGTTGAACACGGCCTTGAACCTGAAATTGCCATCCGAATGGGCACTCTCTCTCCTGCCGAGAGATTTTCGCTGCATGACAGGGGTGCCCTGACACCCGGAAGACTTGCCGATTTTTGCGTGCTGGAAAAAACTGGCATATTCAGGGTAGAGAAAGTATTCAAGCAGGGAGAAATGGTGGAGAATTACCCGGAAAAGAGTACTATCTGCGGAGAAAATTCATTCAGGAGCCACACGATCCCTTCAGGTCTTCTTACCATACAGGGTGAAGGTGTCGCACGGGTAATAGGAATTGTACCCGGGCAGATTCTTACAAAAAATCTCGAATTTGAGATCGAAGGGCGGCATATACCCGATCTTGAAAGGGATATCCTGAAAGTTGCCGTATGCAGCCGTTATTATGATAAAATGTGCGGCATGGGGCTTGTACATGGATTCGGACTTAAAAGGGGTGCAATAGCCAGCAGCATTTCCCATGATTCGCATAATATCGTTGCCGTAGGCGTCCATGATGAAGATATCAGTCGGGCAATTCGCGGGATAATGGAGAACAGGGGAGGGATGGTTGCAGTGGACAACCAAAGGACTGTCCTTCTTCCTCTCGAGTGTGCAGGCCTCATGTCAATTCGTCCATATGAAGAAGTATGCAAGAAGATGAATGAATTAAATGCCCGGGCGATTGAGTATGGTTCGATACATGATCCATTCATGTACCTCTCGTTCCTGGCCCTTACTGTGATTCCACATCTTCGTGTAACTGAAAGAGGAGTATTTGATGTCGACTCATTTGAGGACGTGCCACTCTTTAGAGAATGAAATATTCTGACCTGGATTGAAGGAATCGGTAATTGTCGCATTACCGGGGAATATGATTCACTCATACTCATTGAATTATCAATAATAATCCTCAATTCCCGGTGCTATCATTGTAATAAAGAGAATTTGCCATCGAAAGGAGAATAGTAAATATGGTTTGACGAGAATCATCCCGTCTAAAATACGCCTGAAAGCCTATTTGATGCCCCCTTGATTTCTATTTTTTAAAGTTGCAGGCTGGCGTCGCCGGAAGGAACCAGTGCGCCATTATGCTGGTTCGATTTATTCATATATAAAATATTTGGCTCTTTTTTGTGTTTTGCCCCCGATATTGAGAGTGATCATAAAAATATCCGGATATCAAAATAAGATCTAATTTCGTTTCTATTAGCTCAGATTTGTAATTTAGGCAATTTAAAAGCTAAT
>Ga0307378_10008429_pt1 | contig 13708 bp, 14 predicted proteins | sample UN1MG_FD_202238 | JGI IMG/M metagenome (GOLD analysis project Ga0307378, IMG submission 202238) | Soil microbial communities from Risofladan, Vaasa, Finland - UN-1 | ecosystem: Environmental > Terrestrial > Soil > Coastal area > Acid sulfate soil | place: Finland: Risofladan, Vaasa | collected... | reverse complement strand
ATCGTAATCGAGCTTCTACAGCAGCGCGGCACAGTAATCGGCATGTCAGTTGAGACTGCATCTATCGTTCAGTTCATGGTTGACTACGGTCAGGCAGTTGATCCACTAGCAGGAACAACTATCGGTAACCAGACAGCACAGAACATCGAAGCAGAATTCGAAGCAGCAGTTATCGCTAACACAACAGCGACAGCCGCAGCAGTAGTAGTTCAGCAAGGCTTCAAGGCTGATGCAATAGGCGTTCCAGCTTAATTATAAGCTTAAAGCAATACAAAGAAAGCAGCGTTTCGACGCTGCTTTTTTTTGACTAAAATATTATCCCAACAAATAATTATTCTTGATAAATAACAGTATAATAATTAACAAGGAATTAACATGGCAGCTAACGGCATATCAACACTAGAATTTAAGCGGCAGCGACAAGACGCTAAACTAGCAGCAGCAACAACAAAGCGCGGTACAGACGGTAAGAATAATACTCTTACTGTTACCGATCTACCTACACGCTACGGCGTAGGCGACAACGATGCTAGTGCAATTGTTGATAATCCAAACGTCGGTGGGCTAGTTCCAGGCCGTCCTTGGTCATAATAGACATACGGAGTTATAGATAATGGTAGTAAAAGTACGTGGCGGTATCATCACTGACCAAATGCTTGCAGGCAACTTGCGCTATTTAGAAATAGACGAGGGTGCCGCAGGATTCTCGTTTGCGTTGGGTGGCTACCCTAGTGATAATTTTACTGCCCCTGCAGATAATTACGAGGAGCAAGCAGCTTCGGCAACAATTGACAATGCTGGTTCTGGCTATGCAGTCGGTGACGTAGTAACAGTATCAGGCGGCACGCTTGCAAGTGGTGGCTCTGCCAGCACATTTACAGTGGCAGCAGTAGACAGCGGCGGCGGCGTTACTCGCGTGACGTTGCTAAATGCTGGCGACTATCAAATATCTCCTGACAATCCCGTACCAACTACAACTGGCGGTGGTGGTACTAACTGCGTACTGAATGTATCTTATACTGGTGTGATAGCTGTACTAGGTACAAATCGTTTCGTTGCCGCTAGACAGCCTGTTCCAAATAGCGCAGTAGAACAAGTATGTGAAGTTATCACACAAAAAGCAACAATTGTTCAGGTTGCACTTATGCCATTAGCTGAAGGAGCTTCATTTCAAGTCGCAGTAGCCAATACTGGATTTGGGTGGAATGTGGCTGATGATGATTTGCGTGATGCAATTCGTGCATTAGGAACTATTACTGTTCCGTATCTCACATCTGCTGGCGATACAGTTGATTTGAGCGCAGTAACAGTAACAGAACGATTTTTATACAACGGGTTGAATAACTAATGGTAACTAGAGTAAATGGTGGGGTAATAAATAACCAAGTATTGACAGGTAGCTTACGCTACTTTCTTTTGAACGCGGCAGCTGGCGAACCAGGACCATTTGAGTATACTATCGGTCCGAGTGATCAACAGCGCGCTGACTGGGCTGTAGTAGTAGACGGAGGCGCAGGATTTGTAGTCGGCGACATAGGACTTACTTTACAGGCAGTTGGCGGCACAGGTACAGCAGCAGAGTTTGAAATTCTTACGGTCGAAGACGGCCAAGTAACAAGCGTAAAAGTAGCAGCAGGTTTCGAAGGTGATTATTCTGTAATTCCTGCTAACCCAGTTGCAACCGACTATAAGGGTGCTGTAGTGAATGTTGACTGGTCTAGTCGAGTTATTGTTCTTGGCTACACACTTCCCGATGGCAATGATTATTTTGTTGGCGTAGATGCGCCGGTCCCGTATAGCGCCGCCGAACGAGTATTGGAGGTTATGTCACAGAAAGCAACTATTGTAAACATTGCTCTTTTAGCCGGTACTCAAGAAATTCTAGTTGTCTGCGAAAGCACAGGATTTGGCTGGGACGTAGACAATAATGATTTGCGTGATGCAATTCGCGCACTCGGTACATTTACTGTGCCCGACGACACCAATACTGGCGTAACAGCAGACGTAACAGCACTAACAGTAACAGAAAAATTCTTTAATGACGGCATATCACCTTAAAGGTTTATGTACGATTGCATAAGCGGGGCACTTCGGTGCCCTTTCTTATGAGCGCCCGTTCTTCCAAAAGACTGATAAATACATAGGCAGGAACACACACGACAGGAGGCACAATGGTAACAAAGGCACACGGCCAAGCCAGTGCTGACCAGGTCGTAACAGGTAGCGCACAGTATTATACTGTATGGTGCTCGTCAAATAATGCGTTTACAGACCCAGATAATGCAACTGGCGTAAACATTAGAGTGACAGGCAGCATACTTGACGGAAGTCAAAAGAATTTTGAAGTGTTGGTGCAAAGCATCGGGCTAAGGACAATGCCGATTATATTGAATAATCCGCTTGCTGTAGCAGCATTAGAGAATGAAGATGCACCGACACTAACAGGTGAAGGATTTGTTTGGAAATTTGCAGTCGAATTTAGAGACGCATTTGCAAACGATATAAGCGGTGTTGGGCTGCTAGTTGACGAGTTAAACGGTATAGTATTGCCCAATGGCACTATACTTGATACAACTGGCGGCGGCTTAAATATAGAATTTGCAAGACAGGATGAACTATGCTAATTGAAGAAATTGTAGGATTAGAAGAAACAAAGCAAGTATGGGGTCGATCAGGCAACCAGCTCAAGCGCAAGTTTCGTTGTATGTCGGGGCACCGTAAAGGCCGCGTAGTTTCTAATCCTAGTCAATGCTTCAAGCCTATCGACATTAAGAAGCGTATGAGTCTTAAAAAGACGAAGGCAAAGCTGGGGTCGCGCATTACACGTAAAGCAAATCGCACTAAGCGCCTTAATCCGATAAGTCGCAGATTACAAACATTAAACAAGAAGAGCTAATATGTCCAAGTATATAGAAAATTTAGAAGAGTCGATGCAGTCTATACTAAAAGAAGGCATTGCTGATGACCTAGCAAAATTGTTAGGCATCGAGAAAGACGAAGCGGCTGAGATTGCGTCAAGCCTATCATTTTCACAATACCTAGAGTTAGCAAATGCTGTAGATGTCGAAGATCGCGAAGCTGCGATGGACATACTAGATTACGCAGGCCCTGTCGAGGAAGCCACTATAGCACAATACGATGCATGGGCAAACGATGACATTGATGCAGATGCAGAGGCGCTCATTAACAAGGCTATTGATCGCTGCGGAGACGACTTGTCGGCAGAAAATGTAATACGCAAAATTAAAACAGGCTGGTCTGGCCTTAATCCAGCTACTGTTAACAGAGCTATCGAATTTATAAAGAACGACTCTATTGTCGAAGATAACAAACTACTTGACAAGCCTACACCAACGCTAGGCGAACTAGCAAAGAAGCATAACGTACCGCTTGGCGAGCTTGGCGCACAGTTAGCAACAGGTATTAAGATAGAGCTAGAACATACAAACGATCGTGCAATTGCAAAAGAGATTGCACTTGATCACTTAAACGAACTTCCTGATTATTATGATCGCTTAAAGAGTGTTGAGGAAGCAGACAATCCTTTCACGCCAATCACACCACCATCCGAGCAAATGCCATCGAGCACCGTTGCACAGGGTGGTGAAGAAGAGAGCGACATAGGACGTATGGACGTAGATGATCTACGCACAGGTGACGACATAGAAGTTATCGACATTGACGGCGAACCAGTTGCTGTCACAGTAAAAAATCCGCGCGGACCAGGAGACACACTTGTGGTCCAGACTGACAAAGGTGAAGAGCACATGGTAAAGAAGCAAGCCGTAAGTGGCACTCCAAAAATGGAAGAACTACAACACGCATTTGAAGCAGCATTGGGCGAGAAAGGTCGCTGGACACGCATTAAGAACAGTGATAAGAAGCTTGGGCAGAAGATTAATCGAGCAGAGCGTATTGAGAAGAAAAAGAAAATGGATCACGTTGACGAAGCAGAGAGCCGCATAGATCACCGTCAAATTATTAATATGATTTCTCCGAACGCCGATGCAGATATGGATGCGCGCGAACTATTAATGCTTATAGATTATGCATTTGACGATCTCGAAATGGAGTTCGACGCAGCACTTGCTAATAAAGTGCTAATGGATATGGGGCGCGAGCCGATTGCAGAAGCAGCAGACAAAATTAAACCATTCAACAAAATGGGCTATGCCCCTAAAGCAGGAAGTTGGAAGAAGCGTATGCACAAAGCACAACCACCCGAGAACCACGAGAAGACAAAGAAGCGTCACAAGAAACTACGTGAGGAAGATCCAGAGGGTGCTGAAGAGCGCAAAGCGTTTAAGGGTAAGCTAAAAGACCCAACGCAGTATTATATCCGCCGCGAATACCATATTGGCAAGACACCGTACCGCGACTTTAAGGCAGAAATACTTGATGGCCCCGGTCCTAATGGCGGCTACAAGGTACGCTTTACAGACGACAAGGGCGAAGAAATTGTTACGTGGTATCCTGCACCAGGAGAAGGCGCACTGTCGGGACGCTTCTATGACGAGCGTCTATTAAAAGCAGGCGAGAAAGGCAGGTATGTAGGCGGCGATAGTCGTGCTAATTGGCCGCCAGTAGGAGAAGATATGAATGAAAGTGATATAGAATATTTAAAAATGCCGGACGATTACAAGCCAGCACCAAAACGAGAGCCACATATATTAGACAAGTATGATTGGACAATGTATTTGCAAGACGATGTTCTTAGCATGATGGACAGCTTCATTCACAAGATGAAGTCACAGAATGTATGGGACAAAGGCGTAGAGCTTGCTGGCGGCGAAGAAGAACTACTACGTTCTATTCAGTATGAAGCAGAGGATGTAGTAGAATCATATCGTGGCACTGGCGAAGGCATTGGCACAAGCGACATTAATCACTTTGTTCGTAGCATCTTCCGCGACCTTGGCGAAGACGATATTTGGGGATGGGACAAGCCAAAAGAAAGTATTGAAGAAGGAGGAAATATTTCCTCTGATAAGATCGGAGACTTTATTGATCTAGCATACAATCGCAAGGGTAACATTCTTGATCGTTTATTACTAAAGAATCGTGCGCTAAGCCGTGAAGCTGCTGAAAAGAAACTAATCAACGGCGGCTTTACAATCAGAGAGATTCAAGAGCTAGAATCTTGGCTAAAGAAAGCAATCGAAAATGTTTCGGGTAGAGAGAATATCATTATGCTTTCGGCACCAAATAACTTTGGCGGCTGGGGTCATATCTTTGGTACAGACAAAGAAACTGGCATGGTAGGTATAGGCGGCGATCTAGATGCGTCGAAAGCATTTAACATGCAAGTAATGGATGAGTTCAAGCGTCTTGCTAGAGGAAGTAGCATCGCAAGCGACGAAGATATGGAACGCGACAAAGCAAATCGCGGTGCCAGGTTCCGCAAGATCGGCGAAGCTGCAAGCAAGCTTGGCTGCACAAAATGCGATGAAGTCTCCACAGAAGCAGCGTGGGAGAAGAATGACGGTAGCTGTCCTAAGTGTAATAATTCGACACAAGGCGTAGCAGAGGCACGTAACGCAGACAAGACTGAGCACAGTGGCGCTAAGAAAGGTAAAGGCGGTTACTACGGTCGCAAGAAAGACGCTAAGAGCGACAGCAACAAAGCGCGACGCGAGAATGACAAGAAAGCAGTCGACGAATCCGAGATGCTCGATAGGAGATTACTTGGCCGTACGGCGGGATACGAGACCGAGCAGGTCAAAGTAAAAACTGGCCAGCGACCTAAGGGTATCGGTTGGGAGTTGAAACAGGCTGGCGAGCAAACAGGCAAAGAATACAGCGTATGGCAGCGTAAGTTCAAGGCTGGGCGTATTATTAAGAAAGGCGACTTAGTAACTGACAGAAAGACTGGCAAGCAATATGATCCGCACAAAGAAATGGACAACCTTCTACAAGATCCTGAAACGAAGGCTATGCTGAAGAGATTAGCAAAAGAAGACGTTACAGAAGAAATTACCCATTTGCGTAAGCTTGCAGGTATTGCTGATCGCGTCGATGAAGTTAAGGCAGGAACGTTTAACTCGCCAATGATCGGGCAGCGAGTCAAGATTGTTAGTCAGGAAGATAGCTTCGGCAACAACCATTACGGCGAAGAGGGTGTAATTACCCGCGCATCTCGCGAACATACGTTCTCGCAAATGGTGCCATTCATAATTGAATACGGTGTCCAGCTAGACAGCGGCGAGAAGATTACTATTCGTCGCGAGAGTATTCGCAAGATCAAACAAGTAAGTGAGACGGCATCCGGCGGAGCGACAGGTGCAGGTGCCATTGCATCGGCACCGACCGCAATGGGCGGAATGCAGTCCAGAAACCCTAGCATCTACGGTCAAGCAACAAAACCTAAGCGCAAGAAGCGCAAAACAAAGGAAGAGAAAAGTGACGGCATTGGTCGTACCAGAAAAGAATAAGCTATCGCGCCGCAAGAAGGCGCGAGCTAAGAAGACGCTGCATAAAGCGATCTTCAAAGTAATGAGCGAGATCGACGGAGATCCGTTTTTGCGCAGCCATCTATTCCTTAACAAGCCAGCAAAGAATAAGATTGTTGTTGGTGGATACATCGTTACAAAAGAAGATGACCACCTATACAATGTATATAAGAAAAATATGCAGAATTTGATGCATGAAAGTTTGTATTCTTTTGATGCAGCAATGGCTATAGCAGAGTCGCTAAATGCTGGACGAAACCAACAAGTGAAACGTATTGTTGAGTTAGAGCAAGAATATGCTAAACACTATAACGATTTAATGATTTACAAGAATCGCTATAATGCGTTAAAAAGGGGCGATCAAGACACGTGGATTTACGAAGATCGCTACATTATTTCCAGTGTCAGGGCACGAAATGTCCTTAAAGAAATTAAACGGTTTCGCATAGCAGGCAAATAATACTGCAAATAGATAAATACAACAAAGAGCTTTTGAGGGAAAAAGTAGAATGCTTTTAAATGAATTGACAACTAGTGACGAGAAGCGCATTGCAAAGATTAACCGCGCACTAAAGGAATCATACGGTTTTACGTTGAATTCCTCGGTGGGTATTAATAAACTACAATCGCTACATGCAAAGGTTACGAACGATCTGTATAGCCTAAAGCTAAATCAAGCAACGGCCCGCGATGCTGAGTACATTGAAAAGGTACTTGTCAAAGAAGGGCTAGAGATCCTAAGAGAATCGGCTATGATGGCTGGTCCCGGCGGCCGCGCTTTAGAGCGTGTCGTAGGATTGCTTTCCGAATTTGTACGCCATGCTTGCGAAGTAGGCGACGAATACGAAGAAGCAATTAGGGATGCTATGAAGCAGTATCGTTCAAGCAAGTATCGCTTCAACGATGATCACGTAGAGTACGAAGTACGTAACCTTACAGCAGATTGCACAGGCATTGAAGAGTGCGGCGGACCGGTAATGTTCGAAGGCGAAGAGCTAGAGGAAGAAGAGCTAGACGAAGTAGGTGACCGCCATGCAGAACACGATTGGGTTAAGGGCATTAAGCGCGATCAAGCAAAAGCTCGCGGAGATTTAGACACAGAATTACGTCTTGCAGAACCAGAAGATGATGAAGCAGACGATTATTTTTCATACCAAGCAAAGAGGAAGAATACCGAAATGAAAGAAGGTTACGTAAAACAACTAAGACAACTACTAGAAGCTGAAACAGATCAAGCAGAAAGCCTAATCGCAGCAAAGAGCTTTAGTCAGGAACTACAGGATATGGTAGAGAAGCTAGGACGCCTAGTGAACGAAGACCTTCCAGCAGTTTCGGCACAGATGCGCGATTCACATGGTGCAGATGTTGCAACTGGCTTTGAAGATACAGCTGGTGCAACACTGAGCAACATTATGGATCAGCTAAAGAGTTCTAAGCAAGAGCTAGACAACTCCGTAAGTGCTATTGCAGACGGCGGCATGCCAGCAGTTAGCAACGACATGGACGACTTCGGCGCTGATGCTGAACTTGACGCAGAGATGGATGACCTAGATATTGGCGACGACGAGTTAGAAATGACTGACGACGAGCTAGAGATGGGTGATGAGCTAGGCGGCATGGACGCAGCAGCTGGTCCTGAAGAGGAAGAGCTAGGTCGTGCTAAGAAAGAGTCTGTTCAAGCACTAAGAAATAAGATTGTTGAGATGCAGGGGAAAATTGCTCGCGCGAAGCGTAAGTAATCCTGCCAGGGAGTAGGAAATGCGAGCGTGGGAACTGCTTGAAAGCGAAAATACAGAGTTTGAGACAGATCTAACAGATTTGCTCATCGCTGCAAAGGCTAACGGTCTTACAGAAGTTGACGTCGATGACATCGTCGCTCAACTTGCCTCTATGGGTCACTCTGTCACCGCAGACAGCCTTGTTTCCTCCCTCGAATCCGACGAACAACAGAATGATTTTATTAAGACCGTAACCCTTAATAAAATTATTCTTAAAACACATGCGCTCGACGATGAGACGAAGGGCGACTATGAAGACGAAGAAGTTGACGCTGAACGACTAGCAACTAAGACTGCTATGAAAGGCGTTAAGAAGAAGCAAAAAGCAGTAAAAGACGCAGCTAAGGACCTACAACTATAATGGCTACATGTTCATTTATAAAAGCAACAGATGCAAAAAGTTTATCTCGAAACAATGCAATGGTTTGGGGAGAAATTTGCGAGCTACAGACAGCTATTCTTGCTGCTATTGCAGGCGATCCTTGTGCAACTCCTCCGGTGCTAGGTGCATTTGAAACATTAGTGACAGACGGCACACCATTTACTTCGCTAAACGAAATATCGGCAGCTACATTAGTTACAGGCGGCACAGGCTTTAGTATTGAAACTGCTACCGCAGCAATTGACGATAACGGCACCGGCGGCTCCGCTGCAACACTGACTCCGATTGTAACAGGACAAGTTATTACAGGCTTCACTATTACAAATGGCGGAAGCGGCTATACACCAGTAAGTGCTACAGCAGCATTATCGACACCATCAAACCTAGTTGATGCACAAGACGAAACAGATTACGATGGTGTAGGTGGCGAAGGATCATATAACGCAGGCGATAGCTACTTTATAGGCGAAGTTATTACACTTAGTGAGTCTTCTACTGCTACAGTCGATGCAGTTACAGGCACGGGCTATGTAACAATTGCAGCACAAGACGAAACAGACTTTGATGGTGGTGCAAATAATGGTACGTTTACTGGCGGAACGGGTTACGCAGCATTAGATACAATTACACTAAGCGACGGAACTGTTATTACAGCAGATACAGTCGCAGCAGGTGTAATTACAGAATTTACAGTTACAACTTCAAGCACATCAAAATCCGCAATAAGTGTTCAGCGTGTACAACTTAGCACAAGCGGCGTTGGTGTAGGATTTAGTCTAACAACTGACACAAATAACGAAACAACAGTTGGCCAAGTAACACAATTTACAATTGCTTCGCCTGGAGCAGTTCCATTCTTCCTAGGTACAACAGTACAACAAACTAGTACAACCGGCATCGGTGCAAGCTTTACACTTACGCCTTCTACACTAAACGTTGCGGCACTTGCTGGCGGCGTTGGCGGAGCACTAACTCCGATAGTAACTAACGGCGTTGTTACAAGTGTTGTTATCAATACTGCTGGCACAGGATATATTTCCGGAACACCAGTAACTGTTACGCATCCGAGCGGCACAAGCTTTGCAGGCAACGTTAGTTCCGTCGGCGGAAGCGGCGAAATTCTAGCGGTGACGATTACAAACGGTGGCACAGGCTACGGCACTGTTAGCCCACTCGTTACAATCACGCACTCCACGGGCTTCGGCTTCGTCGGCACAGTGCAACAAACAGCAGGTGTTATTACAGGCATTGGCATTACAGATGGCGGATCGCTATATGGCGACCTATATCCAACAATAGTAGTTAGTGATTCTACAGGCACCGGCGCAGAAATAAATGTTACGGGTGTTACCGCAGGAGTTATTACTTCAATTCAGCTTGCAGATGGTGGTTCTAATTACAGCACAACACCATCACTACTTTATTACTACGCTAACGGTACGCAAGCAACAGCAAATTTGCCGGTCATAACGCTAACTGTTGACACTAATACATTCGGTACAACTCCATTCATTTATTACAGCGTCTTGTCAGGACAGTCCTCGGACCGTGTTATACAAGATCAGCTACAATACGTGATTGACTATTTTACAGCACTTGGCTACAATATACGAGCACAAGTTAACCCAGCTACGAACAATACGATTCAGTGGCAGATTATTTGGTAAAGAATTATGAACGAAATGCGCAAATTAATGGAAGCTGTTGAGCTTAACGAAGGTGCAGTAGATGCAACAGCATATCTTATTTATAGCCCAAATTCTGGATATTATCAGAAGCCGGGCTATTATACAGATAACCTTGCACTTGCGAAATTTTATTCTATGCAAAGAAATGCAGAACGACAGGCTAACTCCACACACGCTCCTATTATGGGCGGCGGCAGAGTATTACCGAAGAACGTAGAAATTTGGGAAGTAAAGATTTCAGAAGTGAGACAAGTAAAATGACAGATGCAAGAAACATGCGCAAGCTAATTGAGAGCGTAAACGGAATGTCTGAGAAAGACTTCGTTCGCGAATACTCCGAAAACGATGATGTTGTAGAAGAGCTTGAATACATTCAAGAGCAGATGCTTGATCTACTAGGACAAGCAGAAAGCTTAGTAAGCGGCACAAGCGAAGCAAGTGCTGCACAAGCATACTGGCTTGCTCACATCGAAACAGCACTAACAAACAGTCACGGCTACCTTGGCGGCAGCATGACGACAATGGAAGATACAATCGAAGCATTGCGCAATGACGTAGATGCAGACGACGACGGCTATGATGAAGATGGCTACGACGAAGACGGTGATCACCGCGACGACAAATTTGATGATCCAAACCCTCGCGGACGCGGTTAACTATGAATAAAGCATTTGATTTCTTAGCATCAACAGCAGGCAAAGTAACAACAATAATTACTTTGCTTTCTCTTTTAGCGGGCGGAGCATTTAGTTTCTTTAGTTGGCAAGCAAGTCTTGTACGCGAAGATCAATTAAGGGTTGAACTTGCTGACATTGCTACAAAGACAGAAGTAGCAATGCAAATGAATGATTTAGCAATCGAACTTGTATCAGTAACAATCATGGGCTACGAAGATTCACTAGTAGAGCTACAGTTCCTAGTAGAATCAGATCAAGCTACGCCAATGGACCGAGTAAAATACCAAAATACACTTAATCGACTAGACGGACTACGTAAAAAGTTAGACAGGCTCGAAGATGCCGCAGCAGAATTGCAGCGCATTGATTCAGCAATAGACAACACACAGACAGGATCACAGGTAGAAGAATGAAAAAACTTATTGCAGTATTATTCCTACTACTCGCCTCTTCGGCGAATGCACAAGTATTAACAGACGCATATATTACAGAAATCGAGCAGAACATCGAATTGCTTGAAGAACTGATTGCGCAAGGACTAGGCACAGAGCGCGACGAGTTCATGCTTAAATACTATAAGCAAAAGTTAGAAGAGAAAACAGCCGTAAAGAAAGGCGGCAATCGTGTTGCATTTACAACAGCGATCGATAATAAAGAACCTATCAATAATCTTCAAGTAATAGATCGGCACGACTCACAAACAATTTTCTTTTTTAGTGAGCTTAAAAATCTTCAAGGCAAACGCATTACGCATCGCTGGTCGTTTAACGGTAATGTCATTTATCAGAAAGGCTTTGCTGTCGGCGGTTCGCGCTGGCGCGTATGGACAGAGAAAGCAATTACGCCCTTTGATGGCGTAGTGACAGTAGAACTTGTTGATGCAACAGGAAACATTCTGCAAAGTTCAAGTATTACAATAAGATAGTTGACATCTCCACTCTGATGTGCTATAATTAGTACATGAAACTGAATCCCATCTACGAATATGCGCCGTTAAGCGCAGATACTAAAAAGACAGGTGCTCGAACATACCTAACCCCTAGCGGCATTGCGGTCCCGTCTGTCACTACAGTCCTAAACAAAACAAAAGATATGTCCTTCCTTGTAGAGTGGAAGAAGCGTGTCGGCGTAGCCGAAGCAGATAAGATTGTAAAACGCTCTCTGAAGCTCGGAACAGGAATGCACAAAATCCTTGAGGACTATGTCCTAGAAGGCAAAGAACCGGAAGGCGATATTTTCAGTGTTGCAATGGCAAAGAAAATCATCAACCAAGGATTGTCGAATGTAGACGAAATTTGGGGCTGTGAGGTATCGCTATTTGCTGAGGGTTTATACGCAGGCACGACAGATTGCGTCGGCATACACAAAGGCGATCCAGCCATTATCGACTTCAAAAATTCACGCAGCTTTCGTAAGCCTGAGTGGATCGAAGACTATTCCTATCAAACTGTAGCTTATGCCTTGGCACATAATGAGATGTTTGGCACCGATATTAAGAAGGGTGTTATCATGCTTGCTACGCAGCAAGGGCATTATCAGGAGTTTATTTACGAAGGTGAGGACTTTGATAAGGCTGTAGTGGGTTGGGGAGAGCGTCTCGAGGAGTACTACGCGAAATATAGATAAGAAGATTGGGAATCCTGATAAATACATAGAATACTTAAAGGGTTTCTATGTATGGCTAACAATCAAATTATCATTTCGCGCATTCAAAACCGCAGAGGACTGAAGGAAAATCTTCCTCAGCCTCTATTACCTGGCGAAATTGCACTGACTGTAGACACAGGTGAACTGTGGATCGGCAGTGATACAAACCAACCACCCTACGGTGTAAGAACGTATAGTGCCGGCGCAGGCGATATTACCACAGCAGAGGCTATTGTTGATGCACAAATTGCGTCAGCCAAGTTTGACGGCGACCTTAGCCAGGCAGACTTCGAAGCACTAGTCGAATATCTTACCGATGCACCTACCACGCCCGTTGTCCTTGTTGAGGATGACATTCTGTGGGACGGACTAGCGACAGTTTTTATTGCAGCGAATATTGCAACAGACGCAGCAAATACCGTTAACAATGTGCTAGATGCTGTAGCAGAAGCGGCAGGCCTAGCAGTAACATTTGATTCTGCAAACAGCGGCGCCCTCGGCGCGCTAAACGATCCGTACATGGGTATAGACTTTATTGCTGACCCAGCAGTGACGTTAACTTTTGCAACAGGCCCAGATACAATAACAAGAGACGCAGGCGATTTTACAACCGACGGATTCTTTGACGGACAGAAAATTGTTGTTAGCGGCACAGGCTCGAACGATGGTACATACACTATCGCAACAGGCGGTGTTGCAGCACTTGCAATAACAGTAGATGAGACACTAGCAGCAGAAGGACCGATCGCAGCAACAGCAACTATGTTGCTAGGGCGTAGCGATCCTGCACTGACAGATGCGTTTGACGCTGTTGACGGTGACTTCCAATTCGGTAGCCTTACTGTTACAAGCAACTCAACGCAAGGTGCAAACGCAGCAAACTTAATAAACGAGATTAACGGCGCAGGACTTGTAACAACGTTCGGCAACCTACAGATTACAACGTCCGGCATTGGTGTTGGTTCTCCGACCTTCCGTGATATGACTGTTACGGATACAGACAGCGGCTTTGCTTGGTCTTCAACCGGTACAGCATCTGCGGATTCTACGACAGACGAGCTTACGTTTGTAAGCGGCAACAATATTA
>Ga0307378_10008428_pt1 | contig 13710 bp, 13 predicted proteins | sample UN1MG_FD_202238 | JGI IMG/M metagenome (GOLD analysis project Ga0307378, IMG submission 202238) | Soil microbial communities from Risofladan, Vaasa, Finland - UN-1 | ecosystem: Environmental > Terrestrial > Soil > Coastal area > Acid sulfate soil | place: Finland: Risofladan, Vaasa | collected... | reverse complement strand
GTCCAAGTTTAGCATTAGTTAATGCAATGTTTTTTAGGAGATAATCCATTTTATCAAGTTTCATCCTATAATTCATTGTTGGGTCTTGTGCTAATTGAATAAATTCAATTTCATCAAAATACTTTATATTTGTAATTTTGTTAATAAGGTCAAGTTTTAAATTCGCCATGATTTGTGTATGTTTTATATTATAATTTTTGTATGCGTAAAAATAGTAATTATAAATACTATATGCAAGGATTTTTAAACAATCTCTAAAATATTTTTCTCATAATTGACAGATTTGTCGTATATGTGATAAATTTCAATGAGAATATTTATAATGTTCTTATTTTTTTGTTTATCTATTTCAAATATATTTCTCCAGAATTTTTCAAAATAATTTAATGAGGTATCTTGATTAGTATTTGCAGTATAAAACTGATGATAATAATATTTAAAGAAATATCTTTTTAATTCTTTATTTCCTGTAAAATCCAGATTTTCTTCTTTAAATTCATCACAAACTTTCTTAAAACACCAATTATAGTGATTACTAATATCTTCATCGCTACTAAGTGTTTCTTTATCAATATAATAATCGAAAATATAATATAGGAGGTTCAGGGCGAAATCTCTATAGACTTCAACCCTATCCTTAACTATTATATATTTTTTCGACTGATACATTTATTTTAATGATTTTAACATTTTAATTAATTCAGGCTGCGGATGGCAATAATTGTCAAATAATTGAATGTTTTTTAATAAGATTGTTTTTTATAAAAATTATCGTTAGAAATTATCACATCCCAATTCTTTGATTTTGTTTTATTTAGTTAATTCTTTAAGCATATTTATAAGTCGTTCATCTGGATAACAATCTGATTTATCCTTTCTGAAACTAACGTGTGACCATATTCCTGATTTTCCTGAAAGTGCTTCTTGTGAAATATCCCACATATCAACATTATAATTAAGTGGTATTTTATATCTTTCATTCCAATAAACCAATAATTTTCTTACCGCTTCAATTTGTTCATTAGTATATTTTTCAAAACCATAATATCCTCTAAATCCATTTTCATAAACCTGAACATTCTTAATTGGTGATACATAAGTATTTGCAACAGTTTTCTTTAAAACTTTATCCCATTTTGCTGGATACCATTGTCTATTGCTACGAACAAGACCACCCCATGCATCGATTTCAATACCAATACTATGCTGATTTAATGATTTATTATTTGATGTCTTTAAACCCAGATGATATGCCCAATATTTACTACCGAAACACTGATAAATCTTACCATCCCAACTAACAATAATAGCAGTACCAACTCTATCAGCCGTTTTTCTCCACCAATTAATATCACCATTTACTCCTTGTCCACTGACTGTATGATGTAAAACCACTTGAGTTTTAGTATAACTTTCTCTTATATATTGGTCTTCTGGGAAGTCAACAGTAATTATTTCATTAAGATTTAATTTACTTAAAATCTTCTGTTCTTTTTCCATTTCTTTTGTTGCAGACGCAACACTTGTCGGTATATTAAATAATTTCATTGTGTGTGTTTTCTTATAAATACTCACAAACAAAAATGAGGTACTAATCTAAAATCAGTACCTCACAAATATAATAAAAATTATGGTGATTAGCTATAATATTTTCTTACTAATGTATTATATTCTTGTTTTGTTACACCTAAAATTTTAGCGACTTTCTTAAGTCTTAAATTATTAAGAATAACTGCACTAAATAAATATAAAACAAGAACACTTAAAATTATTCCATATGGAATAGCAACAGCTCCAATTAGCGCATGTGAGAGATTAAATGCTGTTCCAAAAAATCCAAGAAAAAATAAACTCATTAGAATAATTGTTAGGTTATTTCGAAGAGACATATCTTTCATTTCAGTTTCTTTTGAAAAATATTTATATGCAAATTTAATCCATTTATTTGGAAGATGCTGATTATATGCACCATCAAATTGTTTTTTTGTAATTTTCTTAAAATCAGTCATTACTATCTGTGTTATAATTTAATATTCTTAGTATTAATATAACTTTTAGTGTCATAACCAAGTAAATGTTTCATTTTTTCTTGAGCTTCATTTACTACTGTTTTTTCCTTAACTTCACCCTCATTTATTGATTGCTTTGGATTTTCCATTGCAAATACTTCTTTACCATTAGTGAAGAATTTATGTGAATTCATTGCATTAACAACTGCTTCATTAACAACAACTTTATTATCAACAGTTCTGCTATGGTAACTATTTCCAAGTCCAGTAAAATCAAGTTTGAATAATTTCTTACTTGCTTCTTCATTAATCTCAGAAACTTCATTTAATTTGAAATCAATTAAATGTCTTTTTCCAATTTCATTATGGAAACTACCAGTAACAAACGATTCCTTAAGACTCTTTTCATTACCAATACCCATTCTTTCATTCCAGCCAGTTTGTTCTTTATCAAATTGAACTTTATCTGCTGTTGTGTCTTCAATAGGTTGAGGGTCTTTGTTATACATAGGAGCTTTGCCTTTGAAAGCAATTTGCTTTTGTCTTTGGTCATAAATTTCTTCACCCATATCAGCTTTCATGCGGTCTTCAAAACGTTTATCAGGTTCATTATCAAAAATAGGACTATGTAAACCATTACGATATAAATTAACTTCTTCTTGTTCTTTAGTTGTTAAATTACGTTTTGTAACTTCATCACCATCGTCATTAGTACTGTTGCCAACATTCTTAAGTGCTTCATCACTTTTCATATCACCAGTTTTGATTGCTTTTTTCTCAATATCCTGACCTAATTTTTGTGGGTCATCAACATCGGTTTGTTGGTCTTTCCATTCCAATTCTTTTTCAACATCAAGAACTTGTTTAACACCACTATGTTGTAGGTCTTTCTTGAAGTTCTTAGGATTTTCATCATTAACACGCTTATTGAGTATTTGTGATGTGGTTTTTCTATCTTCACTCATTAGTTTAAGTTTATCTTGATGAATTGAAAATGCTTCCAATTCGTTATTTAATTCTTCTAACAACGTATTGGTTTCATTTAAACCACCTGTTTGTTGTGTACCTACTGGTGTATCGTTGCTTACATCACCAGTTGCTTGTGCCTTGTTAGACATCGATGAACCATTATTTTGTATCATAGTTTGTGTATCTTCTTTAATATTATTTGTTGGGTTAATGTAAAGTCTGTAAACATTATTACCAAGATTATCAATATCATTAATTGATTTAAAACCCAGATTATCTTCTCCATCAATATTACCTAACATAAAATTGGCATTTCCGTATTGTTTAACAACACCATCAACAAAAACATTCAATTTTGCTTGGTCTTCATCAGTTAAACCACTTTCATCTGCATTAATTAATGCAGAAACTGCCCATTCGGGGATATCGAAATCAATTAAATTTTCTTTCATTGTTTCATTTATATTTTCATTTATGTTATATTCTTCTTTCCATCTTGAATAGTCGTAAACCAAATCATGACCAAACATATAAACACCAATATCAATTTTACCATCTGGATATCGAGCATTTACAAATTGCCATTTTGTACCATGCATCTCAAATGGGTCTTCACCATTTCTATCAGATACATACTCAACAGTATCATGTAAACTTAAAAATTCATCAAGTTTTTCTGGCAAACCCTTATGTTTCGTGCTTGCAAAGTCATCAACTTCTGTATCTGTCATTGAATCTGCTGCTCTTTCGATATCACCACTAACCTCATCAGAGTCTAACTCACCGTTCTTATAAGCATTTACCATACCCATAAAACGTTGTTGTGACTTTGATTTAGCTTTTTCATTTAACATATCAAAATCCACACCTTCTTCTGATAATCTATCATTACATGCTTCTTTAACATTTTTAACCAATTCTTCATAGGTCATTCCACCATTCTCATTAATATAATCCCACATAGAATTAGTGTCTGGTAAATCATCCCATCCTAATGGTAATATCTGACCTGCTAATTTAACAGCCAATTTATATAATGCCTCACCAGCAAGATTAGGAATGTCTTCTTTTGTTAACTTTCTACCTAATGCTTTTATTTGTTCAACTGTTGTAATTTTACCAACCCCTTGTTCTTGGAGAGCGATTCCATCTTTAATATTGTGATTAGTATCCAGTTTACCACTCTGAATATCTTTTTTTATGATTTTTTGATTCTGAGAACTCATATTATCAACACTACCATAAGTATTACTACCATTACGTGAAATATATGCTGCATCACTCTCTTCATTTAAAACCGCAACATATTTTTCAAAACCCCTTGGGTCTGTGAGATAATTACTTTCTTGGATAATAGTACCACCTTTCCAAATAGGTTTTTTTATTTTTTGACCTTTCTTTTTACCGTTACCCATTAAATCACCTTTTGAGCTAAATGCAGCAGGACCTGCATAACCAACATAACCAGCACCACCACCAGCACTTCCAGCACTAGTTGATTCTTGCATTCCATTAAGAATTTCAAGATTATATCCAATTTCTTCGAGTTCAGTTTTAAGATTCTGATATTCTTCAGGAGTTGCTGGACGACTTTCTTTTGCATAATCTGGATGAACTGCTGAATGTTGTCCTAATTGAGAATATCCAGTAGCGAACTCACCGTTATGTATTTCTTCAGGAAAATAAGCGAAAAGGTCATTGTTTTTTTCGTTAATTAAAAAAATAACTTTTGTTGGTGCTGTATTATTCATATTAATGTTTGTTTCATCTACAGTGCTTTGTTTTGGTAACCCAGATTGTGCCATTTTTTTCTGACCAGCTTTTTTTAATGTATTAATTCCAGACTTATCACGTCTTTTCTTTTCCTTTGGAATTGCCATTTTATATTTTTGTAAATATATTGGACTATTTAATACATAGTCATTAAATAACATATTCATAATGGTTTCATTGTAATGATAACCAAAACGTTGCTCTCCATTCTCAGACATTTCCTCATAAACAGAAGAAAGTTTAGGATCACTAAACACCAATGATTCCATTTTAGGTAAGCTAAAAATTTTCTTCTTTAATGAAAACTCATTTTCATTTAAATTTGAATCAATTTCTTTTAAATGAATATTTGGAGCAGTTGTTATCATAGTTTTTTTATAATCTTTTTCAAATTTCTCAGATTGTGGACTCATTGGGTCTTTCAATGTTGGTTTAAAATTTGCCATAATAATATTATTTATTTAAATAAAATTCATCCAACCATTTATTTTTGGCTGAAATAAAATATGCTCCACTACATTTATGTGAAAAATCAAATCTACTTTTAAAATTCATGGCAGCAGTTTTACAATTTTCATAATTCCAATAACCAATTGGTTTTCTAATCCTAATCATATGTGAACAAATTTCATCAAGCCAACCATTAATATATGCTCTTTTATAAGCACCTTTATATAAATTACAAAATTCACTTCTACTATCACACATTAATGCAACCTCACTACAACGTTCCTTTGTCCAATAATTAGGTAATTTTCTCATAATCAATTATTTTCCATATTAGCGTATGTCCGTCTTCCAAAAATCTCTCTTGGTCCAAAGCACCTTATAAACAGATTCCATAGCATTTTTAATTATAGAAATCAATTCACCTCTAGTTTGACTATTTGATTTACTCATAATTTTCTTAACTTCTTTATCCAGACTATCGTTATAGAATTTATTTATTTCATCCTTAACAATACTTTTAATTTCATTATTATCCATGTTATGTTCATCAGTTGATTATAAATACTTAAATAAAACAAAAAATGTTACAATAAAAAAAGCACATATAATTATGTGCTTTCTTAATATATAAACAGTCCACCTCTTAGAATCTATATTATTTCATAAGAAGATATGTACCACCAGCACCAATAATAACACCACCAGCAACAAATCCTACTATTTTACCGTTCTTACTTAACCATTGTTCAATTTTTTGCCAACCATTCGGGTCAACATATTCTTTTTGTAATTCAGGAATAGCGTAACTATTAATATCGTAAGTTTTAAAATATTTGTTTGAATTACTAACACTAAATTCAATTGGATATCCTTTTTTCTTATCATTTTTCCAATGAAATTCAACAAACTGGTCATTCGGCATCGAAAGATTGTTAATTAAAAGTGTTGGTTTTTCCATTGGTTTTGCTGGAAACGCCTTACCAATAGTAATATCATATATTAAAAATTCGGTGCTATCATTAAAATTAATTGATGAATCATTAGGGTTTACAACAACAAAACCCTCAGTAAGTAAAGAATCAATAATTACTTTTGATTTAATAAGTGCTGCTGTAATAACTGAATTTTCTTTATCTATTTTTTTTACTCTAGCAATCAATTCTTTTTGTGATTCAGTTAATACATCGTTTTTCTTTTCAAGATTTCTGATTGTTTCTTGTAGTGTAAGTTTATCTGCAACAACTTCATCATATTGATTTACTGTATATGTGATTGAATCAAGCAATGCATTTGTTAGTTTAACTTCTGTCTCATATTTATTTTTAAATTTACTAACTCTACCTTGTTGGATTTTCCAAAACACAACACTAATTATTATTAATATCAATATCGCCCAGCGATTCTTTTCTAAAAAGAAATTTAATATTTTCATAATTATAATTTTTTATTCTGCTGCTTGTTGTTGGTCTTGTTCTTTATTTTGGTCAAGTTTCATGACTGGTTTTTCCTCGTCATTAATACCATCTTCAGAATTCAATACATTATCTCTCCAAAATCTATAAAATGAATCAAAATATGATTCAATCCTACCAATAATTTCCTGATTCTCAGGATTATCTGGTGAAAAATCTTCAAGATAATTAAATTCAATACCTGATGTATTTTCATCGGGTGTCACTTTATATACAAATTGAATAACTCCATCAATTGTACCACCCCAAAAAACTAAATTATTGTAAACACCTAAATCAATTAATTTAATACTGACATTCATATCATTGAAGAAATTTCTGAATTTTTCTTCTTCCATATTCTGGTCATAAGGAGTTTTTTTATTTTCAATTTCCTGTTCTTCATTAAAATTTGTTCTACCTTCATTAATACTGCGAGTTATTTTTAACATATCACGCATTGAAAGGTCTTTATTTGAAGATACTTCTTGTTCTTTAATATAACTACCAGTACGAACCCTTTTCATTAATTCCCTCATTTGAACAGGACTGGTTTTACTATTAATATCTTTTTTATTATCGTTATTCATGTTTTTTTAATATAAATACTTTAATTCAACATTTCGTTAAATTTTTCAATATTAATTAATGGATTAAGGTCACTACTGTTTTCAATATAATTACTTCTGAAAACAATGCCTCTGTATTTTGAAATGTCTTTATGATAAGTATTAAATTCAATACATTTTTTAGGAATACTGTGTTTTTTACATAATTTCTTACATAGTTGTACTAGATTTTTTATTTGAACCTCTGAAAATTTTTCCCAATACTTATATCCTGCCCATTCTCTTTTAATTACATTATCTGGTTCACAAAATTCATTCAACCAATTAATATAGTTACCATTATTCGTTTGAAATAAACAACCCATGTTTTCCAATACTATTGATATTGATTGTTTATCTCCGATTTTAAATCCAATATAATCACTATGAAATTTAGTGTCATAGTGTTCATAAATATCACCTTCCCTACTAATAGTGTAAGTATTCCACTTTTTAGATTTTCCATATTCCTTATGTTTTAACCTAGTTAAGTGAAAATGTTCTTTCCGCAAACTAATACCAATAACAATTTGTGTTTTAACACTTTGATTTTTGTAATGATTATTATCTGTTGTCGGATATGTTTCCTTGTCTATGTGCATCATAATTCATATAAATAACTTCTACTCCACCCTCATCAAGTATTGTTTTTGCTCTCTTGAAGCCCGGTCCCCATTTCTCGTGTTCCCACTCAGGTTCATTATCACAATAAATTCGTTTAATACCTGCATTAACCACAACACCAGCACAATTATTACATGGATACCAATTAAGATACATATCACAACCCATTGTGCTTTTACCCTGTCGTGCAGCATTTATAATGGCATTTTCTTCAGCATGCTTAAACCAAAAATATTTTTCAGGTCTTTCATGTCTAGCTTCCACATCATCATTACAACCTCTTGGCATACCATTGAAGCCAGATGTTACGATTTCTCTATCTTTCACAATTAAAGCACCAACTCGACTTGAACGGTCTTTTGACCATTGTGCTATTTCTAAATCAGCAATTTCCATGAAACGCACATCCCATTTTGATATAACGTAAGGAGAACCATAAACCAAATTACTTTCTCTTTTTGCTTCTTTACCGATTAATTCGCTTTCTTTTTCTTTCATATAATATCTTATCTTCAAGTTTACTTAATTCATCCCAATCAATTTCACTCATAAGTGTTCTAAATGCTAACCATTTTCTTATATTACGTACTGATTCATCGTGATTATTAGTAATCATATAAATAATCGCCTCTTCTATTGTATCAAAAACAGCAACATAGCTCATATCCCAATATTCCAGAGAATACCTTTGGTTTTCAGCATACCTAATTCTACCAGTATTACCATTTTGTTCAACCAATTGTCCAATTGACCTTGGTAGTTCCTTTCCAAAAGCACTAAACGTGCACCATTTTACTTTAGTTTCCATAGAACATCTTTTTTCAGTTTTTCTGCTTGTTCAATTAATGGGATAATATCATCCATAGTTTCAAGCTCTGCAAGTTCATCAACAATTGTTAATGCTTTTTTTATTAAATCAGCTTTTCTTTTATCATCATTCATTATTTCATGTTTTCAAGCACCTGATAATTATCATCATAACTATTAATGGTTTCTAGTGCTTCTGTGAATGTTTTTCCTATATTTCTTCTTTTACCAACAGTAACAAAGATACCTAATCTATCCATGTCATGCAAGAAACCCTCAACAAACTTATTGGAATTCTGGATATTTGCTTTTTCCGTGACAGTAGCTTTCAATTCCATTCCACTCATTACCCTATCACCAATAGTTAAATTTCCATTATTATAGATAAATGTAATTAATGCTTTATATCTATCTTTTTTCTGATACATCTTTTCGAATCTATCTTGGTTAATTAAAAAAAGATTGTATTCGAAAAACTCTCGAAAATATAATCCACCAATAATAATTATTTCATTAAAACAAACAATAATTATAAATAAAAGAGTAGTTTTAGCATCTTCACTCTTATTACTTGATTTTTCAATATCTAAATCACTATTAAGTATGATTATTTCTTTTTGTAATTTAACATCAATCTCCCTAATCTCTTCATCATTTTCCCTTATGAGTTCAGTATTTTTATCAATACTAGTTTGATATTCTTTCCTTGCAGTAATATAATTAAGAGGGGTTTCAGCTAATGTTTGACGTAATTCTTTATTTACTTCTCTAAGTGCTTGATTATCCTCAACATAAACTAATTTCCTTTCATAATATACTGATTCCAATGTATCAATTTCCGATACAACTTCAGTTTTAGCTACCATATTTTTTAATGAACTAGTGGTTGCTAAATTTTTTGAACCTGTTATTGATAAATAAAAACTTAGAATAATTATAGTAAATGAAATCAATAACCAACTTACCATTTTAAAGCTAATTTTTCTTTTATTACTCACAAAATCATTACTGAAATTTTTAATAAAATATCTTTTAATAATTTCAAAAATAGTTAAAAATATTAACGTGAGACTAAATGCAATCCCAATCCCTAAATTACCTGTAATAAAATTTGTAGTAATCGCTTTAAGTAATGATGGAAATACTAAAAAATAAGCAAAAAATATTGAACTAATGTTCCCAATAAATGAAAATCTAAACAACCATTTATCCAATCCCTTATTATTTCCTTCGAAATCTTTGGTGTTGATTTTTTTTCTTAATTCATCATATTTTTTTAAATCCATTGTTTTTCGTTTTTCAATAAATACTAAAAAATATGTTTTATTCGATAGTTAAAGACGATATTCCTTTATTATCCAACTGTACTTGAATTAGATAGTCTGGGTTAATTTCGATGCGTTGTTCAACAACTAGAACCTTTTTCATGTTCTGTTTAATTAGTTGTAAAATTTCAATAAATTCTTCTACAGCATCTTCATCCAATTTACCCATAACCTCATCTAATAAGAATATTGATGGTTTAGCTTTTACGTTGATTTGATTTAATGCAAACTTCAATACAACACTACTGAAAGTCCTTTCCTTACCACTAGCACTAATACAATCAATAATAGCATCTGGTCTATTATAATATTCCAATTTAGGTCTAAAATCATAATCATCCAACCAAATTTTAAATGGTGCAACAGTTAATATTCTTTCTAATGTTTTATTAATTTTAGGTATAACATAATTACTTAACATCTGTCTTGGAATTCCATCTCGATGCACACATTTTTTATATGTTGCAATTACCTTATCTTGATATTCTTGAAGTTTAAATACAGCAATCATTAATTCATTATTTTGAATTTTAAGTTCTCTTTCACCAACATTGGTTTTCTTGAAGTAAATATCTTCTTTAAGTTCACGTTCTTCAGTTTCTAGCTCATTGACCCTAATCTTAGATGCCTCAATACCCTTCTCAATTCTTCTATTTTCTTCAATTTGGAGCAGACTATTTTCATGATTAGTTATTTTCTGTTCCAAAATACCAATCATTAATTTTTCATTCTCAATTTTTGTTGGAATTAAATTAAATTCGCTTTGAAGTTCTTTACGTTTCTCAACATCATTTTTTTCATTAGTTAAAATACCAATATCTTTCAATACTCCTTCCATTTTTAATTCAAGAGTATCAATACTATCAAGAATTATGGTGATATTATCCTCACATTTTTTTATTGCTGGTTTCCAATCAGTATCAATATCATGTTGATGTTCACTAATTTCTTTAACAATTCTCTGCATCTCAACCTCTTTTTCTTTAACTGTATTAGCTATGTGGTCTTGATGTTCTTTTTTATTTATCAACTGACCACACTCTGGACAGTTTTTACTGTTTTTCAACTTAATGGCTTCTTCTTTTAATTTAGCACCGTCTCGTTTTAAAACAAAAATTTTACCATTAATAATTTCAATTCTATGTTGGAAATCACTCTTTGTTCGTTCTTCTTCTTTAATTTTAAGACTTTTTTCATAAACCTTTTGTTTATGTTCATCACGCTTTACAATAAGAGAATTCAATTTTTCTTCATCATACGACTCTTGTAATGAATCAATACTTTCCTGTAAAACAGCTTTACGTGCCTTTATTTCAACAATATTCCTTTTATGAGTACTTATATTCAGTCGTGCTTCATCTACGTCCAGATTGTAAATTTCTGAGTCTATTTTATATAGTTTCTTGGTAAGTGTTTCGATATATGTACGACCCTTTTTAATTTTATTTTGAACATCGGTTAATTTAAGTGTCTCGATATCACTTATCTCATCCCTATATACTTTGATTTCATCTTTTAATGTTAGATTTTGTAGATTTGTATTTTCAATATTACATGTAACACGTGGTTTTTCATTAACACGTTTAGAATATGCCTTAGAACCTTCATGTTTTTTATCGAAAATATCCAAACCACTATCAAATAATAATGAATCAATGAATATTGCCATATCATTTGATAAATTCCGATTCAATGTATCTGAAGTAGTCATTACGATTCGCATGAAATTATCATACGTACCGATAATTGATTCGATTTTTTTCTGAGTTTTGATTTTATCATCTTCAGTTAAAGTATCCAAAGAATTTTCATCCGTCATTTCATCATCAGGACTAGTAAGCACATAATAACTTATAATAGTAGGAGCACCATTAATAGTACCATCCCTTTTCTTCTCAATAGTGGTTTTCTTTTTTATACCGAAATATTCACCATTAGCTTCAATAACAATATATGCATCACATGAATTAGCATTATTCCTATTATTAACAAAACGTCTGTCACCAAACTTCATTCTAGTTTCAGTTTCCAATGTCTTTCCAAACAACAAATATGTAATTAATTTCATAATTGTTGTTTTCCCAAAAGTATTCCCACCATTTATTTGGAAAATACCATCCATTTGTCGCCAATCAATATCTAATTCTTCATATGACATGAAGTTCTTACCACCAAATTTAATAACATCCCATTCAATAGTTTCCTCATCAACAATATCAATTTCATTAAGAATTTCTTCATCAAGTGCGATAACATCTTTGATTAATTGTTCATCAGCACCACTCTTAATTAAAAACTCTTTGAAGATTTCCTGTTGAACTGCTTTATCGGTTACATTATCCAATGTAATGTTTTCATTAATCTCAATTTCTTCAGATTCAATGAACTCATTTTTATGTGAGAAAACAAGATTATTGTGATTTAAATTCAGATATTCTGTGAGATATCTTTCATTCTCTTTTGTGCGTGTTTGTGGTAAAGTGCCCCAGACGAATCTGACTTTCATAAATTTGGTTGGATTTTCTATTTCAAAATCCAATTCTTCAAAATCAGTATATGGTGTAATTTTAATGTTTTTAAAACTATAATCATTTATAATTGGAATTTCCTTAGATACTTTATTTTTTACATCCCAAATAAGGTAACCGTGAAAATTATCATCACCCTCACTAAAGTCTTGTGCTATTAATGAGCCACAATATGCCTTTTGATGAGCTTTATCGAGATATTGCATTTTATGAATATCACCAAATAATGATAAATCACCTTTAAAGTCACTGAGTTTGTAATATGATTTACTTTTCATTTCAAAACCAGTTGTAGATTTACAACCAGTAATTGGGTCATGAAATAAATCAATAAATATGAAACTATCTAAATTTCCCTTTTCTGCAAGAAACTTTTTACCATCTTTTGTTTTCCAAGGATTGTTATTCTTTTCCCCATGATGCCAAACTGCCCAAATTATTTCATTATCAGTATAGAGTTCTGTTTTATCGTAATAAAGAACATCAACATCTCCAAGTGTTTCGACAATTGCTTTAATACTATCAACTCGTTTCAAATTCTTTTTGCGACAATTACCGCAAATAAAACTATTACCATTTTTCCTAATAAATAGATTTTCATTGGGTACTGTTAAACAATATACGTTACCATTAAAAGGGATGTCTGAAATATTTTTTATTTTGGTTGATTTATTGATAGGAATTTTTGTTATAAAAAAAACATATTGTTGTTTAGAATTTTTATAATTACCAAATATTATACTATCTTGTACATATCCATAATATCCAATATAATTAGATATTGTTGTTAATATTTCAGAATTAATTTTAAATATTGTCGAGCATGAATATCTTTCGTTTTCAATTAATGAACCATCACCATTTAAATACCCATCAATAAATGATTTTAACTGTGCTTTATTATAATTTAAAAAATTTTCATATAATAATTCTTTATTATATTGAAAAAATTTCATAATTTTTCTCGCTGGTTCGGAATAAATACAAATAACCTTTGTGTTTCTTTTTTTATCACCATCCCTTAAACTATATTGAATATTACATATATTTAATAATTCAATTAAATAATTAATTTTTCTTTCCTTTTTAAAATGAAATTGTATTCGACCATTCATTGTGTTTTTGTTTTTTATGACAAATGTAGCATCTGCCAAACAAAACCCCAA
>Ga0307378_10008423_pt1 | contig 13715 bp, 11 predicted proteins | sample UN1MG_FD_202238 | JGI IMG/M metagenome (GOLD analysis project Ga0307378, IMG submission 202238) | Soil microbial communities from Risofladan, Vaasa, Finland - UN-1 | ecosystem: Environmental > Terrestrial > Soil > Coastal area > Acid sulfate soil | place: Finland: Risofladan, Vaasa | collected... | reverse complement strand
GCTGGCACCGTGGAGAACCAGGGGAACTTGAACCCGCTTTTTTATCTCGGCCAGGCGGTCGAAGTCCAGCTTCGGCTCGCCCTTGAACTTGTACGCCCCGTGGCTGGTGCCGATGGCCACCGCGAGAGAGTCCACGCCGGTGCGCTCCACGAAGTCCTTCGCCTCGTCGGGGTCGGTGAAAATCGCCTCGCCCTCCTTCACCTGGACGTGCTCCTCGATGCCCTGGAGGCGGCCCAGCTCGGCCTCGCAGGAGCATCCGCAGGCGTGGGCCATCCCGGCGACCTCTTTCGAGGCGGACACGTTCTCCTCGAAGGTGAGCTTACTGGCGTCAATCATCACGCTGGTGAACCCGGCGCTGACCGCCTGGACGCAGGCGGCGAAATCCTTGCCGTGGTCCAGGTGGAGGCTGAAGGGGAGCCCGGTCTCGAAGGCGGCCAGTTTCACCATCTCCACCAGGTAGGCGGCCCCGGCGTACTTCATCGCCCCGGAGCTCACGGCGATGATGGCCGGGGAGCTTTCCGCCTTGGCCGCCTCCACGATGCCCTGGAGAATCTCCATGTTGTTGATGTTGAAGGCCCCGACGGCGAAACCTTTCTCGTAGCCCACGCGCATCAGCCGGTCGTTCGTAAAAAGCGGCATGTCAACCTCCGGGGGAGGATGGGGAAGTGGTGTGAGAAGCTAAAGCGACCCGTCCTTCAACCAACCGGGCAGCCTGCCGGCCTCGGCGAGAATACGCACCAGCCGGGGCAGGCTCTCGAACTGCCTCATGCACAGGTCGTACTCCTCCCGCGTGATGCCGGCGGTGGCGGGGTAAGGGAAGACCAGCATCCCCTCGCGCGTGGCGAAGAGAGGCCGCACCTTGTCGCACGGAAAATCACCGCAGAGGGCGCAGCTTTCCACGCCCCGCTCGACGGCGCAGGGACGGGCCTTGCAGTTCTTGTCGGCCAGGCGGCCGTCGGCGCGGCACCCGTCGCAGCGGACGTTCTCGGCGGTGTAGTTCTGGTGGCCGAAATATTTGCGCCAGCCGTCAACCAGCCTCTGCCGGACGGCGGGGTCGTCGGACCGGGCCGCGCACGACCCGCAGTTGTAGCCGCAGTAACCTATCTGCTCGTCCACGGGCCTCCTCCTCAACGTGTGGTCAAGTATACCACGGCGGTTTTCATCGGGCCAGGGCGTCCCCGGAGACGAGGTGCCTCGCCCCCGTAGGCCAGCCTTCACGCACCCCGCACTCGATCTCCGCCGCGAGCCATTTCGGGTAGAGGGGAAGGCCGCGCAACTCCTCCAGGGTCCGCCAATAATGCCGGATGCTCTCCTCGAATTCCCCGGAGCGCTCGATGTGCGGGCCGGGGTTGAATTTTCCGCCCACGACGCGGCACAGCCAGTAGAAACCGAGTTCGTGAAGGCCCGTAGATTGCATCTCCGGCGCCCGGACCGGGTCGGTGAAGAAGTTGTCGTTGACGAAGAGGAGGCGCTGCGGCTCGACGATTAAACCCGTCTCCTCCGCCAGCTCGCGGGCCACCGCCTCGGGGATCAGCTCGTCGGGCTCCACGGCGCCGCCGGGCAGGGACCAATCGCGGCCGTAAAAGGTCGCCAGGACCTTCCCATCCTCCACCACCACACCCACTCCCCGGGATCGAATCCCGCCCTCCGGTCGGGGCAGTGTACCGGTGACGCAATCCCACAGCGTGTTCTCGGTGGCCGGCAGGCGCAGATAACGGCCGGGCGCGTCCCGGCCCCAATCCGCGATCAACGTATCGCCCAAGCCAACGGGGTAGAGGGCGATGTCGGGAAGGGTGCGCCGGTCGCGGAAACGGACCTCGGTCATAATGCGCGCCTCGGGAGCCTCGGGGGAGGCGAAACCCAGCTTCGGCTCGCCTTCGATTTCGGCGTGGAAGTAGAGGCCGACGAGGTGCATCGGCCGGGCGTCGTAGGGGTCGGCGAAGAAGGTTTCCGCGACGTAGGCCAGGGGGCCGACTTCGGAGCTGCAGCCGGTTTCCTCGGCGAGCTCCCGCGCGAGGGCCCGCTCGGCGGTCTCGCCTGGACGCTGCTCCCCGCCGGGAAGGCTGTAAAAACGCCCCCCGTTCAGCTCATAGCCGGTGACGAGGAGCCCGTCGCCGCGGGCGATGATGCCCGCCACCCGGTGGCGGATTTTCATCGGTCCGGGCCGGCAGGGAACGTTGAAGGCGGAACTAGGATTGTACTTCACGAATCGAGACCTGTTAATAACTCGAAAACCGAGCGAAGCGAGCTATGCGTGGTAAAACGCACGAATTGGAGATGAGGTAGGCGCTGGCACGTGTTTTTGCTACAAGACAACGCAGGAATATTCAAGAGGTAACGAGCTAAGCAAAAACCGTGACAGCGCCGGTGCAAAGCTAAAACCTACCTTTTAAAAGGTCTCCTAACATGAACGGCTGGTTTCGAGCCGTCCCGCCACGGCAGCAATTTCTCTAAGCTGCCTTGCCCCTGGTTGAGGAGGCGATACGGCGGACTGCAGGAGGTCGAATATGTGATGCGACACAATAAGTTGTAAGGCGACTCCGCGGGATGACCCCTCCGCGGGCCGCAAAAAAATTGCGCCGATGGTCATTGTAAATTGCAGGCGTTGGAGTGAGTCGTTCACCCAAATATCGAAAGAGACGCCGCATCAACATACACCTAAACTTGCAATGAAGGCATCAAGTCTCCTACTAATACGGAGAGCTAAAAGCTCCCCGGCGACCTATTACCGGCACGGGATAAACCCGTCCGGGGATAATCACAGAAAGAGTATGGATTACTGATGTGTTCGCGTCAAGTCCTAAGTCAGTTGCTACTCCGGCCTGTGCGCGAGGAAGGCCCGGGCGCCGGACCCCTCGCCGTACGGGCGGACCTCGACCCCGGTGAAGCCCGCCTCCTCCATGAGGGCGGTCAGCCCCTCCGCGGTGAAGTGGTGCAGGTGGTGGTCTTTCGACCCGCGCAGGAGCCGTTTGAACGACCGCAGGGGATGCCGGAGCGCGGAGCCCAGACGTTTCCCGAAGGGCCTCCGGAGCGTTCTCTCCTCACCCGAAAGCCCCGTGCAGTGCAGGATGACCAGCGCGCGTCCGCCCGGCTTCAGGCAGCGGCGCCCCTCGACGAGCACCCGCCGGGGGTCCAGGGCGTGGTCCAGCGTCGCGGCGCAGACGAATTCGTCGAAAACCGCGTCCCGGTAAGGCAGTTCCTCGCCGAAGCCGGCCACGAAGGTCATCGGACGTTCCAGCGCCCCGCCGTACAGCTCCCGGTAGACGGGCGGGGGTCCGGTGAGGAAACGCTCCAGGGCGGGGTCGTGGACGACGAAAAGGGAATCGCCGCCCGCGCTCCACCACATCCGCAAGAGCCCCCAGCCGCCGCCCACGTCCAGGACGTCCCCCTTCAGAGGCCCCCGGTGATCGAAGAGCTCGGCCAGGCGGGCGATACTCTCGGCGACGTACTCCCGGTTCACCCCGGCCTGCTCCCGGGTCCAGTCGAGGAACTCGCCCTGAAAGGAGCCCCAGCGCCGCCATAGGTCGTCGTCCACCTCGGGCAGCCGGTCGTCCAGCAGGCGGACGAGTGTCGGCGCCCGGGACAGGTCGTAGCGCGGCACCTCTTCATCCCGGAACAGCGAAATCACCGATCGGTCACTCACGGGCGGCCTCCTCCTCAATCACGGCCCCCTCGCCCACGAAGGCCTCTTCCTCCAACTGCTCGGCATCACCGGAAATCTCAGCCTCTTCGGCCAGCTCGGCCCGCGTGACGCCCCGGGAGGCCAGCATATCGAACGCCCGCTCGCGGAAAATATACTCGCCGGACTTCCAGAACAGAGGGACGTTGCGCTCCATGCCGCCGACGTAACCGATGACCTCTTTCTCGAGCTTCATGAGCGCCGCCCGGGCCCAGTCGCCGCCCGCGCCCCGGTTTATCCAGAACGGCCCCAGCATCCGGAATATCTGGTACAGCCGCTCCTCGCCGCCCGGGTAGCTCTCGCAGGGGAAGTGGTACTCCCCGGCGATGTACCGGCGGAGGTCGTAGGCGAAACGGATGAGGAAAGGCTCTATGTCCCCGCCGCAGGGGCCGAAGAAGTAGTCCAGCCCCGGCAGACCGGGGTAATCCATGTCGAACTCCGGTGGACCGCTCCACGGGAAATCGGCGGGCACCGGTGTTTCTTCGGGCTCCAGGATAATCTCGCCCTCCTCGGTCACCCCCTCCACCGCGAGCTCCTCCTCGATGCGCCCGACGGCCTCGGCCGCGGCGAGCTGCTGCCTGTAGTACGCCGCCTCGTTCACCCCCGAGGGCGGCGGCGGAATCGTCGAGTAAACGTCGCGCAGGATGACCTTGACCCCGTAGGGGCCCGCGTTGTACATCGCCCCGGCCAGCTTCAGCCGCAGGAGACTGGCCCACTCGGTGGTGAAATCGAAGCAACCGCCGGGAAGGAGGTTGTCCTGAAAACGGGGGTCGAAACCCCAGCGGCTCTGCTCGGCCAACAGCCCCTTCAGGTAGCTGATGCCCACCTGGAGGTTCAAATCGGCGATGTATCGCAGGTCGTAGCGCGTTTCCTGGGGCAGGGTGCCGAAGGGTACCCTTCGCCTGACGCCGGCGTCATCGTACTCCAGGAGGTAATTCCCCCCTTTGACAACGGCGCCGGTGAGCTGCATGTACCCCGTGGCCGAGCCGTGGCCGTAGGCGGCGCGGTAGCTGCGTCCCGAGCCCAGCACGTGCATCAGGCCGCACTCCTGGTAGCTCACCGCCAGGCAGAAGGCGCGGAAGGCCTCGTCTGAGATGTCGTAGCGCTTGGTGTAATCCAACCCGGCCGCGCGGTCATCCGGGGAGAAGAAACCGGGGTGGGGCCGACCGTCGGGACGCTCGGAATTTATCCTGGCGCAGATGTCCACGAACCGGTGCCACAGGCTGCGGGACGGGTTGTCCGCGTCGTAGGTCGGGATGTTGTCGAAGTCGGCCAGGGTCCACCTTCCGGGGAGACCGGGCAGCTCGAACCGGATGCTCTGGAGCCGGGCGAAGGTCTCCGGGCCGACGACGCGGGCGAGATACGCCCGGGGCACCGCCCCCCCCTCCCGACCTCCCCCCAGGTTCGAGTAACGGGCCAGGAAGGACTCCTCGGTTGGCGCCGGATAGGGGAACCGCTCCCGGAAGGCGGCGAGCAGACGGACCAGCTCGGCGTCGAAGCGGCCGGAGGAATCACGGCAGGAATCGAACTGCGCGCCGTCTATCTCGGCGGCGGTGGTGAGCGCCAGGTTGAGCTGACGCTTCAGGTAGGCCAGAACCGGGCTGTCATACCCTACCGCGTCGGTCACGCCGGGCTGGTAGTAGAGGCAGGGGAAATCCTCGCGCACGAGGACGATTCGCGCCGGGCCAAGCGTCGGCGTGAGGGCGCGAGGGGTCTTGTGGCCGAAGAGGGGACGACCATCGGCGTCGGTGAGGGCGACCAGGACGAACGGCTCGCCGTCGGGGCCGTCGGGAGAGTACGGACCAGGCAGGACCGCAAGGTGCGCCAAACGCGATTCATCGTTCCAGTCGCAGGTGCTGAAACGGCCGTCAGGCGACTCCACCACAAGCTCGACCACGTAATCCCCGTAGGGAACCGGTTGCCCCCGGAACTCACCCTGGTTGGCCACGCCGTTCCACCGGAAGACGTTCACCGCGAGGCGTCCCAGGCGGTGCCGGTCCCCGTAATCGCTCACCGGCGCGTCGGTGTCGGCGGAGAAGACCAGGTTTAACCTACGGCTCGGCCTACGCTCGCGGGAAGGCGAAAGACGCCAGACGTTCAACGTGACCCGGTCGGAGGGATCGGGGATGGGGTCCAGGTGGTATCGGATGGGGTGGTCGGGGCCGTCGGAAGGAGTAGGGATGCAGCGGAGGTCGGCCTCGCGCACGTTGGCCACCAGGTAGCCGGAGTTGTCCCAGTACGGGATGGTGTTCTCGGCGAACCCCCTGTTCCAGGTGTCGTATACGCTGGCCGTGAGCGGTTTTCCCTCGCCGGCCACGTAGAAGGTGTAGCGGTGGTTCTCCAGGTCGAGCCGCTGGGCGCGCAATAGACGACCGCCCAGGACCACCGAGGGCCGCAGGGAGTCGAACTCGCCCGACACGCTGGCGAACTGGGCGTCGGCCAGGCCACCGAACCGGAAGCGGTAAACCCCGCTCACCGTGATTTTAAAAAGCCGGCCCTGGGCCAGCGGCATGGAGGTTTGGACGACCTCCCCCGAGGACGGGATGGCGAGCTCGAAGGCGTCGAAGGAGGGAACGGGGATGAGGAAGAGGACGACCGCCACGAAAAGACCGAGGAGCAGGAAGCCTTTGTCCACCTTGAACTCGGTACGCTCCCGCCTCCACTCGGCGGCCAGGAAGCGACCGAGGCGGTGGTAAGCGGCCCCGAGAGCGCGGCGGAAGCGGCGAAAAATACCGGGCTTTTTGCCGGAGCTTAACTCGCTTCGCTTCGTTTCGGGCGCCGGTTCCGTCGCGGAGGGCTGTTCGTGAAAGGCCGATTCCATTAAAACACTCTGAGCCTACCCGTCCACCGTTTCCCCGGAGGCGATCTCGCGGTCGTGGAAGGCCCTGGGGTCGGTGACGTCGGGGAACACGCAGGCGTTGCGCCCGATGGAGGTGCCGCGCGGAATCACGGCGTTCTTTCCGATGACCGCCATCCCGGAGTTGTAGATCGAGGGGAAGCGCTGGTTGTAGGTGAAGTCGTCGCCGGTGCCCACCAGGCTCTCGGCCCCCACGATGACCTCCTTGTCGAGGATGGCGTGGTCCACCTGGACCCCCTCCTCGATGACCGTCCCGGAGAAGACTATCGAGTCGCGCACCACCGCTCCGGAGCCTATCTCGACGTAGGGTGAAAGGATGCTCCGGGCGACCAGTCCGTCCACCACGCACCCGTTGGACACCAGGCTTTCGGTAACCTGAGCCCCCCGGCCCAGCTTCACCGCCGGGGCCTCCGCCGAGCGGGTGTGCACCCTCGATTTTTCATCGTAGAGGTCGAACTCGGGGACGGGCGCGATGAGGTCCATGTTGGCCTGCCAGTAGCTTTCTATCGTCCCCACGTCGCGCCAGTATTTCTCCCGGAACAAAAACGCGCGGAAGGGTATGCTCCGCGTAACTTGAAGTTCGACGCAGCGCGGCAGCACGTCGCGACCGAAATCGTGCTCCGAGTCGTCCCTTCCCGCATCCTCCACGAGAAGCTCCTCCAGGAGGGCGGTGTCGAACACGTAGATGCCCATGTTGGCCAGGTTGGACGGCGGGTCGGGCACCTTCTCTAAAAAGCTCACGACGTTCCCCGAAGCGTCTGTCTCGATGACGCCGTAGCGCGGGGCGTCCTCCCGGGGAACCTCCATGGCCGCCATCGTCACCCCGGAGCCGGACTCCACGTGCTCTTTTATCATGCGAGAGTAGTCCATCCTGTACACGTGGTCGCCGGAAAGGATGAGAACCAACTCCGGCTTGACGGAGCGGATGAAGGGGAGATTCGTGTACACGGCGTCCGCCGTGCCGCGGTACCACCCGCCGAGCCCACCGCCCGGGTGTGGGTGCAGAAGTACGAGTCCGCCATCAAATCGCTTCAGGTCCCAGGGCGCCCCGCGACCGAGGTGGGACTGCAGGGAGTGGGGACGGTACTGGGTCAGGACGCAGACGTTGTAAATGAGCGAGTTGACGCAGTTGGAGAGGGTGAAGTCTATGATGCGGTACTTGCCGCCGAAAGGCACCGCCGGTTTGGTGCGCTTGGCGGTCAGGACCCCCAACCGGTTGCCCCTGCCGCCCGCCAGTATCACCGCCAGCGTTCTAAGTGCCATGTCCGAAACCCTTCGAGGGTAAGGTGGCCGGTTTATCGCCTCCGAGGGCGACAGCCGCCCCGTGCTTCAGGTCGTAATCCGATACCAGGAGGTTTAACCTACGGCCCGGCCTACGCCCGTCGTCGCCCAGGTGCGCCAGGAGCGTCTCGAGGACCAGGGCCCCGGCGACGATAATCTCCGCGCGTCGCTCGTCGGTCGGCAGCAGCCGCTTACGTTCGGCGAGGGGAACACCCGCCAGGCGTTCGATGAGCGCCGCCAGGTCGCCCCGGCTCAACGGCGTGCCCTGGATGACCAGGGGCAGATACTCATTCAAGCCCAGGTGCAGCGCCGCCAGGGCGGTCGCCGTGCCGCCGGAAGCGACGACGGGTAAATCGTGGGTATCCATAGGCAACCGGCTGAACACGGCCCGGACACCATCCCTGAGCTCCCCCATCTCCCCGGGCGCGGGAGGGTCGGTGTGGAAATGACGGCCGGTGAGGTTTATCGCCCCCAGGGGGAAGGATTGGGTGAATAGGTTTAACCTACGGCTCGGCCTGCGCTCCCGACCGCCTTTTGGGGGCAAGGGGTTTAAACCCCTCGTCTCCTCACATCCCCACCAGGAAAACTCCGTGGATCCGCCCCCCACGTCCACGGCCAGATACACCCGCCCGTCCAGGTCCAGACAGCGTAGCCCTTCGTCCACCCCCACCCGTGTCAGCCAGGCCTCGTCGGGACCGGAGAGGAGCGTGAGCTCCACGCCCCAGCGGGATTTCAGCGCGTCCGCCAGAGTCTCGACGCCGGGCAGCTCGCGGGCGAAGTGGGTGGCGACGGCCAGGGTGCGGTTTACTCCCAGCTCACGCCCGCGTGCGATCGCCTCCCGTGTGGCCGCCAGCGTGTTTTCGACGGCCTCCATCGAAACACGGCCGTCCTCCCCCGGCCTGCCGAGCCCGGTCGAGCGCCCGCCGCTCTCCACGGGCCCCAACGGCGCGTCCGTCCCCCGCGAGTCCACCCGGTCCACCACGAGCCAGCGCAGGGAGTTGGAGCCGTAATCCAGAACGAGGATGCGGCTCATCGGTGAAATACCCGGGGAACGCTGGTCCCCGTCTGGGCCACCACGTCGGCCGCCGCCCAGGAGGCGAGCGCCGTCGTCTCCGCGGGTGTCAGGCCCGCGGCCAGGGCCAGCCCCAGCGCCGCGGTCACGGTGTCGCCGGCCCCGGTGTGGTCGCGGACCAAATGACGCGGGCAGAGAGCGGTGGTTTTCTCCACACCTCCGTCGTGGTAGAGCTCGAGGCCGTCGTCGCCGAGGGTCAGGCAGAGCCAGAGCAAACCGAGCTCGCGCCGGCAGCGATCGCAGAGTGCGCCCCAGTCGGAACCCTCCGAACCGACTGTGCTCCCCCAGAGGCGCACCTCCCGCGCGTTGGGCTTCAGGCAGGTCGCACCGGCCAGGTTTTCGAGGGGGTTGCGCGTATCGCCCGCCCAGGGCCGCCCCGATTCCCGCACCAGGGCTATCATTTCCGGAAAAACCGCGCCGTTGGAGTAGTCGGAGACGACCACGGCGTCGCTCCGCGGCAGCCTTTCACGGACCGCCTCCAGCAGCCGCCCCGCGGTGTCGCGGTCGAGCGGCGACCTCTGTTCGTGGTACGAGTGGAAGACGTGTTGGGCGTCCGGCTCCGTGGCGACCAGCTTGAGCCGGTCCGTGGTGGGTCGGTCGGGGGAAATCACCCCGGCGAAGGTGACGCCCCGCTCCCGGAGCAGGCCCGACAGGCGCTCGCCGGCGGAATCGTCGCCCAGGACGCCGACCACGGTCACCCTCCCCCCCAGGGCGGCCGCGTTGACCGCCACGTTGGTCGCCTGCCCCGGGGCAAAGACCCGCTCCCTCTCGTCGAGGCAGGCCACCGGGGCTTCCCGGGCGATGGCGCCGACCGGCCCGTAGCGGTACTCGTCCAGGCACGGGTCGCCGACGACCAGGACCTCGCGTCCGGCGATTTTCGCGAGCAACCGTTCCGGGGGACTTGGCATCTCGGACATCACGGCCATATTATAAGGGCGGACGGCCGCATAGGCAAGGCTTGCATTGACAGCCCCAGGCGGGGATGCTATTGTGCGTTGTTGTTTGACAGACGCAACCGGAATCGGGACCCATGACGTTCAAACTGCTCATTCGCACCCTGAGGGCGCCTTTCTTCACCGCCACCACCTCGGCCGCCCTCCTGGGCAACCTGGTGGCCCTCTGGCGGACGGGGACGCTCGATCCCTGGATGCTCCTCCTTTCCCTGGCGGGCATCGCCGCCCTGAACGCCGGCGTGAACACCGCCAACGATTTCTTCGACTCGGTGTCGGGCAACGACGAGGCCAACCGGTACTACTCCCCCTTCAACGGCGGCTCCCGGGTCATCCAGGACGGCCTGGTCAGCCGACGCACCGTGGGCCTCGTATCCCTGGTTTGTTTCTTGATCGCGGGGGGCCTCGGCGCGGTCCTCTGGCTCCTGACGCCGGGAAACTGGGTCCTCTACCTGGGCCTCTTCGGCCTCGTCACCGGGTTCTTCTACGCGGCTCCGCCGTTCAAGCTGGGCTACCGCGGCCTGGGGGAGCTCATCGTGGCCCTGGACGTGGCCCTCCTGCCGGTCCTGGGCGGCTACTACGTCCAGGCCGGGACCTTCGATTCCGGCGCCTTCTACGCCGGTATCGCCGCCGCCTTTCTCATCCTGGGCGTCATCTGGGTGAACCAGATTCCCGACATCGAGGCCGACGCCGCGGTGGGGAAACGCACCCTGGTCGTCCGCCTTGGCGCCCGCCGCTCGCGGACCGCCTTCGCCGTCATCGTCGCGGCGGTGTACGTCTCTTCGCTCGTCCTGGCGCTGCTGGGCGTACTGCCCTACTGGACACTCCTCGTTTTCCTCACGCTGCCGCTGGCCGTCGGCGCCGTCCGGGGCGTTTTTTCGAACTACGACCAGCCGCGGGCTCTCGTGCCCGCCGAGGGGAAGACGGTGCAGCTCCAACTGGCCGGCAACCTGGCCCTGTCCCTGGGTTTCGCCCTGGCCGTGTTAATCCCTTTGTAAGGCCCGACCCGTGAAACTCGCCACCGCCAAGGACCTCCTGAACGACGAGCTGCTCCGCCTGGAGGAGCGGCTGCTGGATATAATCGCCGGCGAGTTCGAGCTGGTGAGCACCATGGCGTCCCGCCTCGTCGCCGCCGGCGGAAAGCGGCTGCGGGCCATTCTGGTCCTCCTCGCGGCCCGGGGCGGAGGAGAGGACGGCGGCCCGCGGGACACGGCGGTGGAGGTGGCGGCGGTCTGCGAGCTGGTCCACCTGGCCACCCTGATCCACGACGACGTCATAGATCAGTCCACGACGCGCCGCGGCGTACCCACGATTCACACCGACCTCGGAAACCAGATTACGGTGCTGATGGGGGATCACCTCTACGCCCGGGCCATCCGCCATCTCATCACCGCCACGGGGAGGGCCGACCTGGTCCGCATTCTGGCGAGCACGGTGGCGGACCTCTGCGAGGGGGAAATAAGGCAGCTCAACGAGACGCGCTGGCTGGGGCGCGTCGTCCGCCCCGACGCCGGCGGGAGCTTCGCGGTGCGTTTCGAGCCCATGGAGCGGGAGTACCTGGAGATAATCGCCCGCAAGACGGCGGGCTTCTTCGGCGCCTGCGGGGAGATGGGCGCCCTCCTGGTCGGCGGGGGCGAGACCGTCGCGAGGATGCGCGGCTACGGCTTCAACCTCGGCATGTCCTTTCAGATAACCGACGACCTGATGGACTACGCCGGCGCCCGGGAGGTCACCGGCAAGGACGAGGGGAACGACCTCGCCGCGGGGAGGCTGACCCTGCCCCTCATCCACGGCCTGCACCACGACGAGCACGGCCGCGAGCTCCTCGGCCTTCTGAGCCTGGACGGCGGGGGCCTGAGAAAACGGGTCGCCGAGCTCCTGGATCGCACCGGCTCGCTGGGCTACGCCACCCAGGTCGCCCGGGGCTACGCCCGACGCGCCCGGGAAATCGCCCGGTCGCACCCCCACCCCGAGGTCGGGCCCGTGCTCGTGGAGTTGGCCGAGGAGGTGTTGACCCGGAAGGTGTGAGGGTTTGCCGGGGGCATAGCTCGCTTCGCTCGGTTCGCGGTCACGGAAAAAAGGCGGCCCGAGCGGGTCGCCATCTGAGGAAAGGATTTTCCCGAGGGGCCCATTTACGACCCCTCGTTTTTTTACGGGCGGGGGGCCGCGGCGGAAACCGCCGCCAGGAACCCCCCCTCCTCCTCCGGTAGCAGGGCGCGCAGGTCCAGCAGGAGCCGCTCGTCCTCCACGCGCCCGAAGATCCCGTGGGTACGAAATTCCCGCGCCAGCTCCCGGCCACCCGCAACATTGGAGGTGAGCACCAGCGCGGCGGAGGGGAAATCCACCAGCGGCAGCGCCCCGGAACCGGCCCGCCCAACCGTTTTCTCCACACGCACCCCCCAGCGCCCGACCCCGATGCGCTCGAGCTCGGGGAGCAGCGCCTCCGCACGCTTCAAGAGCTCGTCGCCGGTGGCGGAAAGAAGGCGGTACGCGGGCAGCTCGTCCTCCCGCCCTGCGAGGTAAAAGTCGAGGGTCGCGGCCAGGCCGGCGAGCACCACCTTGTCCAGCCGCACCGCCCGGGCGAGGGGGTGACGGACGCAGCCCTCCACCAGGTCCGCCCGACCGACGACTATCCCGGCCTGGGGCCCGCCGAAGAGCTTGTCGCCGGAGAAGCAAACCATGTCCACGCCCGCTTTCAGGGCCGCCGTCACGTCTTCCGCCCCCGGAGCCCAGGGGACCTCCCGGACCAGACCGGACCCCTGGTCGTAGATTATAGGGAGCCCGCGGGAATGCGCCAGTTCCGCCAGCTCGACGAGCGACGGCTCGGTGAAGCGGCCCTCGAGGCGGAAGTTGGAACGGTGGGCCGTAAAAATGGCACCCGTGTTCTCCCCAACCGCTTCGGCGTAGTCGCTGACGGTGGTTCGGTTGACGCTCCCCACCTCCCGCAGGGTGCAGCCCGATTGGCGCATCACCGAGGGCATGGCGAAGGACCCGCCGATGGCGACCAGACGGGACACGCCTACGACGACCTCGCGCCCCGCGGCCGTGGCGGCCAGGGTAAGAAGCGTGGCCGCGGCGTTGTTGTTGAAGGCGCAACCGGGAAGGCCGAACAGCCGTTCGCAGCGCTCCCGGACGGCCTCCTGCCGCCGGCCCCGCACACCCGTCGGGACGTCAATTTCCACCTCGGCCGCCCGAGACGCGGCGACGATGGCGGCTACGACCTCGTCCGCCAGGGGGGCGCGACCCAGGCCCGTGTGGAGGACCACGCCGGTGAGATTGAACGCTTTTTTTACGCCGGTCATACCATCTCTTTGATCGGATAAACCTTAGACAAGTATGCAAAAATCAGTAAACCCTTGACAAGAGCCTCTTCGCTGTGTTAGTCTACGATAACTGTATCTGGAGGATACAGAACGAAAGAAAAAATTCGGGCGGCAGATCGTCCGAGAAAATCTCTCGGCGGGGAACACCCGTCAACACAAAAGGGAGTGAAATGAAGAAACTACTCATCGCCCTGCTGATCGGCGCCTTCTCGATCGTTCCACTGATTCTCATCGGTTGCGACGAGAGTAAAGATGCCGAAGCCGACGCCAACGCCACCACCGAAGAGGTCGTTCCGGAAGTGACCCCCGAAGTGACCGAGGGAACAACCACCGAGGTTGCGCCGACCACTGAGGTAGCTCCGACTGAGGAAGGTGCCGGAACGGTCGCCGAGCCCACCACGGAGACCACGGAAGAGCCCGTCACCCAGTAGCACCGCTCTCCATCTTCGTGAAAGGGGTCCCGATGGGGCCCCTTATTTTATAAGGTGGCCCTTGACGGCTTTAATTTTTTGTGCTAGATAAATTTAGTCGTGTAAAAAACCAAAAATGAAGA
>Ga0307378_10008422_pt1 | contig 13715 bp, 5 predicted proteins | sample UN1MG_FD_202238 | JGI IMG/M metagenome (GOLD analysis project Ga0307378, IMG submission 202238) | Soil microbial communities from Risofladan, Vaasa, Finland - UN-1 | ecosystem: Environmental > Terrestrial > Soil > Coastal area > Acid sulfate soil | place: Finland: Risofladan, Vaasa | collected... | reverse complement strand
ATGAGTTTTAGCATCGGCCTGGATTCCAGCAGGTAGCGCAGATGCTGCATGTCGGATGCCCCCTCATACTCCAGCGCATTGTGCCATTCACCGCCGCATTGCCATACGCGATCAGCGCCATAGGTATACCCGAATGCCCCTGAAAACACCGACCAGTAGCCCTCATACCGGCATTTCCAGGCTGACGATGTTGGCTGTTCCGAGCGATTCTCATAGCCCGGTTCGCCGTTCAGTACCGGCTTGATGGGCGTGAGCTGGTAATCGGAACGAACTCGTGTGACGTTGGCAGACTGGTGTCCCCAGGTCTGATGCATATTGAAATCAAGCCATGTGTCGTTGTGGAAGTCATCGGATGATGTGCCGACCGGATGAATAGTCATCAGGTGTTTACCCTTGTGTCCCTCCTCCAATCCCTGGGCGACCGCGCGGAGCAGTCCCCGTTGTTCGTCGGAGATAGCCTGCTTGTCTGCTTGCCAGTTCCCGTTGATTTTCTCGTACTCGCCGGTTACCAACCAAATCACATTGTCCCGGTACTGGTAGCGTTCACCCAGGAGTTTGCCGTACTCGTAGTTGTTTTTGGGCGGATGTGGGAACAGGGACCCCGCATCCTGTCCCCACATGGTTGCCAGCGCCATTGTCAATCCGTGTTCCCGTGCCGTTTCGATGATGAAATCTACATGGCGCCAGTAAGCCTCATTTAGAGTGACCGGATCCAGGCTGGTAAATGGTGATTCGCCGGCGTAGTTATTCATGGGTTGTCCAAGCAGGTCGGTGGGAGCATGATGATGGACACGAACCGTCATCATCTGTACGACTGTAAAGCCTTTGCTGCTGCGATTCGTCATGTAATGCTGCACATCCTCCGGGCTTCGCTTCACGAGCAGCCAGGTGGTATCGCCCAGCCAGAAAAATGGCTGTCCGTTATTGAGCATGTGATGCCCGGACATCGTAAAATGGTATTGTTGTGTTTTCTGGCATCCCGAAAGAATGCCTGTCAAAGCAAACAGTGCTGTAACGACGGCTAACCGGATCAGTCCTTGCATCTGAGCCTCCCTTCATATTTTGCGTGTTCCAGTATCTTTTTCCAGTATACCGGGTATCTGCACTAGACGCCATATTTATTGATTTGACCCCATGGCAACTTTGTGTCGTTTTTTTTGTGTGTCCATCACTACATGTGTTATATGCGTGTTCATGACTGGTTCTCCTTAGGAACAAATGATTCTTTTGCGGCTCTGTTATCGCAATAAATCAAACCGCAATAACCGACGGAAAAACAATCCGTCATACCTTTTTGTCTGTATCGACCATACAGACTAGATCCGGTCGTTCCATATTTTCTCTGCACCACAGGGGCTTTTCTATTTGTTAATTACTGGTTCTACATTCGCATCTAACCTTATAGTAGCCTTGTTTTAATATATTTCAGAACTTTTTAGAAAAACTGTAACATTTTTTAATCGGGAAGAGTCTAATATTCGAGAAGTCCCCTTTTTGGTATTTCATATTCCAAGGAGGGAAGTCTTGTTCCAAGGAGGGAAGTTTTCAAGCCCCTGTTTTGTTCTATCCACACACCTTCAAGGCAGGGGCTTTATCAAACACTGCAAAGGCCCGAGAAAATGCTTGCAGTCCTCCGCAAAAAGTAGCATGATTATGTGTTACTTACCGAAAAGGTTTGGAACTCTGAACATTAACGGCAAGCTAATCCTGGGGAATAAGAGGAGACAACCATGGAAAAGGTAAATAGAAGAGAGTTTTTGAGTAGATTCATGGCAGCAGGTGTGGCGTCAAGCTTTGTTGTGTCGGCCAAAGGGTCGGTCGGCACACCGGACGCGGCTGGACCAAAAAGACCTAATAAGGATGACATATCATTGGCCCAATGGGCCTTGGTTAGTGAGATTCGTGAGGGCAGATGGAAGAATTCCGATTTTCCGAGAATCGCCCGGGAGGATTTCGATATCAACGGCATTGAGTTCGTCAGCACGCTGTTCGAGTTGCCGACGTTCTCTTACCTAAACCGGCTGCGACGAAACGCCGAGAAGCACAAGGTTACTATGATCCTGATTATGGTAGACGATGAGGGAGAGACCTGCGATCCGAACAAGGAGACACGCATCCAAACCGCCATTAACCATCGCAAGTGGGTGGACATAGCTAAGTATCTCGGCTGCCATTCAATACGCACCAACTGTCGGGGTCCAAAGAATGCCCCGAAGGATCAGGCCCTTGAGTGGGCGGCTGATTGCTATAACCGCCTGCTCGATTATGCCGCGCCTGCAGGTATAGGGATTTTGATTGAAAACCATGGTGGGCTTTCAAACGATCCAGATTGGATGGTCTCGCTATTCAAGAAGGTCGACAATCCCTATTTCGGTTCATACCCCGATTGGAGAGGCCCGAGTAAAGAATTTGACAACTATGAATATCTCAGAAAAATGCTTCCATATGCCGGGGGAATGTCTTACAGAAATCAGCCGACTGAAAAGCAGACCGTCAGGCTAATAAAACTCTGCCAGAATTCTGGTTATATGGGTTGGTATGGCATTGAGTCAGGAGGGCGTGAGCAGATCAAACTGGGTAAGAAGCTGCTCGAGAAGTACCTCTTTAAAAAGATATAAGCTTAATTGACTACAAACCCACCTTAGGGTAAAGTTTTTGGAAATAAATAATGCACGCGGGTCGTGTTGGCTAATCCGGCAGAATCAGGGAAGTTAGGATATAATTGCCCACTCATTAGCCCGCGAGAAAAATTCGATATTGAACTGTAAGGAGCCATTGCCATGACCGGACGTATTTTTTCAGCACAATATGGAACGATGCTGGTGGTCATTATTTGCCTCAGCCTCCTACTAACCGCCTGCCAGATAATGCCCTCATCGAAGCCCAAGCCGTTGTCCTCCTATGATATCCAGGTTCGGGAATTGTTAGCGCAGATGACCCTGGAGGAGAAAATAGGCCAAATGATCCAGCTCGACCAAGAGTTCCTGCGGGATCCCCAAGACATCAAGACTTATTTTATCGGTTCGGTTCTTAGCGGTGGCGGTTCCGATCCCAAGGCTGGCAATAGCCTGAAGAATTGGACCGATATGTATGACAGCTATCAAAAATATGCCCTGAATACCCGGCTGGGGATCCCCATACTGTACGGGGTCGATGCCGTACACGGCCACAACAATGTTTTGAACGCTGTGGTTTTTCCGCACAATATTGGCATGGGTTGCACACGTAATCCCAAACTAGTCCACAAGATGAGCCGAATTACGGCCATAGAAATGCGGGCCACAGGTGTGCAATGGACATTTGCCCCTTGCGTCACCGTACCGCAAGACGACCGCTGGGGACGTACCTATGAAGGATTCTCCGAAGACCCAGCCATAGTCGCCATGCTGGGAGAGGCAGCCGTCCAGGGATTCCAGGGCAATGACCTGTCCGATCCCCTGGCTGTGGCCGCGTGTGCGAAACACTATATTGGTGACGGTGGTACAACGGCGCAGATTATTAAGTACACTACAGAGCAAAGTGGGGTGGAGGGCAATACTGGTTACCGCGTTAAATTGGACCAGGGCAATACCGTGATCGACGAGGCCGGTTTGCGAGCGATTCATCTGCCCCCTTATATTAAAGCCGTTAATGCTGGAGTGGCCACTATCATGCCATCTTTCAGCAGTTGGAACGGCTTGAAGTGTTCGGCCAGTAAACGCCTACTCACCGAAATACTCAAGGAAGAACTCGGATTCAAAGGTTTCTTGATCAGCGACTACCGAGCCATCGATCAAGTGCATCCGGACTATAAGACGGCCATTGGGATCAGTATCAATGCAGGTATAGATATGGGCATGATTCCTAGCAAATACAAGGAATTCTTCCAGAACCTCAAGGAACTCGTGGAAAAGGGCGTGGTGCCCATGTCTCGTATCAACGATGCCGTCACACGCATCTTATGTGTTAAATGCGCCATGGGGCTTCTGGATAAGGACCGCTCTCAACTGGCGGATCGCAGCCTGTGGGATTCCTTTGGCACCGACGAACATCGCCAGGTGGCCCGTCAGGCCGTACGGGAATCGCTGGTCCTCTTGAAAAATGAAAACAAGACCCTGCCGCTCTCCAAGGAGTTGAAACGTATTCACATTGCCGGCGACAGTGCCCACAACATCGGCAATCAATGCGGTGGTTGGACCATAGACTGGCAAGGCAAGACCGGCGAGGTCACGACGGGTGGCACCACGATCTTAGAGGCCATCCAGAATACTGTGTCTGCCGATACCAAGGTGACCTATTCAAAGAACGGAACAGGTGCGGCCGGTGCAGATGTAGTAGTGGTTGTTGTGGGTGAAAAGCCTTATGCCGAAGGTCTTGGTGACAGTACTGACTTAACGCTTTCGTCCAGCGAAAAAGCGGTTGTTGCCAATGCCAAAAAGGCCGATATCCCAATGGTTGTTATCCTGCTTTCCGGCCGGCCCTTAATTGTGCCGGACATCATAGATCAGTCCGATGCCTTTGTGGTTGCTTGGCTACCGGGTACTGAGGGACAGGGGATCGCTGATGTCATATTCGGTGATGTCAAACCCAAGGGCAAGCTATCCTTTTCTTGGCCACGCTCAGCCGAACAACACCCCATCAATGCAGGTGACGAGGAATATGATCCTCTCTTTGAATTGGGATTTGGATTATCCTTTTGAGGGATGTCACAGGTTTTATTTTCAATAAACGAGCTCCAAGGAAGAGCGCTGATAATTCTTTCAATCAGTCTATTTAACTTACAACTTCAGTCTCTAAACCGATGATATTACAAAGCTGCACCATATCATCTGCATAGTCACCATAGGTCCATATGAGATGGTTTCCATAGTCTTTCTGTTATCGGCTGGTGACTGGCTGTAACCTCATATATTATGGTCCTGAGGTCATTAGAGAAGCAAATTCAACTGAGCTGATTTTGCTTAACTTTTTCTCACTGCGGTATCATATTAAGGTGCTTTTATGAGAGTCGCCGATGATGCGTAAACTTTTATAAATAAACATGAACAGAATTTTCGTTAGGCAAAGGTAAATATAATCTCTAAGACTCATCAGAAGCAACCTTTCATTTCTCGATGGCCTTATCTACTGTCCCAACAATTCAATCCGATGTATTCCACTGCTGATAGGCTCTAAAATGAAATAATTGCCCTGGATTGGTGCCTCAAACAGATTACCATTTAATTTTACGGCTGTTATGTACTCGCGACGCAGCAGTTCGACTCGTCCAGTGGTATTCCCAGGCAATCTGATATTAAGAGCTTATCCGAATAACCGGGTCGTTATGAGGCCGAGTGAAAAGTTCGAAGCCGAGGCGGCAGAACAAAAATGCTCGGAGGCGTGGTTTTCTCCACGTAGAGAACATTTTTGGCCGACAACGCAGGCATCGGGCTTTGCAGCCGGCCGCAATAGAACAGGTTATTTGGATAGGCTCTAAGTACAAAACGCCGGGGCTCGTTCCGAAAGTCTACATGTACATCTCCACGGACGGTTGGAATATCCAGAGATGCACTGCTCAGAGATCCGGGTTGCGGGCGGATTCTCAGTTTGCGCCACCCAGGTTCAAGGGGCTTAACTCCCATAAGACATCGTGGAATGATATTGGCCGGTGCTGCACCCCAAGCATGATTCCAGTCCTGATTTGGTTTGTATTTATTGTCCCAGGCTTCAAGCGAAATAGTAGTGCCTACACGGTTTATCATATGCCACTAGCCTCGATCAGTCCGATTGGTGAGTAAGGCTAATGCCGCATCATCTTCGCCGACTGCATAAAGCGATTCGAGCAAATACTGCGCACCATAGACACTACAAGCCATGCCCTTGCTCTTTATAAATTCTGCAACTCGGGTTACACGCTCCTGCGGCACCAGGCCGAATGCAAGTGGAAACATATTGGCGTGAAGTGAGCTGTGGCGGCTACCTTCCCCATCGACGTAAAGCCCAGTGAGCGGATCAAAAAGTTTTTCGTTGAATGTGGAAAAGACATTGACAGCCTGTTCACAGAACATTTTAGTATCATCTGGCTTGTTAAGCGTCTCGGCTATCTTTGCCATTAATTCTAGTGCACGGTAATGGAAGGCATTCACTACGGTGTTGACGGCTTTCATATCATAATCGTCACGCTCCCCACGTGGCCAATCCACAATATCCTGTATGCGTGTGCTATAGATTGATTTCAGAAACGCTTGAGAGACCGGTGGAGAAACCGTACTAATAAGGCCATCTTTACGAGCCAAGTCAATGAGCGTTTTAGCCTTAAGGTTTTCATAGAATTGAATCAGGCTGGTAGTGTCACCGGTATAAAGGTAGTCCGCCCATGCCATAAATACTGAGTGCAGTGGCCATTCGGTTGGCCAAGTTGCATGCGTGATCAGGTACTCGTGAGTGTAACGCGGTAGTGTAAAGTCTCGTGTGCATGCATACCAACCCAGTTGGTTGATATAAGCATCAGCTTCATAGGGTAAACGCTCTCGGTCCCCGTCGACAAATAGGCCACAAAAACTTGTAGCTTTCATTGAATAGCGGCATAATTCCCAAATGTCGTTTAATGACGCATTCGAACACGAAAAGGTGGCTGCCGTGTCATCAAACGGATAGAACACCGCTATCTGTCGCAGTGAGTTCGGTTCCAACCGACCAGGCCAATTCTCGACCTCAACATAGCGAAAGGGCATCACAGCACCTATGTGAGCTGGCATTTGTCGGCGGTCTCTATCAAGCAGTGGTACCGTCAGTGTCTGGGGGCCTGGCTTCAGTATCAAGTCAGCACGATGATAACGAATGGACCCACCATGATTGCGATTCACTTCATTTTCGGCTTGTAAAGCTTCTCCAAGATGAACTGTTAATCTCGGTTTATTCTTAGGATTTGTTTGAACACCATTTACATTCACAACCAGCCCGGCAAAAACCGCACGGCCAAAATCAATAAACCAATGCCCCAAGCCTTTCTTCACTATTCGAACCGGTGCTATCTCCTCCTGTACAAGTGCACGGCGTGTCACTGTTATACGGTCGGGTGGTTCAACAAAATTCCCCGTTTGAAATGACTGCGGTACAGACCAGTCAGTTGTGCCCGCCTCCTGATTCCATGTACGAACCTTCCAGACAAATACCTGTTGCGGTTTCAACGACTTACCTGCGTATGGCACACCAATATTCTGGCTGGAAAGGACTTTACCCGTGGCCCACAAACATTCATTCGGTTCATCAAATTCTGATATATTTGAGGCGACAAGAATTTCATAGGCAACCTGTTTATCGTCTATCTTCGATGAATTAAACACCCAAGAAAACCTTGGATTAGGATTATTGATTTGGACCCTTTCCGGGTGCTCCAACAAATCACATCGTAAGTTTGTCGGAGCAGGTCTGGATTCAATCCCACCACTAATCACACAACTACTTACTGCCAGCATAAAAATAGAAATGAATATAGATAAAAAAGTCATTAATGTTTTTTGCATTATCGTTTACTCCTTTTAGCTAAAATCCAATTTTGATGCAGGTATTCCGGTAAAATTGTCTAAAACCTTAAGAGTCGTATAATAGGATGTTATGGACAATAATTCTACTTTCCTATCATTGAAAAGTCAATTACTGATGACGTAAAGCAGTGTAACAGGTCCAGTAAAATATGATTCGGTACACGATTTTATACATTCTTCCATGCCTGGTTTTCCCAAATGGATTGTGGCATTTTTCACGCTTTCAGGCACTTGACGTAAGCAGCCTCCATCTGGTATACTACATCAAGTTGAGAACAGGGAAAGCTGTTTTTGCACTATTATACAAGGAAGGGAGTAAGGGAAAAATGGTAGTAGTATCAAAAATGATAAATCCAACGGACCATTAGAGCAGCACTTTAGTCTTGGGTGAGAATAATCAATCAAAAATAATCTAAAAAATCAATAAAAACAAGTTGTGAAGAAAAGGAGGAAGGCATGAAAAAATCTAAATTAATTTTCTTAGTTGTGATTTGCCTTTTTGGCAATGTGGTCATAATCCAGGCAGCTATTGTAGGTCCGTACCGGGTAGATGATTATACGTCTCACCTCTGGCATTTTGATGAGCCGGCAGAAATTAGCTCCATAACCGACGAGACTACAAATAGTCCAATATCGCTTACTCTGGAAGGGACAGCTACTCTCGGTACAGCCTCATCGAATGGTTTTGGATCAGCATTGCAGGCAAACAATGGCGCCTACGCCAGTGGCAACATTCAGCCAATTTCCCAATTTACTTTGCCTGACTTCGGGTCCTTTACATTCGAAGCCATCATTCGCCCCGATGTCGACCCTTTGGCTCCCCCAAACCACATGCAAATACTTTGTGGCGACCGTGCCGGTGGGCTGGACGTTAGGTCATGGCAGTTCCGAATAACCGCATCGGGCCAGTTGGAATTCACTTTACTCGCTGGCGGAGTTCAGGCTCTTGCTGCCCCTCTTCCATCGAGTGGTCCAAACGCAGCATTACAGGGTCAGTGGTACCATGTAGCGGTGACCTACACAGGTATGGAAGGAACCGAGGGAAATCTGAAAATGTACTGGACTTTGCTTGAAGATAGCCGTACTGAAGCGAATCTTCTGGCAGAATTCAATATGCAGGCCGACCTGGGAGGAGAGCCCCTCTTCACAGTAGGTTCCAGCGGACGCAATCCCGATGGCGAAGGATTTCATGGCTTGATTGACGAGGTACGCATCAGTACTCTGGATCGTTATCCTAATGAGATGCAGTTTGTAAGCCGTTCACACGTAGGTCCCTATGAGTCGGATGGCCAGACACTGCACTTATGGCATTTTGACGACCCTGTAGACAGCAGCACTGTAGCCGATGACACCGCATACAATACTATGACATTGAGTCTCCAAGGGGCAGCTACTCTGGGTAATCCATCTCTTGAAGGTTTTGGAAATGCTTTATTAACAAGCAACAACTCATACGCTACTGCTGATATTCAACCTTTAACTGAGTTCATCGGTTCCGATGGAGCGTTTACGTTCGAAGCAATCATTCGGCCGAGCGTTGACCCTCTGGCACCTTTGAACCACATGAATATTATTTGTGGTGAAACTGGTGGCGGGTTAGATACCCGGTCATGGCAGTTCCGTATGAATACCGCAGGTCAATTGGAATTCATTCTGCTGGCTGGCGGTGTTCAAAGCCTCACTGCCCCATTACCCGGTACCGGTCCGAATACGGCTGTCGCAAATCAATGGTACCATGTGGCTGCAACCTATAACGGTGCCGAAGGCACAGATGGCAACCTGAAGTTATACTGGACACTGATAGACAAAGGTAAAACAGAAGCAGCTCTTCTGGCGGAATTCAACATGCAGGCTGATCTGGGAGGCGAGCCAATATTTACCATAGGAAGTAGCGGTCGCAATCCCGGCGGTGAGTACTTCCGTGGCCTGATTGATGAAGTGCGTATTAGTAATCTGGATCGAATGGCAGATGAGATGTTGTTTACCAGTGAGGGCTCAAACCTTGCGCCCACATTCACTGTCCAACCATCAGATACATTGGTTGGTCTGGGTGAAACATTAAAACTGCAACCCCTGGTTTCAGGAGCGTTTCCAATGTCCTACCAATGGCAGTTTAATGACGTCAACCTGCCGAATGAAGTCGGTGATGCACTGATAATCTCAAATGTAGTGTTTGAAAATGAAGGACGGTATCGAGTTATAGCTACAAATGAATTTGGCAGCGCAATCAGCGAAGCAGCCTCTGTAACTGTCGGAGCCACATTCTCCGAACTGTTTAACACCGGTTACGGCGTAGGCGGCGGTTCTGTGGATCCACACTATTACCTCATTGACAGTAACGACATCGACAACCTAGGTCCGAATGCAATAGTCTGGCTTGACGAGACCGGGCCCTTCCCATCGTTCGTTATCAGTACGCCGACTTCGGTTTCAAGGTGGATAGGTCCAACCCTGAATCCAGGAGACAACACCTTTGGCCAATACGTGTATCAAACCACCTTTCTAGTCGATTCAACTGATCCGAATACAGCCATACTGGAAGGCAAGTGGTCATTGAACACTGAGGGCGCGGATATTCTGCTAAACGGCCAATCAACCGGCATTACAAAAACGGACGCCCAAGCGTACAGAGGATTCGATTCCTTCGCGATTACCGAGGGCTTTATCCCCGGTTTGAACACACTTGAGTTTGTCGTCAATCTTATGGAAGATACAACTGGATGGAACATGAATATCACCGGCTTACGCGTTGAAATGCATGGTGTTGGCGAGGCACTACCCGCCGGTCCGCCTGAGATTACCACCCAGCCACAGAGCCAAACGGTTCGCAACGGAGGCAAGACCACTTTATCTGTAGTGGCCTTAGGCAGACCGCCTTTGTACTATCAGTGGCTCTTTAATGGGAGTCCAATAGATGATCCAAATGCAACCAAACGTACTCTTAACCCGAATCTTGTAAATGAAGATTCGGCAGGTAACTATTCAGTAGTAGTAACGAATGATTCTGAATCAGTAACCAGTCAGGTGGCAGAGTTAACGGTTGTAGAGGAAAACCAGCCCCCTGTAGCCCCTGTCTATAGGATTACAACCGGCCGAGACCAAGCCATTAATATCTCGATTGCGAGATTAATTTGGAACACAAGCGACCCTGATGGGGACTGGGTCAGCTTTTTCTCTGTCGATGAAACCAGCAGTGAGGGCGGTACTATCGTCGACCTGGGAGGAGCCATGTTTACATATATCCCACCTGCCGGCTTTACCGGATTGGACCGGTTCACATACAACATAAGAGACTCGTTCCTTGCCGAGTTGATAGGTGAAATAGAAGTTGAAGTAGTAGAATAGTTTTTTAGTTAGTTGCAAACAGCAGATATTTTTGCCTGTTGTTTTATTGCGTTGAGAGTAAATCGGGTAGCCGGAGGGAAAAGCCTCCGGCTACCCGTGCAACACAAAGAATGATATTTCTTGCAACGGCAATACCCTGGATCTCCCATCCGGTACAAGGTTCTGACTTTGCTTTGAGGTGTCCCCATAAGGTACAGAAATTCATATCTCCGGCCAATTTTTACTTGTCAAGGCCACAAGAAAACTAAGCAGCTTTGCGGTAATTCCTAAAAAGATATATCCTATCTCAAAGAACCATTTGTTTACTATTAGTATAGCTGGGACATAAATGAATCCTGAGGTAAGTCATTTATTTCGGGAGCTGAAAAACACACTGATTTTCAGGGGTTGAGTAGACCGAGGGAATTTCACCCTCGGCCACTCCGAGAACCAGACGTGAGCCTCTCAACTCATCCGGCTCCTATCATTCAAACCATATGTCACCATATGGTTCTGCTACCTCCAATGACTCCTCCTGTTAAACAGTTGGTCAATCGTCGGTAGCTGAATGACCGAGCCCCTTCGCTCGGCTACCATTACAGCAGCTTCTACGCTACTACGAGTTCGTCCGCCCCTGTGCAACACGTCGATACTATCAGCCTCGCAGTTGCCCTGCTTGTGCCTTTCTCTTAACATCGTTACGACAGGTTCCCGCAGTTCCACCTCAGAGCCCAGATTAAGCTCACGCCACCTCTACGCCGGACGCCGCCTGGCCAGTAAGCAGGTATCCGCCAGACTTATCCTGGGAAAATGTCAAGTCCCCAGTTTTGACCCCATCTAAGACTTTCGACGCTTGAACGGTGGTTCACTTGTATTCGTCTTCTTAATCCACACCTGATGCTTTCAATAGCACCTTTTCCGTAACGCTCACGACCAAGGCTCTTAACCAAAGCCGCTTACGGCGGTTTGCAACCTGCTCCTGTAAGCCGGTTGCGGGAGGCCTACTCCCATCTCTGACGCAGCTTGCTGCGGCACACTGACATGTTGACACCATTTTGACACTACAAATGCCAAATTTAACGATCGATGAAAGGACCAAATCCTTAATATTTGATAAAAAAACAAAGTTTTTTTCTTTATTATCGGATTAAGTATCCGGATGAAAAAAATGGATCAATGATATCACTCCTTTGATGGTATTATTGAAAAATCAAGGGGCCTATACCGAATAAATCGATATAAGCCCCGAATTGGTGTAAACTCTTTAGCTAACGGTTTAGCCTAATATATGCTGATTACATACCTTGCATAATTTCCAGTACCTCGTCCTGTGACAGTGCCCGAGTGTACATGCGGAACTCATCCATAAGCCCCGTGAAAGGTCTTGCGTCATCAATAGTTAATCCCACACGAGCACCCAGGTCCCAATCTCCAGCTAAATCCGCAGGGCTTTCAACATCAATCTCTTCAATTAATTCCCCATTGATATACAGAGCTGCCTTGCCGGACTCTTTGTCGTATGTGCCTGCAAAATGCAGCCACTGATCCCACGTCATAGTACCTGCACGTATCTGGAAGATTGTGGTCCCGCCATAAGAGCGAAGCAGCCATCTAATGTCGCCGCTGCTCTTGGGTTCAGGGTGCATAATCCAGCTTTCGTCAGATGCTCTGGCGTTGAATATCTCGTGATCTCCGCCTGTATTTGCGCATTTTATCCATGCGGCAAGCGTTATAGCGGATGTTGGAATATCTTCAGCGGGGAAATTTACTCCATCCAGGTCGAGATAACCGCCGTTTGCGAAATTGGCGGCTCCGTTGTACATGCCCTCAGGCTCTGCCGTAACATCACCAACCACAGCGCCGTCATGGCCTTTGCCGGATTGATCCGTGACAATATCACCAACTTCGTCAAAGTCATAGTATATAACAAGAGACGGATCCGTTTCGACTGTCGATCGATAACCGGCAAGGTACAGAAGCTCATTCTCAGACAAAGCCCGGTCGTAGATTACGACCTCATCGATTGCGCCAATCCAGTCGCTTCTCCATCCATCCGAGCCGATGAGGACAGGGGTGGGGCTGCTGGTAATTGCGCCCATTGGGGTCGAGTCGGTCTGCTCTCCATTGAGATAGCATTTCAGCGTCGTGCCGTCATGCGAGCACGCGATGTGGGCCCACTCGTCGCGCTCCAGGTTTTTGCCGACGTAGACCCAGGCCCTGGGCGACGTATTGAACGTAAACGCCATGTAAGGCTGAGGGCTGTTCCAGCCGTATCGAACCTGCCAGCTCCAACTGGGACTCATCCCACCATCCGCCTTGGCCATCACTGCCGCCTCTGTGCCATTTCCCTCGGGGTCATCGGCGCCAGGTCTTATCCAGATCCCCATCGAAATTGGGCCAGTGACATCCAGGCTGGCATCGTTACCGCAATCAAGGTAGGACTCGCCGTCAAATTCCATCGCCATACCGTAACCTTCCGGCCCATCGACGAAGGTCGGGGCACCAACTATAGTACCATCGTTGCTGTTGCCTGAACTATCTAACACATCGTTCTCCAGTGCATAGTATGCAACCAGACCATCAGTGCCGGGATCAACGGACGTGGCTCGTTCACCAGCAAGGTAGCGAACCTCTTGCTCGGACAAAGCCCTGTTGTAGAGATTTAAATAATCGACCGAACCGGCCCACAACGGGTCAACACCATAGACGCCCTTGCCGATATGGGCGACGTCTGTACCGAGACCAGCGATTGAATTACCGGGCGGGTCCAGAGCTGCAGTGCCAATCAGTACGCCGTCAATATAGAAGGCAAGCTCCGTATCATCTACTGTGCAAACCATATGATGCGGAAGGCCGTCATCATGTTCGATAACGTCACTGACACCA
>Ga0307378_10008420_pt1 | contig 13716 bp, 13 predicted proteins | sample UN1MG_FD_202238 | JGI IMG/M metagenome (GOLD analysis project Ga0307378, IMG submission 202238) | Soil microbial communities from Risofladan, Vaasa, Finland - UN-1 | ecosystem: Environmental > Terrestrial > Soil > Coastal area > Acid sulfate soil | place: Finland: Risofladan, Vaasa | collected... | reverse complement strand
TCCTCGACCAGGACCTTTGTGGCCCTGAATTCATTTCTGCGATGTATTAATGTGACATGCTTTGCATATTTGGTCAGGTGCAGTGTTTCCTCGACAGCGGTATTTCCGCCGCCAACGGCCACAACAACCTTGTCTTTGAAAAACGGGGCATCGCATGTGCCGCAATAACTGACACCGGTACCCTGAAACTGCTGTTCGCCGGGGATGCCAAGTTTGCGATAGCTACTGCCGGGCGCCAGAATAACAGTCCTGGCGACATAACGGTCTTTGTCACAAACGGCTGCAATATATCCATTCTGCAGTTTTTCGACCGCGGTCACTTCTGCGGCTGTCTTTATTTGGGCGCCAAAGCCAAGGGCCTGCTTTTGCATAGCTTCTATCAAACCAGGACCGTCTATGCGCCCAATGCCGGGGTAGTTTTCGATCCTGTCGGTAGTACTGATTTGTCCTCCCGGAAGGAACTTCTCAAGAACCAGGGTTTTTAATCTGTCCCGCGAGGCATAAATCGCCGCTGCCAGACCGGCAGGTCCTGCGCCAACTATAATACAGTCATAATCTGTGTGCTTATCCATAAAGACCCCCTGTCATTTTTAGAATTTCCAACAAAATGAGTTTTCTTATTCTTGAAAGCCTGAGATTGCCGCGCCCGCCTGCGGCGGACTGGCAATGACACTCTTTTTGATAGAGTTTTAATATCACAATTTCTCCTGCTGAAACATTTTGTCCGTCTGGAGAATATATTCAGACCTTTCCGGAAAGTGCATTAAAATATCTTCGGCGGTGGTGCGTTCGAGAATATAAGCATCCTGCAGTAGTATTCTTGAGATTTGTTTTTTGCTGTCGAGTGTTATCTTCTGGATAACACCGCTGTTATCAAGAGTCTGCAAAGAAAATTCGTAAGAAACATCTTCGGTCTCAATTTTTGAAATAAGCGCAGGGACAATTGCGCCGTCGGCGTCGATTAAATCCACGACGGTCTCTTTGGTGTCACCGTTGAGCATCTGTACAAGAAACAGGTCAAGAAAGATTTCCGGTATGGCAGCGTCGCCAAGCTGATAATCCTGCTGTCTCGGCAGAGGACTGAAGGTCTTAACGGAAAGTACGTTATTGCCGCTTAGATTCATTTCCACGGCTTTTTTCTCAAATACGGCATTTGACTGGCTTTTCCAGGTAAACCGGTCCAAAGAGCCGGCGCTTTGGAAAAGGGTGACCTGCTCGCGAGCCCGGGGCTCTGCGGCATACAAAAAGCTCGCTGCCTGAATACCGGGTTGTGTCTCTGACGGCAGAGCAAGCATTATTTTCATCGTAAAACCAAGCGGGCGGTTTTTTTGGTCTTTAATCATAAAGAAGCTTTCATGACGGGATGCGGGCAACAGTGACGCCGAAGCGGTATTTTTGATTTCGGTAACAATCCGTGCGCCCGTTTCAAGCAGCTCGCAAGGCTTGAATTTCAGGCCGGCAATGACTTTTTTAAATACCTGTTCAGCAGGTCCGTCATCACCGGCAACCTGGTGGACTTCAATGTTAAAACTACGGTTGTCAGGCAGGTCAGCGACGGCAAAAAAAGTCTGGACGGGGTTTTCTTTATGAGTTATTTTCGCCCAGTCGATGGTAAGAGTGCCGGTTTCAACACGGTCGGTTTCTTCAATCAAGCCCCGCAAGGCAGAGGCTTTGAGCCTGAACTGCTGTGCAGGCGAGGTTTTAGCGGCAGCCAGAAGGTATCGGCACTGGACCACTACAGCAGGGGCCGTGCGGGTTGGTTGAAATATGCTGCCGAGCGTGAAGCCATTGTCAAGATACTTCCACTGTTTCTGGCTTTGCCAGCCTGGGCCTGCAGGCATAGGTACCGACAGGCCCGAGCATTGCAGTGTTACGGGTTCCGAGAGCACAACGGCTGTTCTAAAGGTGACTATAAGGCGAGCAGTCAACACGGCTACAACAAGAAAGCCCAAAAGAGCCAATAAGAGAGGATATTTTTTTGTGTCATAATCTCCATACATACAGTGCAATGATACCCACCAGCAAAATCTTTTGCAACCTCGCGGCGAAATTTGTACCTGCCGGGCCGGGTAAAAAAGGCGGGCGGGCGGTAAATACAGGGCATGAGCGATTTGGGCGGCGGTGAAATCATTTGTATAAATTAAATAGGCCTAAACAAGGCAAAAACCACAGGGGAGATTTTATCGGTCTTAGTTTGATTGTGATTCGAGGGGGGGGGCAAAAATGGCCGCAATAATAACACTTCAGGGCGCTGAGCCGAGGGAAATTCTAACAGCAGTCGCCGAAGCCAACACACCGGCAATTGTGACCTACCTTTACCACAACAAGTGGCGCAGCGCCAAAGTTACACTGGAAAATTTAGGAGCAAACGAAATAGAGGCGGTTGCTGTGCCTATGAAACATTCGCAAGCGCTGATGGCCGAAGCCGGTATGGAGGTCGGGGTATCGGTGAAGCACAATAAAGGCAAAATCATGTTCAAAACGCAAGTCGTGGATTTGCGACAGTCGTCAAAACAGGATAGTTGTCGTACGATGGTGCTTAGAGTACCGGAAAAAATCGAGCTTGTTCAACGGAGAAACTATTTCCGCATAGAGGTAGCTGAGGCCGTAAGTGTAGATGTACTGATATGGCATCGTCAGCCGGGGCAAAGCGGCGAATCCGGCGGCGGGCGTTCATGGCAAGGTACTCTTGTTGATATTTCCGCAGGCGGTGCGCAGATAGGACTAAAGGCAACGGAACGGCCGGATTTCAGGAAAGGGCAATTCGTGCAGTTCAAATTTACGCCGCTGCCTGATGAAACTCCGTTAGAACTCGATGCACAGGTCAGAAACATACTGCCGACAGCAGACCAGAAGAATATCTGTATAGGCTTACAGATTGTCGCCCTGGAAGCAAACAGTGCAGTCTTACGTCGGCTTTGCGGGGCAGTCGAACAGTATTTCCAGCAGGTAAACAGCATTAAGAACGGCAATAAACAAGAAGCACTTCGCTGACAACCCCAAACCGATGCAGCATATAATGAAAGCGACTACTGGTTGATCGGGTCCTGAGCAGATGAGGCGGCTGCCTGCTGGACATCAACCGCTTCCGGCGGCTGGACAGGTATATATTTACCGCGGATAACCCGGTAAAAAAACCATTTACCGAAACCGGTTGCCGCAAAGCCGCAGAAAATTACAGCCAAAGCTATATGAATACTCCAGAGAACCAGGCCTATGACCAATAAAAGCCAGATGAGATGTGAAAGGGGTTTTTTCCCCTTTATATACAGGTTGACCACGTGGGGGTAACGGACCCTGCTGACCATTAAGACAGCCACGGCTAAAACCAGAAACGGCAGGGCATAGATAATGGCATTTTCACAAATAACCGACAGCAGTGTACTTTTGGCCGACAGTTCGGGTATTGTCCTCTGATGAAATATAACCAGACTGACAATTACACCGGCAGCAGCAGGGGTGGGCAGACCTATAAAGCTCATGTGTGCGGACTCGTCCTCTTCGTTTTCCACGTTGAATCTTGCCAACCTGATGGCAGCACAACTGATATATGTGGCAGCTGCCAGCCAAACAAAGCGTCTCAGGAAAGCCACCGCCAGCGTAGGCTGGGCAAGTGTGATTACCTCAAATTCGAGCAGCTTGAGCATCAGGAAGGCCGGTGCCACGCCGAAACTGATTATGTCGCAGAGGCTGTCAAGCTGTCCGCCGAAGCTTGAGGTAGTGCGGCTCATTCTTGCGACGCGTCCGTCGAGCATATCGGCAATCATAGCCAGCAGCAGCATGTAAGCGGCGGTAACAAATGCGCCTTTGCCGGCGAAAACTATGGCGGCAAAACCGCATACACCGTTGAGTATTGTTATCAGAGAAGGCAGGATTGTTATAGACTTTAGGCGCTGCCTGCGGACCCTTCGCAGGAGACGGTCCCTGGCGGCTTTTGTTTTGAATCTGGGCATTTCAATTGATTATTGATTATTGTCTATTGACTATTTAACTTTAATCGCTTTCCTCGGTCTTCGTATTTTATCAGAGGCGTTAGACCGGCCTTGACTTTGTCGCCTTTTTCAACAAGAGGCTTTACGTTTTCCCGTACAGGCAGATAAAGCTCGGTTCTGGAGCCGAACTTTATCATCCCAAATTTTTGGCCGGCTGTCAATTGGCCGCCTTCACGAGCCCGGCAGACAATTCGGCGGGCAATAGCGCCGCTTATTTGCCGGACAATCAGCCTGTCGGGGGGGTTGTCGGTTCGGGTCATATATATGGTGTTGGCCTCGTTGACCCGGCCGGATTGGGGGTTAGCTGCGTTTTTGTATTTACCTTTTTTATAGGTAATTTTTTCAACTTTGACATTGCAGGGTGCACGGTTTATGTGGGCATCGAAGATGCTCAGGAATATGCCGATGCGCAATGCGGGGCCGTTGATAAAGTCGTGCTCGTCGACGGTCTCGATATCGGTTATCGTGCCATCGGCAGGCGCCAGAAGAATATCGGTTTCAAGCGGCAGGGGTCTATAAGGGTCGCGGAAAAAGGACAGTACCCATATAAAAATAAGCCCGCCCAATAGTTCCAGAACAAAAACCGACCAGGCAGGCAAATACGAAGGCCCCGCCAATATACAGATTATCATCAGGGCAGCTACTGCTGCGGGAAAAACAGCCACCTGCGGCAGGCCGTATTTGGTCAGCGGAATTCGCATAATTTGTCGCTCGTCGCTCGTGACTCGCTGTTCGGTTTAGCCTTCTACAGATTGCTATGATAATTCCGGGGGCGGGGATAATCAAGGAATAAGGCCGACGGCCTAAAAACAAAAAAACTGCCGGGCAAATCGGCCCGGCAGCGTTTTTGAAGCGTTGACATTACCAAAATCGTCAATCAATGGTGACTGGATAACCATAATGTCCGGCTATAACACAGGATGATTTTCCCCGGATATTTCTAAACCTAATTATAATCTTTGCCTCTCTTTTCCGGCCGTCCTCGAACATCAATATACAGGGTAGAATTTCGCCAAGCCCACAACTGTTTTCTACATAAAGCTTGCCTGACTCCACAAATTCGCTCGGCAGACAATTACCGAAGATTTGCTGGTATCTCTTTTCTACTTCTTCGGCTGAATACAAAGAAATTGAGGGAGATACTTTTTTGGCTTTTTCCAAATCTTTTTCTATTATGTACCGCCAGTACTCGCAAGCAATTTCCTCAGCTGCCTGTTGTTTACTTAATCCCTCGGCAGAAATGCCATTGTTGGGATCATCAAGAAGCTGCATGCGCTGGTCCATATCTGTAACAACAGCTCCGTCCGGCATCTCAAATTCAAAAATTCCTGCTGGTGGTTCTTCATCAAAACGTATCTCGTCGAAGTCTCTGATAAAATCTCCTGGCCGATTCCTGCCTTTAAGGCAATGTAATCCGACCGGAAGCTTGGTTTCGGAATCAATAAAAATTTTCCAAGCTTCTGCGTCTCCCTCACAAATAGCAACTATTAGGTTTTTTCCACCACTGGAAGCCGCTTCCCTATAAACTTTTATGTTGTTCTCATTTTTTAAGACGGCTTCTTGTATATTTTCAAACATATTGTCAAATCGAATATCAAAGTGATATAACTTGCCCTTGTTAATTGATACCTGATTCATTTTCTTGTTGTATTGGTAAGAGACAGTTGGAGTGGATATATTAGTAACCTCATAGTCCGGCCAATACGAATAACAGTATTCGGGATACCCCTCAGTGTTAAGACTCATCCACATCTCAAATTTTTTGCCATCCCAATCCCTACAGAACATATGAACTATTCTGGCCTGTCGTAATGCCTCAATTGTTTGCTCAATGGCATAGGCGGGCGTGATGGACTTGTCCAAAAAGGTTACCGATAATGCAACAGCGATAATAATCGCTGCGGCTGTTGCTAATTTTGTAATTTTACTTTTCATAATAATTCTCCAAACAAACGGCTGTGAATCGGCCGGTTTCTTTGCTTTTGATTTTTCGTACGCTGCCAGCGCATCGTCAAGGACCCTTTTGTCCATGTCGGGGCTGGTTGTAACAGATGATTTTTTTGCAATACAAAACTTCTTAATCAACTTTTCCACATTCTCTGCAGCACTCATTTTTTCACCTCACCATTTAATATCGACTGCAGCTTGTCCATGCCGTACCGGTACCGGCTCTGAATCGTATTGACCGAAACGCCCTGCGAGTTGGCTATGGCCCTGAATTTTAAGCCGGCCTGCAAGTGCAGGATTATTACTTCCCGCTGCTGATACGGAAGCTGGGCCATGGCACTGCCGATTAGCTGGGATTGCTCAGCGGATATCGCCAACCGCTGAGGGCTGTCTGAGGACGAAGCGATAACGGCTGCTTCATCCAGCCCAACAGGCTGTTGAGGCTTTGAACGCCTTAAATTACGCACACGATTGGCAATGCCGGCTGCCAGGTAACTCTTCAGATTGCCTCTTAATTGAAGCTTACCGGCTAATTCTGCAAAAGAAACGAAAACATCGTGCACAATGTCTTCGGCTAACGCTTTATCATTTGAAAGAGCAACGGCCAGGGCCAGCAAGTCGTTCCTGTACTTTTCATAGATACGGCACAGAGCATCCCTGCTGCCATACCTCAATTTCCAGACAAGTAACTTATCTTCCAGCATTTAAGGTGCACCGAATAGTTTCGAAACCAACGATCGTCACTAAATATGACACATCAGGGGCTGTTTTAGTCTAAAAAAATTAAGTTTTTCTTACGAAAAAGCCTTGACAGGTTAGTTGCTTAGTATATAATTTATATATATACAGTATAGCTATGAACGAAAGGCTTAAAAATGACGCTTGAGAAGGAATTGCATTTAAGCAAAGGCATTAAGGTTGGGGCCCACGAGGCGATATTGAACATTTACTACACTGCAGCTATTATCAAAAAACAGGCAGATGTATTCTTTCGCGGGTTCGGCCTGACCGACGTTCAGTTCAACGTTATGATGCTTTTGCGCTACCAAAGCGATTCAAAGGGCGGTTTAAGCCAGGCCCGGCTGAGCCGGATGATGCTTGTCAACCGGGCAAATGTTACCTCCCTTATCGATAGAATGGAAAAAGCAAAGATGGTTGTGCGCACGGCAACATCAGGCGACCGACGGTGCAACATCATCAAACTGACCGAAGACGGCCGCAAGCTTGTTACGAAAGTTGAGCCGCTTTACATACAGCGGGTACAGCAGATAACGGCGTGTTTGAACGAAGGTGAACAAAAAAAGCTCATATCGATGCTGGGCAAGATTCGGATGAAACTTTTCGCGCAGGACAGCGCAAAGTAAAGGAATTGTACACGTGCGGATTTTTGGCAGAAAGTGTGTGTGCACTAACAATTGTGCAAGGATGAATCAAAAATGAACGCAGCGCAAAAATTGAAAGCGAATTGGATAAGGTTTTTCAGTTGGGTGGTTAAAGCAGCAGGGATGGCCCTGCTGCTTTTGGTTGTTGTCATAGGCGTCGGTGAAGGGCTGCCGAATCCGCTTAAACTAACAGCTATTGAATTGGTTCAAATGATAAACTTTGTTGCTGCGTTATCAGGCCTGGTGCTGGCGTTGCGTTGGCAGGGACTCGGGGGACTGGTGACCGTTGCGGGAATATTTGTATTCAGCACAGTGGAAACAATTGAGCATCAAAAATTATTTGCCGGCGGCTGGTTTTTCGTTATAGCAGGTGTGGGTATAGCAAACATGGTCTGCTGGGCCCTGAAGCGGATGCGAACAAAGCATGTCAGTTGTGGTAAATAAGCTTAAGAAACGGTCATAAGAAAAAAAACATAGTTTATGTGCGGCGCAGTGAAGCATCGGATTTGGACAGGTATATTGCTGGCTGTAGTTTCGAGCCTATGGCTGAGCTGCCGGGAACAATCGCTTCCTGACGGATTGCAGTTGGTCGGCAGCGAAAATTCGCAGGCAAAGCATTCGGAAGGTACATACCTGGTTGTAGTTACGCACGGGTGGGTGGAGAAAGGCAAGGGGGGCTGGCCGGAAGATATGGCCCTTGCAATACATAAACGAGTCGATTCAGAGAAATGGGCCTGCGGGTACTTTGACTGGTCGCAGGGGGCTAAAACGCTTAACGCTACCAGGGCAGCCAAATATGCCAGAGATAGCGCAGGACCGAGGCTGGCCGAGGAGATTATGAAAAGCTGCGAGGATTTACGGCACATCCATTTAATCGGTCATTCAAGCGGCTGCTGGGCCATCAGCGAGGCTGCCAAAATTCTGGCTAAGGAAACGACAGCGGATATTCATTTGACGTTTTTCGACGCTTACATTCCAGCTTTCTGGAAGGAAAGCTCATTAGCCAACATCGATGCCGGTGCCGGCATTGATTTCTGGGCGGAGCACTATTATACTCGTGACTATACGCTGGGGTGGACACAGCAAGACCTGACTTATGCTCATAATGTCGACGTTACCGGCATCGATAAAGGAATAAAAGACCATAATTTTCCCTGGCAGTGGTACCTTGGCACAATTGACAACGTCAACGGCAATGGTGATGTCAGATACGGTTTCAGCCGGAGTCGCCAAGCAACGGACGCCAACGGCTGGCAAACGAGTATGAAACTGCCGCGGGGCAATAAGGCTGTAAGGCTGGAAAAACAATAAAAAGGCGGTTTGCCTATTCAAACAGCGGTATAATGGGTGTTTTCAAAATACGGTGTTTGTTTTAAGGTTGATAAGGATTTTTTTTGTTACTAAGATTGTCAGGATAAGGGTCGGCAGCCGTACAAAAGGTTTTTCAGGATAAAAATGGCAGCAGAAAACCACAGGCGGTCGTTGGGCGAGTTGTTCGTGAGGACAGCGCGAAAAAACTGGCAGAGGCGCTGTATCTGTGACTGTACAGGCAAGAGTCTAAGTTATGGTCAGGCACTGGTCAGCGCGGCAGCCGTCGGCGCAGAAATTACAAAACAGACACACGGGCAGGAAAAGATAGGGATATTGCTGCCGGCATCGGGGGCTGGGGCGTTGGCCAACCTGGGATTAACCCTCGAAGGGAAGGTGGCGGTAAATCTGAACTACTCATTGTCGGAGGCGTTAGTAAAGTCGGCCATCAATGAATGCGGGATAGAAAGTATAATTTCATCGCGTAGTTTTATTGAAAAGCTGGGGATTCTTAAATTTTTCAAGGGATTTTTGTTTTTTGAAGACATTGTAAAAAAGGTTACGGCAGCAGCAAGAATCAAGGCATACCTGAAGGCGTGGTTGCTGCCGGCAGGCCGGCTGGCCAACAACCGGCTGCGATGCGGGAAAGATTTGGCAACGGTGATATTTTCTTCCGGAAGCAGCGGCAAGCCAAAAGGCGTAATGCTCAGCCATGACAATATCATTTCCAATATCGAATCTGTTCTAAGAGTATTTAAGCTCATACCCCAAGACAATCTGTGCGCGGTATTGCCTTTCTTTCACTCTTTCGGATACACCTGCAGTTTATGGCTTCCGGTGGTTGCGGGTATTTCGGCAAGCTACGTAAATAATCCTCTTGACGGCGAGCTTGCGGGGCGGACTGCATGTAAAAACGATTCAACGATAATTTTTACCACACCGACGATGCTTTCGTATTACATAAGAAGGACCGCACAAGAAGCCTTCGGCGGGCTGCGTGCGGTAATTGTCGGCGCTGAGGCATTAAGAAAATCTTTGTCTGACGGCTTCGAAGAAAAGTTCGGGATTCGTCCATCGGAGGGTTATGGTACAAGTGAGCTTTCGCCGGTGGTATCGTTGAATGTGCCCGCGCAGCTGAGCTGTGATGCATCCGCCAGCGGCAGCAAGGAAGGCACCGTAGGTATGCCGATACCGGGGGTATCAGTGAAGATAGTAGATATAAGGGACGGCAGGGAGACAGTCATCGGAAAACCCGGGCTTTTATTAGTCAAGGGTCCGAACGTTATGCTGGGGTACCTTAACAGAGACAAAGAAACCAGGAAAGTGGTGAATAACGGCTGGTATAATACGGGTGATATCGCCAGCATTGACCAGGAGGGGTTTTTGACAATTAAGGACAGGCTGGAGCGTTTCAGCAAAATCGCGGGAGAAATGGTACCGCATAAGGGCGTTGAAGAGGCTTTTCTGCAAGGGCTGAACACAAACGAGGCGGTGGTGGCTGTAACAGCAGTTCCGGATTCGAGAAAAGGCGAAGAACTGGTCGTATTATACTTAGACAAGGCAGGTGACGCCGATAAACTGCATGAAATTGTAACCAATAGTGCGCTGCCGAACCTGTGGAAGCCGCGGCGGAACAACTATATAAAAGTAAAGTCGCTGCCGGTATCCGGCTCAGGCAAGCTGAATGTTATGGAGTTAAAAAAGATGGCTTTGTCGGGCAACGTCAAATCCTCGATTCGGTGAGGACAGGGCATAATAACGTGCCTTTTTAGGCAAATGCAGGAAGCCGGCGTGTGTTTGTGTTGTGGAGGCATTGGCCGGACGTTTGTTACAAGTGTGGCAAAGGACTACTGATGTCAAGACAGTACTTTTTAAGGTGTGTTCTGTTTGTGGTATTTTTCAGCACGGGAGCAACAGCTCTTTGCGGTTCCGTGCTGTGCGGTGATTTATGCCGGTATTACCAAAACAGGCAACTTTTGCGGTCAATAGAAGCGTCTCTTAAACGCATGGAATCTGTGATTACAGACTATGACAAACTGCTGGAGCAGCTGGAAAAAGACCCGAATGTTATACTGCGTCTTGGGCCGGTGATACTTGGTGCGGAACCGGCTGACTCAAATGCGATATATCCGGCAATAGCAGCAGAACAACTGGCGGCAGCAAAGGAGGCGTTAAAAAAACAGTCCAACCAGCAATTCGACAAATACCCCGTACCGGCGTGGCTTGTTCGCAGCAGTCAATGGCCGCAGCGAGTGGTTCTGTTTTTGTCGGGAGGATTTTTAATTATTATTTCATTCATATGGTTCTGCAGGCTGCCCGGTTCAAAAGCGGGGGAGTAGTTTTACTGAAACTGCAGGAGATTCACCCCGGTATTTTCATCGAGTTTGCGTTTGGCGAGAATGCCGTCTATTTCAATTATAGTAACTTCCAATACCAAAAATGTTTTGGCTCCGCCTCGCGGGCAGCCAACGAGGATTTGGTCGCCTTTGCCTATAGCGGTATGGATGTGTAATTTTGGCCCTTCATCGTCGCAGTAGATAGTTCCCACGCCCAATACTTCACCGGGGCCGGAGAACTGCTTAAAATCACCGACAATTTTGGGCTTTTCGGCCTTTGGTCCCACCACTACGTGGGCCTGTCTGAAACCGCCGATAATCAGAACACAAGCGCACTTGACGTTCTCTTTTTCGGCTATGGATTGAATGGACTGGTAAACATCTTCGCCTTCAAATAAACGAGCTGCAATTACACGTCCTGTTTTACCGACCTTATACTGCATTTCACGAAATCCTTTTTATTGACGACGGGACCGCTGCTGAGGTTATCCATGGCCGAGGGCGCAAAAAGAGCCTTGAAAACCCTGGAATTGCCTGAACATTTGCAGAAAAGCTGCGTATATTAAATGAATGCAAAGTTTATTCTCCTTTCGAAACTTTTGGTGGCGACATTCAATGGATGTATGTCGCCACCGGCCTTTTATCGATTTCAGGCGGAAATAGTCTCTTCAAGCTGGTCGAGTATGGTTTTAGTTTTGGCGACCTTGTTGCCCGCCGGGCCCTGCCAGTACAATTGGAGGTTCTGTTTCAAACAATCTTCTATTTTCCTGTAGGCGGCAAGCACGGTGGCGTGATTTTTGTTGCCCATAAATCTGCCGATTTCCGCCAAAGACATTTTTGTGTGCTTCCTTGCCAGATACATGCTGAAATGTCTTGCCATGGCGATTATCTTGTTTTTTTTGGATGAGCGTATGTTCGCCGGCATTAAGCCGAAATAGTCGGCAACGGCGGACTCGATGTCGGAAATATGGACAATAGGGTCTGTTCTGGCCAGATGCTCGGCCAGAACGTGTTTTGCCAGGTCGAGGTCGATTTGTGTATTCTGCAGCGAGGCAAAAGCGACTAATTTCAACAGAGCGCCCTGGAGCTCTCTAACGTTTGTTTTGAGTTTTTCGGCGGTATATTTTGTAACGCTTTGAGGCAGGTTTTGGCCCATAGCCTTTGCATACTGCTGACAGATTCCGCATCTGGTCTGGAAATCAGGGTTTTCAATTTTAACAACCATGCCAGCAACAAAGCGGCTTACCAGTTTTTCGGACAACTGTCCAATCATCCTCGGATGAGCATCGGATACGAGGACAACCTGTTTTCCGGCCAAATCAATGGTATTGAAAGTGTGCAGGAATTCCTCCTGCGTAGAATTTTTTCCCGCGAAGAAATGTATGTCGTCTATAGCCAACAGGTCGGTTTCCCTGATTTTATGTCGAAACTGCTCAATCTTTTTTGTTTTAAGTGCCAGAATGAACTGATTTGCGAAATCTTCAGCCGACAGGTACAACCAATTGGCGGCAGAACACTTTTGGGATACAGCGTTACAGATTCCCTGCAGCAAATGTGTTTTTCCAACACCGTATCCGCCATGAATAAACAACGGATTAAAGGGGCTATGGTTCTGGCTAATGACGGCCCTGGCGGCGTTGTAGGCCAGTTGGTTTGAAGGGCCGACGACAAATGTTTCGAGAGTTAATCTCAGTGCTTTACTCTGCAGCTTCTGCATTTTGTCAGGCGGTTCATGACTTGAGTTGCGGTTATGAGTTTGCGAATCAGCATCAACAGGAAGCTTCAGGTTTTTTTGTTGGCCGGACAGTTCCGGGTCAATAGCAAAAGTAACCTTTCGAGCGGTTCCGGTGACGGCGGAAAGGGCCTGTTTGATTTGATTCAAGAAATGACTTTCTATCCACCCGGCTGTGAATAAATTGGGGACACTGATTTTCAAGTAGTCATCGGTCAGTGTCAACTTAGTTGAGTTTTCGAACCATATTCTGAACTTTTGAGGTCCGACGTTTTCAGCCAAAGCCTGGTTAACAGCACTTATTTCATCCGTGATTGTGCCACGCATTATCTGTCTCCACTGCTGATTTAGCGTTTGGTTTCCGACAGAAATCCAATCCTTTACGGGTAATTATCAGACGTTAACAAAATAATTCAACCGTGTTTTATTAAATTTCTTTTCCACATAACGAATATTGCTTTACAGGTTGATGTTGCGCGCGAAAAAATATTTTTTTTAACATTTTTTACACATTGTAAAGTCGTTTTGTGGAAAGGCTGTGGATTAATGTTTGCAGTTTTTTGCAGCATGCAGTGACACCAGACTGATGTTAAGGTATGGTGCGGTGCGGCGTGCAGTCAGAATCAGGGCAATTTCAATGAAGCGGCCTACCGACGTACAAGGGCCGCAAAATAACCACCATCCCAGTCAAAACCCTGTGCGGACGGGAGGGTCAGTTCTTCAAATTCGAGAGTAAAGTGCGGTTTGCTGTGCAGGAACTGGTCTATAAGGTGGTTGTTCTCTTTTTTTTGAATGCTGCAGGTACTGTAACAGATTCTGCCTTTAGACTTTACCAGGGGGGCAGCTTTTTCCAACAGCCGGGCTTGAACCCGGGCACATTCATTTATCGCCTGGGGTGTTATTCTATGCCGTACCTGTGGTCTTTTTGCCAGTACGCCCGTATTCGAACAGGGCACATCCAACAATATGCCGTCAAACAAGCCCAGCTCGGCGGTTTTTTGCCGAAGATTCTCGTAAGT
>Ga0307378_10008418_pt1 | contig 13716 bp, 11 predicted proteins | sample UN1MG_FD_202238 | JGI IMG/M metagenome (GOLD analysis project Ga0307378, IMG submission 202238) | Soil microbial communities from Risofladan, Vaasa, Finland - UN-1 | ecosystem: Environmental > Terrestrial > Soil > Coastal area > Acid sulfate soil | place: Finland: Risofladan, Vaasa | collected... | reverse complement strand
AAACCGGAAGCCGGAAGCTCTAAATGCTAATATCTAAATCCTAAACAAATCCGAATTACCGAAACTCAAAATTCGAAACAGCAAGCTTAAGCCCATGGCCGGTCTGTTTTGAACATTTGAAATTCGATATTGTTTAGAATTTCGGATTTAGTGCTTAGAATTTCCCTCCGACCGCTCGGAGGGAGTGGGGGGCGTTTCGTGCTTTGGTCATTTGAAATTTGATATTGTTTAGGATTTAGAGCTTAGTGCTTAGAATTTCCCTCCGACCATTCGGAGGGCGGGGGGTCGGACTCATCAGGGTTGTTCTGTCATTTACAATTCCGAACTGGCTGGATTTTTTCCTGGCCGGGCCGGTGCTTTTATATCGCCGGCTGCGCTACGGCTACGCCTTCAGGAGAATCGCCCTGACGAAGGGCAAATACGCCATCGTCGATCAGGACGACTATTACTGGCTGAGCGAATATAAATGGTACGCGAGCAGGGATTTCAACAAGTTTTACGCCATCCGAACAGGGCCGAACCGAAACGGCAAAAGTGGAAAAACAATCCGCATGCATCGCGAAGTGGCAAAAACTCCCCATGGTATGGAGTGCGACCATATCAACGGCGACAGTCTCGATAATAGAAAGGCAAATTTAAGATCGGCAACTCACTTGCAGAACAGTTGGAACAGGAAAAAGTCGCAACGAATAGGTTACTCTAAATACAAGGGTATTACATTTGACAAGGCGAGTCAAAAGTGGATGACAATGATATGCGTTGACGGCCGGCGGATATTTCTCGGCACATTCGAAGATGAGATACAGGCCGTAAAAGCATACGATAAAGCAGCAAAAAAACACTTCGGCGAGTTTGCAAAACTTAACTTTAAAGAATAGTCCCGGCGGAGCCGGTTTCAATTAGCGAGATACGACATACGAGCGACGAGTCACGAATTTGCTTCGGCAAATTCGCAAAACCGAATTTCCCGAAATAAGCTGGTTAATCCGTCAAAGCGATTTGTTGCTTTTCTATTGGTCTGACTTTTCCGAGTCTTTATCAGTCGTTGTAATATCAGCCGAAGCGCGAGATTTCTTGATGCCCCAGACTGATAAGGCAATCTCTTCCAATTTCTTTGCAAAATTGTCGACATTATAGCCAGCGATGAATGCAACAGCCAAGTAGCCAAAGCTAACTGCTTCCGGTTTGACATCAGCTTGTAGAACAAGCAAACCCGCTTTCAAGAAAATGCAGCATGCAAAGCCACTTATTGCACTGGCAATTGGTCTCAGATAATACCATATCTCCCAGTCCGCATCCCATTGTTTCTGAACGCACTTGTTTTTATAGACCGCACGTAGGCAATAAAAAAGACCACCGACCATTGCAACAAAAATACACTTGATAAAAAGAATGTTCGTTAAGTACAATGCTGGCATCTCGACAGTTTCTTGAATACAAAAAAAGCAAACGATGCTAACTAACCATACCAGTAAGTACAATATTATTTTCTTCATGCCATGTTCCCCTATTAAAAAAATCTCATGCATTTTCCACTACGTGGCTATCCCAGCTTTGTGTATTCGTTATCAAACAGACTGCCGGGATGCGATCTTCTTCCAACTCCTGTGCCATGCGTTTTGCTGTTTGAGAGTCTACAGAACTTAGTTTAGTACTGGTACTAAGTGGATGACTGTGCCATTCTCCAACATAGGACAAGTATTCATTCGTATCTCTCTCAAGCATAGCAATTCTGTTCTTGAGGCCCGCCAATCCCCGCGAGAAACCTGACCGTGTGGAGCGGCTGTCCTCGGGGGCCTTCCATGCATCGGTAACGTACACTACTTGTCGCTGACGGTCTAAATGGCCAATGAGGACCCCACCAGTCTCATTGGGCAGAGCTGACTCGGAAAACTTGTTGACTCGTGTTATGACGTATCCTGGTGTGACGATGCGCCACCCAGCCGTTATGGTTGATGACAGATCGACAGAGTCAATGCTATGCACTTGAGTGGTGCCGGCGTTGAGATCATATTCAAGCAACTCTACGAAAGGCTTTTCGGGCCATTTGTTGGAATCGAGTATTCTTAGAATCCTGTCAGACAACCAACCTGCGCCCAGTTTCACAATACTGTTTGGTATCCTCGATGTAACTGCGGCGCAACCGGCTCCGAGGTTCAAAATATCAGCAGATTCTTCAAGCCACGCCGACGTAATGGTGTGGTCGAGAAGTTTGGTAATTAGTATCGCCTCTAACATATTTGGCTCTGCAAATCTCGCGTCGGGACTGTAGATAAGGACAGTCCCCTTGCCTGCGGCAACCTGATATACACTGATAGTTGGCTTCTCTTTGTCGTACAAGTCTCCTAGTCTGACTTGCACTGCCACAGAAGCGGAACAGTTAATCATACAATCTGCGTCCGTGAGAGCTTCTTCTATATCTTTCCGGGGCATGTTGAGAATGTTCTCATGAATCGCTGTGCAGCCAGCTTCAGGATAGAATCCATTGATTTTCTTTGCGAGAGCATCGACCTTGTACTTACCAATGTCAGTAGAACCGAGCGTATGTCGCGCCAAATTATGTGGCCGAATAGTATCGTGGTCGATAAGGGTGAGTCGTGCCATCCCAGAGCGAGCAAGGCACTCAGTGATTTCGGAACCCAAAGAACCCGCTCCCACCAACACTACCTTCTTCCCGCTTGATTCAAAACCAGATGTAGCTCTCGCCATCGCAGACGAAAAACTCTCCAACACAGCACGAGTCTCAATATTCCATTTGCACCGTTCTTTTGCTTTGTGACGCGTCAACTCAAATGCGACCCACTCCTCGTCTCTTAATCTTCCGAGTACGTGGCGTGGTCTCCTGATCCCAACGACGATGAGGAGGTGGAGATTATTTTTTCTCCTGTCGATCCAATACTCAACGCGAGACGTATCGAATCCAACGCGACTCATCATATTGAGTAACGCTTCTTCCGAGGTCGGCGGGTCAATCCAAAGCTCCGATTGCTCCTTATCCTGATACCAGACTTGTGTGAGTACATCGTTGTCCTTAGCTAAAGCTGCCTTGTTTCGCACTACCAGCCGCGACCCGCACCCATCCGGTACGTGTATCTCTTTAGATGTGGTCTTCCACGTGCCTTTGCCCTTCAGGCAATGACTACGGACTGCGTCTACACATAATTCTACGGGCGTCCTACCGGAAGCGATTAGTGGTTCAAACGGCTCATCATCCTTGACCAGCATCCCTGCAGCCGCGTCACACAACCAGTCATAAATATGCTTCGTTACGTCAACCAACGTCTTGTCACACCACCAGTCAACATCATCTCTCCTCGTTAAACATATTCTGCGGTATTTGCTGACACGAGAAGACAAATGTGGCACTGCTGGAAAATCGGCACGTACATGAGCCAGTGGCACAGACAAGGGGAAATCTGGCAACAAGACGATCCAGATCGGTTCGACGTCTCCCATATCACAGACAGGACCGCCTGCAGGTAAGGGCACTCGTATACGCAAGAAAACAAGTGGTAAAGTGCATCCTGGGGCAAACTCACATCGACAGAGTTCTGGACCAGTGACAACAAAGGGAAACTTCTGGATTAACGGCATCTCACAAGGCCAAACTCTTTCGATCCATCTCTCTATTTGCAAAGCCACTGACTCATCCCCATTGCTTTGGTCTGGCAGCGGCCCTTCCACCAGTAGCGATTGCCGCGGCAGTTAGAGCTCTTTCCTGCAAGCCATTTTCTGTCATCCTTAGTACGAGAGGATCTGGATTTTCTTCGCTAGGAGATTGCATAAGACAAACAAACTGATTCTCACCAGCTTTCTCCCGATAGTGAGTAACGGCTTCGATATGTGGTGGATCTTTGTCATCATAATTGTCATCCTTAACCGAACGGCTTGAACACACAATCCAACCCTCTTTTTTTCCCCGGTCCAGAATTTCCATAGCATCTTCATCCGGATTCTCTTTAGCTTCTTTGCGGCCTTCGTCGTGCTCCTTTTCGGTGAAGAATTTGTAGCTGCCATGATGAGGAACAAAGAAAACATCCCATTTCAAACGTTCGGAGTTCATATTCTCCTTCGTTTTCTTGTTGACCGTTTTCCAAATGGAGCAGCCTGCGTCACCCCCAAAAAGCAAGCGGGCCAAGGTATCTCCCTCTTTCATAACGGCTTGGAGGATCAAGGAGCTATTGTTCGCGTCGATTTCCTCCTCGTCACCTTTGCGAATTATGTAGCGGAACGGACAATGCACGAATACTTCCCAATCTGACTGGTCTTCTCCACAGATTTTCTTGAACAATTCTCCCGCAGTCGGATTTCTGTGTTTTGGTAGTTTCTTCATATCCTCAACGTCATCGTTCTTGCCAAAGACCACAAGCATATTCCCTTTCTCTTCCGCTTTTCCGGCTGATTCAGGATCTGCGTAAAGTTTTAGCCGCCTCTTTGCTTCTTTCTTTATATGTTCAACTGGTCCTTCCGCCTTGTCAGTGAAGATAGCAGCTGTTACCCACAACTCGTCGATTTCGATTAGATCTCCGTTGTCATCTTGTTTGATTGATGGAAGCTTGAAAACGCGTTCGATCCCCTGACAGTGGTCAGAGTGCGAATGTGAAAGACAGTATACAGAAAGATGCCGGCGCTTTGATCCTTCAATTATAGGTAGTGTTTTAAGCAGGCTTGCATGCACATCCGCCGTTTTGTCGCTATCTTCGGCATCTTCCGGTTTCTGTTTAATACCAAACATCAGATGTTTTTCATCATCCAAGGAGACGAGAACCGCTTCTCCGTTATCAACACCATAGAACGTAAATTTTTTCTCAGACATTCTTTTGTCCTTTAATCGCACAAATTATATTTGCGTGTAAAACGCGATTACAGGCCTATGTCGAGGTTGAACACGGTGTGTCAAAGCTATCTCAAATAGAATGCGACTTTAGGCACGCCGGCTTTTTCCCGTCAGCAGCCTACTCACTTATTTACGGGTAAATATAGAGCAAATAGCGCGCCAAAAATGAGAAGAGATGACCAGAAATCATGATGATATCCCTAAGCCGTTTATATACAACATGTTGAGAATTAAAAAAAATTACAACTATATGTGGTAGGCTTTGCTGGGATTTGCTTTCGCTGCCAATTAAGCTTTGCAATCATGCAGAATCTGTCATATTGGCAGAGTCCTTCGAAATTTCAAACACTTGAAGAACACTAAAGAATATGTACAATAACTATTAAAATTTACGTAACACTGTCTTATTAAAATTCTCATTCTCGAAAGCCTTGTTTCGACGAAATAATCAATTTTAAAAACCGCATCTTTTTCCTGTTTTCACAGGAAAAAAAATAAGGGGTCAAGTATTAATTCTTCTGATTGCCTTGACCTGTCTGGGATAATTAAAGGGGATAATTAAAGGTGTACGCCTGTCCCATAGGGGGTACATTTATGTTTTAAGTTGTGGTGAAATTCCAGAGCAGCGGTGTGCAGTCCTAGGGACTCCTTACGCTGGAAATCTGGGGACACCTTACCTATTTCCAGAGCCGAAATCTGGGGACACCTTACCTATTTCCAGAGCAGCGGTGTGCAGTGCACACCCTACCCGACTTTGATCGGTGGGCCGAGGCCCACTCTACATAAATTATTATCTCGGTGTTCTCCTTCGGCTACGCTCAGAGCCTGCCCTGAGCTTGTCGAAGGCGGGGAAATAAGGGGTCACGGGGAAATAAGGGGTCAAGTATTAATTATTCTGCGTAAATCTTTGGGGTCAGCCCTTATGAAATAAATTTTGTGGAAGGGGAAAAATAAAGGGGCCATTTTTATTTACGATTGTCGATCCATTCGACTCTGCTCAGAGCCTGCCCTGAGGAATTCGAAGGGACAAGTTTACTATTTGTAATTCGGGGAACACCTTACCTGTTTCCAGAGCAGCGGTGTGCAGTTCTAGGGACTCCTTACGGAGTGCACACCCTACTCGACTTCGTGGTAAAAAATCTTTTTTAATTATTTTTTTATCCGTTTATAGGTATTTTATTTCCAAAGGCGTAATACAACACTGAACGCAAAACTTACTCGAATCGCCTTATTGTCACGCCGTACCTATTCGTCGAAGGAAGGCTTTCGAGGATGAGAATTTTAATAAGACCGTGTTACTTAAATTTTAATAGGTGATTGTTCATAGTTTTACGAGTTTGTTGAGTGAGATATTCACGAGAGTTAAAGATGGAACAAGAAAACACTGATAATACACAAAAAAATGATAAAGAAAAAAAAGTGGTGCTATTTCTTTGGATTATTCCATTACTACTTCTAATTCTCTTGACTGGAATTACTCTTATTGGAGTATATCTTGTAGAGAAATATTGCAGTAGCTTGACATCTCAAATGATAGGTTTAGGAACGCTGGTAACGGTTATGGTGGCCATTTTACTTTTAGTAGGTATTTTGAGAGTTTATTATTCTATACGCTATCTGCAGATTCCTGCATGGCGTTGGATATTTACTATAAGAGGTGAACGCAATGTAGGTAGAATTCCGTTTAAGTTATTATTGGCGGGAGCTTTCATTCTTATTGCAGTCTCTGTATTATCAGGATCAGTATGCCAACTGGTAAGAACAATGGGGCAAAAAAGGATAAGGGACATCCATGAGTAAGCCCCTGTCAAGAGGGGGAAAAACTCGGGACAGCGGAGCAGCCGACAAGGCCGCCATCCAGCGGGTGTGAGTCCCGCCGTGCCTAATTTTAATAGGTGACTGTCCCTAGTTTTGCCTGAAAAATAAGTGCGCTTGGCCGGAGCCTGGATCAGTTTAATTGCGAAAAATGATTTGAAATTAATGCATTTGGCCGATGGTTTTGGTATACTAATAGGGTGGAAGCATAATTGTGTCGTTTAACAGACTCAAAGAGCGAATATCCGCTTTTTCTGCAAAAGGAGGATAACATGGCTATGCACAAATCAAGAGGGTTCACATTGATAGAACTTCTGGTGGTCATCGCCATTATCGCTATCCTGATGGCGATTTTGATGCCTGCATTGAATCGCGTCAGGGAGCAGGGCAAGCGCGCGGTTTGCCTTAGCAATCTCAAGCAGTTGGCCCTTGCGTGGATTATGTACGCCGACGAGAACGATGACAAGATCGTCAGCGGTGCCGGCGGCGTAAACCGAAACTACAACGGCAAACCCGAGATTCCCTGGGTAGGCAGGTGCTGGGCGTCCGATTACGGGTCCGGCGGACAAATGCCGGAGAAAAATCAAATAATACAAATTCAAAGCCCTTACGGAGCTCTCTGGCCGTATACAAAGGACGTCAAACTCTACCGTTGCCCCACCGGCGCCAGGGGAGAAATGCTGACGTACGCTATCATGGATTCCATGAACGGCTACGGCGACGGAACCAAAGAAAAGGGATTTTGGATCAAAAAAAGATTGGACATTCGCGGCCCGGACAGAAAAGTCGTCTTCATCGATGAGGGCTGGGTAACGCCGGACAGCTTCGCTGTTTATTACACACAAGAGCAATGGTGGGACGACCCCCCCGTCCGGCACGGCGACGGTACGAGCACCTCTTTCGCAGACGGACACAGCGACCACAAAAAATGGAAAGGAATCGACACAATAAAACGCGGCAGAAGCCTCGAACGCGGCCATCTCGGCGCCGGCTGGGTACCCGACAGCTACGACGGCTATCAGGATTTGTACTGGATGCAGAAGGCAACGTGGGGGAAATTAGGCTATAATCCGAGCCAGCCGTAGGCTTGGTTTTTGTGCCGAGCGACTTTTTGTTCGGCTGAGCCCGGCTTTTCCGAAGATAGTTGCATTTGACAGTCAGTTTTGGTATATTAATGGAATGAAAGCTCAATGGTATTGCCAGGCAGGATTAGACGGGAAGTTCCCGTTTTAATCGCAGTAGGAGGAAAAAACGTTATGCGCAAATCACGAGGATTCACATTAATCGAACTGCTGGTGGTCATCGCTATTATTGCAATCCTGATGGCGATCTTAATGCCGGCGTTGAATCGTGTCAGGGAACAGGGCAAGCGCATGGTCTGCCTTGGCAATCTCAAGCAGATGGGACTTGCCTGGATTATGTACGCCGACGAGAACGACGGCAAGCTCGTCAATGGCGCCATAGCGTTTAGCGATACGGATAATGGGGGCTGGTGCAAACACGCTGGTGAACTGGCGTGGATCAACAGGTATAGTGATACAGATCCAGCCGAACAGATTCTAGGGATCAAAGAAGGTGCCTTGTGGCCTTATCTCAAGGATGTCGATATTTATAAGTGTCCGACTGGGAAGCGCCTCCTGAATGGCCAACCACAGGCTCTGACATACGCTATCATGTTCTCCATGAACGCCGTCAACCATACATGGACTCAGGGGGTGCGCGGAGCATACGTCAAGAACATGAGCGAAATCACCAACCCGTCGCCTGCCCTCAGACTCGTTTTTATCGATGAAGGCTCTATGACCACGGATGCCTATGCGGTCTGGTATCTACAAGAGACATGGTTTGACAGCCCTCCTGTCCGTCACGGCGACGGCGCAACACTCTCTTTTGCGGATGGGCATGCCGACCACTGGAAGTGGAAGGGTACCGATACGATAAAACATGCCAGAGAAGAGGAAAACACGGCGCCCAATACCCAATGGGCGCCATCGACATCCGCAGGCTACCAGGACCTGTACAATATGCAAAAGGGCTGCTGGGGCAAATTAGGTTATTCACCAACGCATTGATTGTGCGTAGTGCGTTGTGCGTATTGCGCAGAAAATACAGAGAAAATCATTGTCTATCCTGTTATCCTGTCAAAAACTTTCGCCACAAAGGCGCAAAGGCACGAAGAAATAGCCAATAGTCAATTTAAATGGCCACAGACGGCACAGAGAACACAGAGAAAATATTCAAATATAAATTTACTTAGACACTGATTAACACTGATGAACACGGTTTTTTATTCGCCACGAAGGACACCGAGTACCACGAAGAAACACGAATAAACTCCGAGAAATCGTAAATCGACAATCGAAAATCGTCAATACCAAAGTCTCCTGACTCCTGTCTTCTGGCTTCTGAATTCTGTATTCTGGCTTTTTAGTCTTTTTCCTTTTGCCTTTTTACTTACTTTCTTGTATTTTTGTTATCAAAGGCGCAAACAACAAAGAACGCAAAACTTACTCGAATCGCCTTATTGTCACGCCGTACCTGTTCGTCTAAGGAAGGCTGTCGAGAATGAGAATTTTAATAAAACAGCGTTACTTAAATTTTAATAGGTGACTGTCCCTATTTGTTCCTTAAGAGTATAAAACCTATTGAATTACCCCGCCGGGATGTTATAATTTGAGTTGATTGAAATCGATGAGCAGAGGCATTGCATTCGGATATGCCGGCAATGTACACAAAGTTTGAAAGGATAACCGTATGAGAATATTGAAAAAGGCGACAACTCCAAGCTATTTCACTATTATATTATTGCTGACACTTGCATTGACGCTGCCGGCGTGCAAGAAAAAAGAATCTCCGCAAGCCCGGGATGAGACACAGAATGATTCGGTAAAATCCGTCACACAGTCTCAGTCCCCACAAATGATCACCGGCGGCAAAATACCGCTGAAGATTCTGTATGTAGGATTGCCCGATACCGAACGGCAGAAGGATTTCGTTTCCTTTCTTTCCGGGAATTTTACGGAGGTAAAAACCGCCGGCCTCGACACGTTCACCGAGGAGCAGACGAAAGACAGCGATGTAATCATCCTCGACAAGGACGGAATTCAATGGGCCGGCAGGGGCGGCAATCCCCTCAGAGATCTCCAGGTATCAGCCCAATACTCGCGCCCCACTCTATCGCTTGGAATTCCCGGCGCTTTTTGGACCGACCGGATGAGGCTGAAAACCGGCTACATGTGAAACTGCCTTACAGATGCGGCTCATGGTGAGTCGTTCGATCATGAAGTTTTCAAGAAACCCCGCAAAGTGGAAATCAAACTGGAATCGGCTAAAACACCAAGTAGCTACCTCCGCACTCTGCCCGCCGGAAAAACGCTCGGTGAAACAATGTCGGTTTGGAAAGTGCAGGACACGAATAATAACGTAGGCAAAGCAGGTGCGGCCTCGGATATCATCAAACCCGAGGATAATCCCGACGCCGAAGCCATTCTCCTCGGTTTCGCTCCCGGTAAACCCTATTTAGCCACCGGTATCGGTCGCCACGGCAACTTTATGCAATGGGGCTGGTCCGCGTCACCGTCACAGATGACTCCCGCCGGCCGGGATTTATTTATCAACAGCATCTGCTACATCGATAAATTCGATGGCATCGCTCCGAATTTTCGCAAGTTGGCCGGTGACAATTAGGAATAGCACCTGTTAATTATGTTTTATTCCGCGAAATTCAGGTTTGCGTATTGGCCGAAGTTTTTCTTTGCAGTGAAAAAAATAGGGACAGCCACAATCCTTTTCGATCCGTTCGCCCGCAGCTCATATTTCGCCGAGCGTCAGAGCGCAAAATAACCAAGCTTTAACCGCACTCAATCATTTTTTATAGGACATTTTCCGGTTCATTCAAAACTCCTTTAATAATTCATGAAACTAATTAGGGACGGACCCTATTTAATGAGAACGAAATAGTAACAATAATAGCATCCGTCCCTATTATAACCAATAAAACCACTTGACTTTAAATCGTGGGACACCTTACCTATTTCCAGAGCTGGTTTTCTCCAATTAAAAGCAAAGGAGATAATAAGAAAATGTCAGATGACAAATTCAAACTCCCCATATCCTCATACGATGAATTGGTAAAGTTCATTAAAGCGTATAGCACTGTTACAAAACCCGCAGATATTAGCGAGATCAGCAGCCTGACCAGCTCCGCCTCTTCGCCGGCCGGCGCGACGTCGGCACATTCTTTGGCGTCCTTCCTGAGGCAGAGCCTTCTTTCTTATCTTGCGGCGGCACTTCTTTTCGTGAATCCCGCCCCCTCTGTGTTCGTCGGCGATGCCGCGCGCGCGGCCGGCAATACCGCTGAGTCAACGCAAGGGTCCGCAGGAAGTGACTCAGGCAAGAAACAAAATGCGCCTGGAGCGTACCAGCGCTACCTGGAATGGGCGGCCGAGCGCAAGAGTCGGATAAGACCCATCGATGTGGACTCTTTCCTGCCGGCAGCCCGCGAAACGGCGCGGTCGGTGCCCTCTCTGTTCTTGTCGCCGCAGCAGAAGGTCGAGACGGTGGAGACGTTCGTAAAAGTGGTCGGTATCAAGAGCTGGAGCAGGGCAGAGGCTGTTGTCCGGGAGGAGCTGCGGAATCGGCTTCTCTCATTGGATTTCGTCGAGGTTCCTTGCGGGGTGACGACCGACCCTAACGCCCCCCTGAATCTCGTCATGGAGTTGCCGGCCTCGCAGGAGATGAGAGACCGGCCGGCTGTCATCCTCAACGCCCACATGGACACGATACAGACGGATATACAGTGCACACCGGAAGAGATGACATTTGACGCCGGCCGCAGGGAGTTTTACCACAATAGGAACATGTCCTTCGGCGCGGACGACAAGGCGGGAATCGTTACCATCCTCTCGGCCCTGGAGGCGGCAAAGACGGCGTTTTGGGATAAGGGTATCGGACACAGAAGGATCGTCGTCATCTTCACGGCCCAGGAAGAAGCCAAGCCGGGTGCAGTCGGAGCGAGATATCTCGCCAGCAAGCATCCCGAGCTCTTCGAGGGGGTCGAGATGACCCTGGTGATGGACGGCCCTCTTGATTTTGATGTAGAGTCCGCCCGGAAGGCCAAAAATCCCATTGACCCCGCGGAAGCGGTGTATCCAAAACATTCCTTTGTCATTGTTGTCGACGAAGAGAGGAGCCGTGTCCCTCCATTTAGTGGGGTGATGGCATCTGTTAAGGACATCTGCCGTTTCAAAAATGTCTCTTATTTTAAAACAGAGCTGGGATTGGGCGGGGGGGACTGTGCCGGTTTTCCTGTTCAGGCGAAAGCGGATCTCACGATTCGCGTTCCTCATCTGGGTTGGCACACACATGAGAAGGTCAAACTGGACGACTTCTTCAATCATGTCGATCTCTTTACCTATATACTCCTGCGCCTGGACGGTGTCTCTCTGCGTCTGAACGAGGAAGAGGGGCGTCTATATCTCTCTCAGCCGGACGACAAGCATCCCTCCGATACAGGGAAAGACGCTTAAAACGACTAAAATTAAGGTTGTGTTCAGGATTGACTGGCAACTACGAACAATGGCTACAGGTCTCTGAGTAAGCGCTCAACATTGACACACTTCGAGAACTCAGTATAGAACTGCTCGATTTCTGGGGTAAGAAATAAGGGGTCAAGTATTAATTCTTCTGATTGCCTTGACCTGTCTGGGATAATTAAAGGGGATAATTAAAGGTGTACGCCTGTCCCATAGGGGGTACATTTATAATACAACCTTTCAATTTCTTGTTTTTTGTGCGTGTTTTTTCGACAAGGCTGACGTAATTGTTTAGATAATAAAGAGTTATCCCGGCTTGCCGGGATTCCGAAGTTTTGCGTTTTACATTTTAATTTTTTAGTTTGGTTGCGGCCTTCAGGCCGCGCCAAGTTTTAGTTGTGGTGAAATTTAAGAGCAGCGGTGTGCAGTGCACACCCACCAACTGAATTATTGTCTCTGTGTTCTCCTTCGGCTGCGCTCAGGACAGCGTCTGTGGCCATTGAAAAAAATCAGGAAATTACGGGTACGAGATGCTATGAAGATTTCTACAATTATAATCCTTTGTTTTATGATGCTGATACTGTTGACAGGATGTTCGTTACTCAGCCAAATAGAGCAGGAGCGACAGATGAATGAGGACGAAAGATTGTATGAAGACCCTTACAGGCAATACAGGCCGGAGATCATTTATAATAACAGGGACTAACGTTCGCAAGATGCCCTGGGAAACGATACATATTTTTATTGAATTTTTGAATAAATAGAACGCATCCTGTTTTAAAATGTTAGCAATACTGTTTCGGAGCTATTATCATTTATTTTTAAGCTAATGAAAAACTATGGACAGCGACCTATTAATTGCTGGGGACAGTACACAGAAAACGGTGGCTGCCCTATTATCAATATATTCTCGTGGCAGTCCCCAGTTGCCCAATGGAGATGTCGGATCAGGTTAACTGCCGCCATAATTGTGATATGATCAAGTACAAGCACGTTCTTGCTCTGAACCCCTACTTCGGGGATTCTGCCGCCGCCAGGGGTATTTTTCCTCCGACCGGCCTTGAGTACATCGTCGCGAGCATGAAAGATCTGGTCGGCAAGGTCACATTTCTCGACCTGCGGCATGAACCCCGATACCAGGACCCGGAAGTGCTCGGCGCGTTCATTCGGTCCGAGATCGACCTGCTGTGCATCACCCTCGGATGGCAATCCGGGTTCAGGGACGCCCGTGATTTCGTCGCTCAGTTGCCTCCTGAGGTGACCACGGTCGTCGGAGGCTACAAGGCAACGCTGGACGTCGAAGAGCTGTTTGACGGTTGCCCGAATATCGACATGATCGTACGAGGTGAGGGCGAAGAGATCATCCGGCAGATCGCTACGGGGCTCGCCTGTACGGATATCCGCGGGCTCTCCTACCGCCAGAACGGCCGAATCGTCCATAACGAAAACCATCCTCTGCCCGATATCGCCAGTCTTCCGTTTCCCGACCGGTCATTGAGAAGGCACGGCTACTATCTGACCCAGCAAGGC
>Ga0307378_10008412_pt1 | contig 13721 bp, 12 predicted proteins | sample UN1MG_FD_202238 | JGI IMG/M metagenome (GOLD analysis project Ga0307378, IMG submission 202238) | Soil microbial communities from Risofladan, Vaasa, Finland - UN-1 | ecosystem: Environmental > Terrestrial > Soil > Coastal area > Acid sulfate soil | place: Finland: Risofladan, Vaasa | collected... | reverse complement strand
GGTATAGCCGATGCTCTTGAAGCACAGGCCCGCACACGCTTCAGCGAAATTGAAATCAAGATCGAAAAAGAAATGGATGTCGTAGAGTCAAAATACCAACAGCAACTTGTGCAGGCTGAGTCCTTCCGCAAGGAAAAGGAAGCAGAGGTCATTGATATACAAAGTCAGGCGAACGCCCTGGAGCAAATTACCAACGCCCGTGCAGATCAACTTTATGCAGAAGCCCAGGCGGTTACTAACTGCGGCGAAAATGATGTTAAAGACTTAAAAGTTCAGCTTTGGGCTGCACAGCAACGCGGCGACGCTCAGTATTCGAAACTCGTAACGGAAGCTCAAAGTATTTCTGATTCGCAGGAAGCTCTTGCAATACAGATTGATGCACAGGTGGATTCGGCTCAAAGATATCTTCAGGCGCAACTGGCAAAAATAGATAATTCTATCCAGTCAGGGCAAAGAATCGCACAAGCCGATTATCAGCAGGCAATGACGCAGGTAAACGTTATGAGACAAAATACAGAAGCGCAAATCAGCCGCATTAACGCACAATTTACCATGGAACATGCGATATTGAAGGCACAGATAGAACGTGACAAAGAGCTGGCATTAAGCCAGAGCCTCCGTGGCGAAGCTGTCTGTGACCGTATGGTAGCAAATGCTAATACAGCCAAAATATGTGAATATGCCGACATTGACGCCAAACATGCCACCGCGCAGGCTGATATGAATATTATTCTGTCTGCCAACTCTGCAAAGCGTGATACCGCACAGGTCTATCTTGATGCGGTAAAGGCAAGGTTCAACGCGAGAATACAGCAAGTTAAGTCCGAACGTATAGTTAAGAGCGCCGGCGAAAATAATGCTATGGCCTTAAAGCGAACCGATTTAGCTACCGCAATGGCAAAAGCAATGGCCGCTCGCGAAGAATCCAAACGTAAACTGACGGATCTGCAGAAAAGACAGGCAGAGCTTCAGACTGCTTCTATGATAAACTGGTCGAGCAAACTTGCAATGATCAGATCCAGGTAGCTCTTTGAAATGTCTGTCCCTGAAACGGCCCCTGTAACCTGCAAAGTAACATGGGTTCTTAATGAGGCTGAATAACTTCAGGATGGATACTAAAATCGATGCAGGACGGTTTAACATGAACCGTCCTGCTTTTTTTTGTATCCTTCCGATGATGAATAAATCACAGATGAGTAGTGCCTAGTTACATACAACTCCTCAATTCACCCCGCCAGGGCAAAAAGTATGTCATTTAAACAGTCTGACTATACGACCTCTTTAGCAATCGGCCGTCCAGCCGGTCCACTTTGCTTTCTCTCAGCGAATTAATTCAGCTCGGTCAGATAGATATTGCGAAACCGGTATTGCCCGCCCCCGGGTACCTCGGCCTGAAGAGCGATAAATCCCTTTGCGGGTTCACCGAAACCATCCGCTTTCCAGGCAGGACCGCCGTTCATCTCCAGCGAAACTTTCGTGCCCTGCACCGTGAGCTTGAATTGATTCCATTGCCCTGCTTTTATTAATCCCTCGCTTCGGGCTTCTTCCAGGGCGCCAACATTGCCCTCCATACCTTGTCGCAGATTGACCTGGTAGCGTTCTGGCCAGGGCCGGTTCTCCGGTACGGAATTGTAGCGAAAATAGACTCCGCTATCCCACCTGTCGTCCCGTAGAGCCTTCCATTCGAACTCTATAATGAAATTGCCGTATTGCTTCTGGGTTTGTACCAACCCATTCCCTTCTTTAAGCAGAATATCTCCGTTATCGACTGTCGCTTCGCAATTAAGGACCGTCCAACCGTCCAGGGTTTTTCCGTCAAATAACGCCACGCGTTTACCTTCGGCTGATTCAGAGGCTTGCTCGCCCTCGAAATCTGAGCATGATGTTAAGACCGCTGCCGCAACCACAAGCACTAAAAAGTAAAATGTGTTTGATGTCTTCATAAGTTCTCCAATAGCGTGACCTTGGTAATATTTGCAGGTGATATGCTCTATATCTTGCCGACAACCAGGCAGGAATTATGGCCGCCAAAGCCGAATGAGTTGCTCATCGCAATATTGACCTCTGTTTGACGAGCTTCCAGAGGCACAAAGTCCATCCGGGCATCACATCGCTCATCTATATTTCGAAGATTAATGGTGGGGGGGACAGTTGACTCATTAATGGCTTTTACACACACAATCAACTCAACGGCTCCGCTGGCACCGAGTAAATGCCCGAGGCTGCTCTTGGTCGAGCTGACAGGGGTTTTATATGCCTGCTCACCGAATACAAACCTGATAGCCGCACTTTCAGCGATGTCATTCAGCTCGGTTGACGTCCCGTGCGCGTTGATATAACTTATTTTGTCTGTATCGACACCTGCGTCAATCAATGCTGATTTCATCGCCGATGCCGCGCCCTCACCGTCAGGCCGTGGAGCGGTAATATGATAACCGTCATCGTTGGCACTATAGCCAAGAAGCTCGGCATATATATTTGCGCCTCGCTTTTTGGCATGGTTTTCTTCTTCCAGAACCAAAACCCCGGCCCCCTCGGAAAGAACAAAACCGTCTCTGTCCCTGTCAAACGGTTTTGATGCGCCCTGCGGGTCATCATTCTGTAAGCTCAGCGAACGGGCGGCGCAAAATGAAGCCAATCCTACCGGCGTTAGCGCCGCTTCAGCGCCGCCGGTTATCATAACATCGCTTCGTCCGGCCACTATGTTGCAAAAAGCTTCTCCGATGGCGTTGTTGCCCGAAGCACAGGCGCTCGATACACAAAAATTAGGTCCGCGAAGACCGTAAGTAATGGCGATAGTGCCACTGGCGGCATTAGCCATAAGCCGGGGAACACAGAAAGGAGAAACCTTCTTTGGACCTTTTGTCAAAAGCCTTATGTGCTGTTCTTCAATTTCATTAAGACCGCCTATACCGGTACCTACGATAACGCCGGCACGAAAAACGTCTTCTTTGGAAAAATCAAGGCCGCTGTCATCAACTGCCTGTTTCGCCGCAGCCATTGCAAACTGCGTAAAACGGTCCATTCGCTTGCTCTCGCGCTGAGCAATGTATTTCGTTACGATGAAATTTCTTATTTCACCCCCGAATTTGACCGGGTATGCACCGGTATCGAATGATTCGATTGTAGAAATACCGCTTTGACCCTCGCACAACTCAGCGAAAAGTTTATCAGCGGACTCGGCTAAGGCGGTTACACAACCTAAGCCCGTAATAACAACACGCCGTCTACTCATGTTAAACTTGTTCGCTACTCTTGGCTTTTTGTTTGTGCAACATTGACGATATAGTCGATTGCAGCTCCGACTGTCTGGATTTTCTCAGCTTCCTCGTCCGGTATGCTCAAATCAAACTCGTCCTCGAATTCCATAACAAGTTCAACCGTATCCAATGAATCGGCATTCAAGTCGTTAATAAATGAGGTCTCACGTGCTATTTCCGCTTTGTCTGCGCCCATCTGCTCACTTATTATATCGATCACTTTATTTTCAATTGCCTTAACATCTACTTCATCAGCACTCACTTGTTTTCCTCCCTAATTAAACAGGAATTTATTCCGTAAATTTCTAATTGTACTCCATTAACAATAGCTGCAACCAGCAGCCAATTGTATTTATTATATATTGGCGGGTATATTACATATAAAAATACCCATCTACAAATCTTTTTTTTATTTTTTTTACATTGCCATACCGCCATCCACGCAGAGCACCTGTCCGGTGATATAGCCGGATTCGTCACTGGTAAGGAATGCGATCGCTTTGGCGACATCTTCGACCCGTCCAAATCGTCGCACTGGAATAATCTGTTTAGCGGCGGTTTTAACCGCATCCGAGAGAACTTCCGTCATTTCGGTCATAATAAATCCCGGTGCGATGCAATTTGCGGTAATATTCTTTTTACCGACTTCCCGGGCAACCGATTTTGTCATTCCGATAAGGCCCGCCTTGCTCGCTGCATAATTGCTTGAGCCGGCCTGTCCCATTACACCAGCTACGGAGCTTAAATTTATGATTCTTCCGAATTTATTTCGGACCATTGATCTGACTGCAAAGGTGGTTGCGATAAAAGCCGCACGCAGATTGACGTTGATGACCTTGTCAAAATCCTCTTCCTTCATTTGCATCATCAGCTTATCACGCGTTATGCCGGCATTGTTAACCAAAATCCCTATCCCGCCGTATTCGTTAGCAAGAGACTCAAGAACTTTGGTAAATTCATCCGTATTGGTTATATCCACGCATTTTGTAACGACAGTAAAACCGGCTTCTTTTACAATACCCTCAAGCTCACTAAGCTGCTCATTATTTATATCCAGCCCGGCAACAATTCGTCCCTGCTTAAGCAATTCGAGAACAATAGCCCGGCCGATTCCTCTGGCGGCACCTGTTACAACAGCCAGTCTTTTTTCCGACATCCTTAAAATCTCCAACTTAAAATCATTCAAATATTGATTCCAGCGCCTCTTGCGGCGGATTGTTATAACAATTCCTTTATTGCCTGCAAAGTGCTGATATTAACAACCTTTATTTTCCTGTTGATTCTTCTCATCAGCCCTGTAAGGACCCTGCCCGGTCCAATCTCATAAAACTTTTCGAGACCATCATCTATAAGTCGTTCGGTACATTTTTGCCAGAGAATCGGACAAGTCAACTGATTTATCAGGCCGTCCGCGATTTTTTGGCTCGTCTGGTAATACTCAGCGTTAATATTGGCAATAGTCTTGATTTCAGACGGCTCCGAAATCTCACAATTAGACAACGCTTGTCCAAGGCTCTCAGCCGCACTGGACATCATTTCTGTATGAAAAGCACCTGCGACCTCTAAACGAACAGCTTTTATGGCGCCATACTTCTGTGCCAATTGTGCGGCCCGTTCACAGGCTTTTGCGCTGCCGCTTACCACAATCTGTCCTGGGCAGTTGAAGTTAACGGGCACAATCAAATCGCCTTCAGCGGCCTCATCGCAAAGCTGACGAACTTTTTCTTCGTCAAGGCCAATTATCCCCACCATTGCACCATCTGTGGCGTCAGCGGCAGCCTGCATCGCCTGGCCACGCTTGTGAACAAGCACAAGTCCATCATCAAAACTTATCAATCCGGCCGCGTAAAGGGCTGTATATTCACCAAGACTGAGCCCTGCCGTAACATCCGCACTTATACTGCTTGTTGGAGGATTTGTCCTGAGAACCTCCAATATGGCCGCAGATGTTACAAAAATAGCAGGCTGCGAAATCGTTGTACTGTTCAACTGTTCGGCAGGACCCTCAAAGCAAAGTCCTCTCAGGTCAAATCCTACGAGGTCATTTGCCTTTTCGTAAATCTCCGCCGCTACAGGGAACGATTGTGCTATTTCGGCGCCCATCCCAACGACCTGAGCACCCTGTCCTGGAAATAAAAAAGCTGTCTTCAATTGTCTCACGTGACAAATTCCCAAAATAGATATTCATTTCGAGTTCCTTTTTCCCGGCCTTCAAGATTCGCCTAACCGTTTATGTCGGCAATTCGGCTTTCGTTGAATGCTGCATTGCTGCGGCCATATATTCTTCAACTAACGTCTCAATAAGCTCTTTAACGGAAATGAGTTTATCTACTCTATAGGCATTAGCTCCCGCGAAAGAAAATCCTTCTTCAAGGTTTCCTTTCTTGGCATTGGTTAACGCAAGGGCAATACAATATGGCGCATTCTTAAAATCACAACTTTTAAGACACTTCCAGGAGCATTTGAAGGTTTCTTTCTCCCCTGACAAAACCCGCTCAAGAAACTTATCCCGTATGGCTCGTCCAGGCAATCCAACGGGGCTGTCAATTATGACAATATCCTCTTTTTTGCAGTTCAGATACGCCTCTTTGAATTCCATGGAGGCATCACACTCATAAGTTGCAACAAACCTGGTTCCCATCTGGACTCCCCGGGCTCCTAACTCCATGAATCTATGAATATCAGCACCTGTATATATTCCGCCGGCGGCGATGACCGGAATGCTTTTGTTGAATTGCTCTTCATAAGGTTTTACGACAGTAATTACATCCGGCAGTATCTTTTCCAGAGCATAGTCAGGATTATCGATCAGGTCTTTTCTGAAGCCGAGATGCCCCCCGGCTAACGGACCCTCTACAACCACGGCATCGGGCACATGGTTGTATCGTTTCTGCCAGGTTCTAAATACTATCTTAGCCGCTCTGGCGGAGGACACTATAGGGGCAAACTTCGTTTTGAGCTCACCCAGCCTATCGAGCGGTAGTGTCTCAGGAAGCCCTAATGGAAGCCCTGCACCGAGAAAGAGAATATTCACTCCTTCATCCACAGCACATTGCACCAGGTCGTCAAAATTTGAAAGGGCCACCATTACATTTACGCCGATAAACCCGCCAGTCTTGGTCTTGGCCTTTGCCTTTCTTATTTCTTTTTGCAAGGCCCTTTTGTTTGCTTCTCTGGGATTTGTGTGATAATCGGGTTCAAACTGACCGATTCCAGGGGTGGCAATAACTCCAATACCCTTGGCGTTTGCAACAGCTGAGGTCAAATTTGATAAGGAAATGCCGACGCCCATCCCTCCCTGGACAATTGGTATTTTAACTTCCATGTCACCTATACACAGTTCTGGCATCTTGTTAAAATTCATATATTGTTAAGTTCCTTCATTCACTTATGTTATTATCTTAGCTTCCTGAGCCTTACAAAGAGCCGAAACTCCGGATTTACACACATTATAAGACAAAATATTCCATTCGAGAAGATTAAAACACAATTATATTTGCTCCCCAAGTCAAGCCTGCACCGAAAGCGACTAAAATGATAATATCTCCTCGTTTGATTTTTCCCTTCCTTACGCACTCATCAAAGGCAATTGGCACGGAGGCCGCTGAAGTATTGCCATACTCGTTGATATTTACAAAAACCTTTTCATCCGGCATATTTAACCGTTTCGAAGCAGACTCGATAATTCTGGCGTTCATCTGGTGGGAAATCATCATCGTGATGTCATCTATAGTCAGGTTACAGTGCTCCAGACAGTTGGTAACAGTTTCAACAATTCGCCGAATGGCCTGCTGATAGACTTGCCTGCCGTTGATTTGCATATAGGTTTTCTTCGGGTCGTCCAGTGGTTTATTTGCCGGGTGCCGGGAACCGTATGCCTGGCAATTCAATGCTTCCCAGCAGTCTCCGTCCGAATGCAAGGTGCTGTACAATATACCTGGTCCTTTGTTGTCCCCCCGCTCAAGCACCATTGCTCCGGCGCCGTCTCCAAAAAGAATACAGCTTTTCCTATCGGTCCAGTCGGTAATTTTGGTCAAAGTCTCTGCACCAACTATAAGGGCGTTCTTATGTCGGCCGTTTTCTATAAATTGCTGAACTATGGACAGGCTATATAAAAAACCGCTGCATGCTGCCGATAAATCAAATACCCATGAATGCTTTGCTTTCAAAGCCCTCTGCACGAATGACGCTGTGGATGGAAAAACCATCTCCGGAGTAATAGTAGCCACAATAATAAGTTCGACATCACGCGCTTTAAGTTTTGCCTCGGATAAAGCAATTTTGGCTGCTTCCGTAGCTAAAAACGCCGTGCTTTCTTCTTCGGTGGTAATATGACGAACTTTGATACCGGTTCGCGAAGTAATCCATTCGTCCGAAGTATCTACCATCTTCGCAAGTTCATCATTTGTCAGGGTTTTTGCCGGCGCATAAGAACCGTAACCGGTGATGACTGCACGGTAGGGGGGCTTCTCGCTAATCAGCTTACTCATCAGGAGTCCTTATGCAAGTTTCCGAAAGGCATTTAACTATCTTGTCGTTTATTTTTTCTGTGTATAATCTTTTGGAAGCTAAAATTGCATTTTTTATAGTTCTGCTTTTACTTGAGCCGTGGCAGATAATCGCTGTGCCGTTAAGCCCCAACAATGGCGCTCCGCCATACGTGTTATAGTCATATTTCGTATAGATTCTTTTCATCACGGGCTTAAACTTCATGGCAAGTCGAAGCTTCTCCTCCATAAGCTCGTGCTTTATGGCCTTAAACAGACCGTCAACAAGACCTTCTGTAAGTTTGAGAATCACGTTCCCAACAAAACCTTCGCAGATTACAACGTCACTGGTACCTTCAAAAATATCTCTTCCTTCGATATTGCCTACGAAATTCATATTCGGGTCGGCTTTCATCATCTCCCGGGCCTTTTTAACGATTTCATTGCCCTTTGCATCTTCCGAACCTATACTCATAATACCAATTCTCGGGTTTTCAATCCCAAGCATACGTTTTGTATACACGCTTGACATCAAGGCATATTGATAAAGATTCATCGGCTTACAGGCAATATTAGCGCCAACATCACATATTACCACCGGGCCTTCCGGCGTGGGAAATACAACCGCTATCCCGGGACGATTAACGCCCGGCAGGTTCCTCATCCTCATTTGAAAGGCCGCCACACAGGCCCCGGTATTACCGGCGGAAATGACTGCGTCTGCCTGCCCGAGTTTTCCTAATTTGGCAAGGATGGCAATTGAGCTTTTGGGTTTCTTTCGCAAAGTCTCTATCGGCACATCGGCCATACCGATAATGTCCGGAGCATGGACAATAGTAACCGAACCTTTAGGGCATTTCCGTGACTTTAGCTGCGATTCAATTACGTCCTCAGGGCCGACAAGTATCAGTTCATCCTCTTTGTCAAGCTGCTCAACCGACTCCAATACACCGGCGATAATCTCATCCGGAGCGTTGTCGCCTCCCACTGCATCAATCGCTATCCGCATTATTTGCTTTCTTCTTTTCCGAGCTTCAAGGTTATTTTCGGGTTAACATAACCGCAGTTCACACACGCAGCATGAGGCAGCTTGGCCTGATCACATTTCGGGCAGACAGAATAGTTCACGGCCTTTAAACGATGATGGCTGCGGCGAGTACGTGTTCTGCACTTACTGGTCTTCTTCACTGGTAACATACTTAATTACTCCAAAATTCTTCAAAAATTTAAACACAAACAATAAAGAAACAGCTTAAATAGTTAAACACGGCCGATTTGTCAAGTGAAAATTAACTATTGGCCCATATTTAGCCCTCGGATATTTTATGCGATTTTCCTGGTTTTTCTTGAAAATGAGAAAGCAGTTGTTATAATACTTGTATATCATAATCCATTTGGATGAGATAAACCGAATGGTGTTCAATCAGCGGTTTTTTCGTAAAGATAAGCCTAAGCTGGTAAATGTGTGCACAATGTACGGCGAAAGAATAAACACTTTCTGAAATCATGATAAGATGAAAAAGACAATTTCACTCATATTGGTTTTGGCATTGTGCCTGGCTGTCGAGGTTGCGAACGCGGATTTCACCTTCGGGGATGTGGAGCCACTTCCTGAGCCGATAAATACGCCCGGTATCATTTCGGGAGATTCACAATAACCGCCGATTGATTGGAGGCATACTTCGTGTCCATAAACCGGCCCGGGGGCTATGGCAGAGAGGACATCTGGGTCTGCCGGCGCCAGTCGATGGAAGATGGTTGGGGTCCGGCGGTAAATCTCGGTCCAAAGGTAAACACCTCAGCATGTGAAAGCCAGCCCTGCATTTCGGCTGACGGCATGGAACTCTACTTCAGTGATGTCAGCCCCTGGGGCACCCCGGCCCGGTCCGGTGGACACGGCGGTGGCGACATATGGGTCACACGGCGAGCAAACAGAGATGACGAATGGGCTGTTCCAGTCAATCTTGGGCCGATGATCAACACTCCATATTACGATATGTCCCCGAGCCTCTCAGATGACGGTTGCACTCTCCACTTCACCCACAACGATACGAATGGATGGGGTGGTAATTATAAGATCTGCCGGACAACAATCAGCCCGGTTGTTGACTTGAACGGTGACGGAAACGTCGATTGTGCAGACATGTGCATCATGGTTGATCACTGGGGAACGGATAATCCACTTTGTGACATTGGCCCGATGCCCTGGGGTGACGGTATTGTAGATGTCCAGAATCTTATTGTCCTCGCTGAGCATTTTGAGAAAATTACAACAGATGAAGAAATTAATGTCGATGAGGATGATGCCGACGGCCAGATCGAGCTTGAGCAGGGGCAGATTCTTGTCGTTACGCTCGAATCAAATCCCACTACCGGTTATAGGTGGGAACAGGCTGAAAACCAGTAGCTTTATTTGGAGCAAATGGGACAACCAGAGTTCAAGCCTTCCGAGACAGGTGAACCGCCGCTTGCAGGCGCCGGCGGCTGGGAAATCTTCCGTTTCAAAGCAATAAGTGCAGGCCAGATGACTCTACAGCTTGTCTATCACAGACCCTGGGAAGAAGGTGTTGAGCCTGTAAATACCTTTTCTCTTGATGTGGTAATACACTAATCCTAAAAGGGTATAATAAAAAGTTAAACTTTTTGATTGGAATCGGCATTAGGTTTGTATAACTCTACCGCAATTTTCTTTTGATGGCATTGAGCTGGTCTTTGGAAACCTCCACCCCCAGCTTCTCGGCCATTTTAATATGTTTCCAGGCCAAATCGTACTTCTTCAACTGATAAAAACCGAATGCAAGTCCGTAATGCGCATCACCGTTCTCCGGATCAATCTCGACCGCCATTAAATATGCAGCTACTCCCTGCTCGTAATTTTCACTATTGGAATAAGCCGCACCGAGATTATAATGAATCATAGCCTCACCGGGCTGTATCAGAACTGCCTTTTTATACTGCTCGATAGCCATGATGTATTTCTTCTGTCCGAAATAAGCATTTCCAAGATTTACACGAGCAGCCAACATATCAGGCTGAACCGCCAGGGCCCTCTTGTATCCCCAGATTTCCTCATCAACGGCATTCAGCTTGTTATAACAAACTCCCAGACCATAATATGCCTCGGCCAGCTTCGCATTAATCTTTATGGCTTTGTTGTATTCAGATATGGCCTGATGATAATTGCCCATCTGCTGGAAAACATTTCCTAACTGGCTGTAACATTCAGCGTCCTTCGGTTTCAAAGCAATCGCCTGTCTCAATTGCATTATCGCCTGCTGAAATCTTTCCTGTTTGCAATAAACTATTGCAAGATTTTTATATGCATCTGTGAAATCGGGGTCCAGCCTGAGCGACTGGACATATTCGTTAACCGCATAGTTCAGCCAGTCTTGTTGAACGTATGCGTTTCCAATGTTATTATGCGTCTTGGCATCGTTCGGATTGATTCGCAGAGCCTCCCTGTATTGATTTATCGCATCCGTTACCTGGCCCTTTGTCAGGTAGATATTTCCCAGGTTCGCCCGGGATTCGGATAACGTTGGATTTGTCTCGACCGCTCTTTCGAGCGCCAGCAATGCAGAGTCTATATTACCGACTTCGTTGTAGCTGTTCCCAAGATTATTAAAAAAACAGCCCAACGTCTGAATTTTATTCAGATTTTTCATATAGATGCCGTTGCTGCCTTGCGGCACCTTGAACTTATTTATATAATGTTCATCGGGAGCGCTGCCGCCTTTGCTTGTCGTTTCAATGTTAAATCGCATTTGATTGTCGTCGTACCTGACGAAAAAGTGCCCCGGCACAACTACACCGTAAAGGTCAAGTCCAAGCCGCTCTCCCAGTGATAAATAAAGAATGGACAAACTCAGACAATATCCGGCCTTTTTATCCAGAACAGTATGTAAAAACAAATCATGAGGGTCACTTGCCTCCGAAATCGATTTGAAGCCAAGCTCACTGAACAAATACTCGTTTATCACAGGAATTGCTCGATAGTCCGGCTTCAGCCTTCTGCGTCTGAGCCTTTCGCGAATCTCCAGAGCCATATCATCAAGCGTTTCAAGGTATCTTCTGCCATATACCATATCACTCCAGTGCTCAGAAACAATCAAAGCAGCGGTTGCTAAATCTACCTCGTCTTCCTTGAGCCGAAGGACTTGTTCAATCGACCTTGCGTATAGACCCGACTTTTTATCATTCGCCAAAGGGTCGTGACGGCGTGCAAAGACCATCGGCGAAAAAATTAAAATACAAATTATTGCCGCATAAATCTTCTTCATCTGTTGTTTCCCTGGCTGTAGCAATGTTTAATGTTGTGCTAACCCACCTTACTTCCAAACGTATCCCTAATGTTAAGTATCTACCTCAACACATCTTATCGTCATATAAAACCATGTTGTTTCATGTTTTCCGTAATTATTATACTGAAAAACTGGTTACTTTGTGCAAATATCTGTTGTATAATCCTTTTTTTAATTGATTTTTCCCAACGCTTTTTTTCATAAAGGAGAAATACTATGGATAACAAACACCGTATCATCAGAAATAACTTATTTCATCATACATATGTTATAAGACCCATCTCACTGCCAAAACTGTTTTGTACGATATTTCTGCTTCTTGCCGTCACTTTAGGAGCATGTCGCCGCAAAACAGCATCGACCCCAACCTCGCCCAACGAACCCAATGTCTCTCAGGAGCAGGCCACGGCCGAACCCCGCGTCTCTCAGGAAATGCCAAAGACCGAACCGAATGCCTCGGAAGGGATAATAACAACGGAAATGAGTCTTTTCGACGGAAAGTCACTCGGACAGTGGGCAATTACCGACTTTGGCGGCCAGGGAAAAGTTTATGTCAAAGACGGCGCAATTTATATGGAAATGGGCAACGATATGACCGGCATTAACTGGAAAGGCCCGCTGATTCGAATGAACTACGAAATAACGCTTGAAGCTATGCGCATCAGTGGAAGCGACTTTTTCTGCGGGCTTACATTTCCCGTTGCCGAAAATCCCTGCTCGCTAATTCTCGGCGGCTGGGGAGGCGGTCTCTGCGGCCTGTCTAATATTGATTACTATGACGCCGCCAACAATGAAACTACAAGTTTTACCTCGTTTGAGAACAACAAATGGTATCGCGTCCGCTTGCGCGTCACCCCTGACAGGATTGAAGCCTGGCTCGATGATGAAGAGATTGTAAACATCGAAATAACCGGTCGAAAAATCGACATCCGCGCCGAGGTGGACCTCTCTCAACCGCTCGGTATCGCAACATGGCAAACAGGCGGAGCTGCTCGAAACATCCGCATACGACCACTCGAAGACTGATTAGGCTAATCCCTTCCGGCTTACAAATGCACTTGCTTTTCGGATTTCCATTCTGCAATGTGTCAAAATAAATATTAAAAAAAGTACAAAATCGTAACAAAAGGGTAATACTTGGTTGTCATAATTGTTCCTGTTAAATTAACCGTTTTTTATTAATCTATTTGAAAGGAGCACAATTATGAACAGGTTGAAGAACATCACAATCATCTTTTTATTGGCAGCCCTGATATCTTCAGATTTGGCATTTTCAGCACAACCAAATACTTCTATCGTGGGTAACTGGATGAGTAAACCAGGCCAATTCAAAATTGTATTTAGAGTCTCAAAAAATGAAGATGGGTCATTCAATGCCTACACGGATTTTCCTAACGAGGAAGCATGGGATATACCGGTAGATTTGATTTTACCCGGCAGTATGGATGTTAGATTTGATATATACAATATAAGGTGCGCTTACGAAGGGAAAATCTCCAGTAATGGGCGAACCTTCGATGGTAAATTCATAGGGCCTGATGGTGGAGGTATGCCGCTCGTACTCGAAAGAGTTGACAATCCTCCTGTTCGAACTTCAAAACGTCCGCAAGAGCCTAAAAAACCGTATCCTTATAAAGAAGAAATCGTTTCTTTCGAAAATAGACTCGATAAAG
>Ga0307378_10008411_pt1 | contig 13727 bp, 9 predicted proteins | sample UN1MG_FD_202238 | JGI IMG/M metagenome (GOLD analysis project Ga0307378, IMG submission 202238) | Soil microbial communities from Risofladan, Vaasa, Finland - UN-1 | ecosystem: Environmental > Terrestrial > Soil > Coastal area > Acid sulfate soil | place: Finland: Risofladan, Vaasa | collected... | reverse complement strand
TCGACGGCTCTACGGGCGTCCTTCTGTACACCGGCGCAGATGAGGTGTACGTTCTGTGCCCCGATGTAGCACGTCGTGCGCGCATTGTTGCGAATAGGATGCGCCCCTACGCAACTGGCGACAGCATCCGGGACTGGTCATGCTCCATCGAAGCGACCGCGATTTGGCCGTACGATGGACCCGAGCAAGCGGCTGATTTCGAGCGCCACGACAACTGCCTACGTTGGCTCACGCGGTTCAAGGAACATCTGGCCGGGCGGATCGCGTTCGGGCGCACGCCTATCGAGCGGGGACTCGAATGGTACGAATACTCGATCGTCGTGTGGTCGAAAAACGGGCGCCTTCCACTGATCGCGTATCCCAACATAGCGACACATGCCCACTTCGTGGTAGATCAGCAAGGTATCCTCTTCAAGGAAAAGGCACCAGTTCTTCTTCTGCGCAGAGAATCTGGCGTTGCAGACTACTACGCGATCTCTGGCATGCTGAACTCAAGCACCGTTCTGTTCTGGCTGAAGCAGGTGTGCTTCAACAAGGGAGCCGGCGAAACCGAGGAGCGCGATAGATACGAGTTCTTCGGCGGCAAGGTTGAAAAGCTCCCCCTCCCGGAGTCAGTTCTGAGCGAGGGTGAGGTGCGAGAGCGCCTGACCTCTCTCTCCCGTTCGTGCTGGGAGCGCGGGCAGCAAATGCCTCCGCTTGCTATGAGGAGGATATTCGTCAAGCCCGGCGAGGGCTATGATGACTGGAACCGCTCGCTCCGGGGTTGGGTCGAGCCGCACCCGGCGCTCGGTCGGCCATTCAGAACCGCCGATCAACTCCAGGCGGCCCGCACAGCGGCCCGGGAAGAGCGCGAGCGGCTGCGCCGCGAGATGATCGCCCTCCAGGAGGAAATGGACTGGCTGGTCTATGCCGCCTACGGGCTTATTGCCGAAGACCACCCGGCGGTCGGTGACGCGACTGATCCCGAGCCGCTTCCCCTCGGTTGCAGGCCCTTCGAACTCCTGCGGGCGGCAGACGGCGACTTCGCCGGCGCCGCCAACTTCATCCCCGAGGGCTGGTCTTCCGCGCGGGGGCGGCTGTGGCGGGCGCGCCTGAAGGCGATACGCGATAACGAGCATATCCGGCGCATCGAGCAGCCGGTGTATAAGCGCCGGTGGGTGCCGCCCGACTACGAGAAAGAGTTTCGCGCGGCGTTTGACTGGTGGCTCAGGGAGAAGGCAGAATGGTGGCTGGAGCACGAGGCTGGCGGCGGCCCCGTCTCGCTTGAGGAATGGGCACAGGCCCTTTGGGCCGACGGCCGCATTCGCGCCGCGGCGGAAGTGGTCAACGGCGGCCCAGCCGATCTTCAGGTTTTCGTTGGCATGCTGAAGGCGGCGGTCAATGACGAAACCGTGCCGCTTGGCGTACCCGCCGCGGTGCCATGGGAGGAACTCGACCGCCGGGACATCAAGATCGGGGCGGCGGTTCGCCACCTGCGTGGGAAGCTAAACGTTCCCCGCGAGCGCTTCCGCAAAGAACCCGGCCGCGACGGCCGCTACACCTGGGCGGGGCGGGACCTGTTTAGTGGAGGATGACGCTTTGCCTGGCCCGGCACCATCGAAGAAGAACAAGACACCGACGCCGGCAAAGAAGCGCCCGTCCGCGGGCCTCACGCGGCCGATGAAGGATGCGATCAGGCGGTCAGGCTACCTGATGGAGCAGCGGCTGGTGCCCGTGCTGGAGGACAGGGGGTTCTTCTGCACGCCAAATGCAGGGTTCGCCGATCCCGAGACTGGCGACGCCCGCGAGATCGACATTTTCGCAATCGACGCTGCGTGGTACAGTACTCAGCACAACATCCTGGCGGGCATCTTTCCAGTCCTTCTGATCCAGTGCAAGAACCTTGAGGCGCCGTTGGTGTTCTTCACGCAGGACCAGATCCCGGTCAGGGAAATAGCCGGGCCGCCGCTCGTGTCCGGCGTACCGCTGGAAGTGAGGCGGCATGGTCGAATAGATGATCTCGCAGACGTCCTCGAGGTGGAGGAGTTCCATCATTACTATCGTACTCGTCGGTTGGCGAGCCAGTTCTGTGCCGTGTATCAGCGGGATAAAGGCCAGAAATCCCGTTGGGTCGCGAGCCATGAATTGGAGGGAACAGGCAATTTGTACAGGGGGCTAGTGCTGCCATTAGTGAAAGCGGTCGAGGCCTACAGCCACGAGCATATGGACTCCTGGGAATGGGACCCGAAAACCGAGACGATCAACCTTCAGTTTTACTACCCGATCGCAGTGACTACCGGTGAGCTCTACGAGTGCTTCGTCGGCGGCCAGAGACCACGGTATCGCAGGGTGCATCGCGTGCAGTTCATTCGGAGACACGAAGCAAAGCAGTTCAGCGGTGACTACCGAATAGACGTCGTGACGGAATCCGGCCTCGGTAGGCTGCTGGATACCATCGGCCGTGAGATGCAAGAGATGGCTGACAGAGTGAAGAAGCACAGGTGCATACTGGTACGAGCGGCACGCGAGATTGCAGCAGCCGCGTTAAGCGAGGGCGAGATTTCGCCGGAGACGAAGCAAGCGCAGGAGACTGATCATCCGTAAATAGAGAGGCCGCGTGCGTCTCGTGCTCCTCTGAAGGCGGCACATGGCTCGCCCGGCTGTGGAAAGCAAACATGCCTGCTCACGACATCATAGACAACCGAAGCGAGAGACTCATCGAGCATATCCAGGCGCTGCTTCAGGACAGCGCGCGCGCGAAGTTCGCCGTCGGCTACTTCTTCCTCAGCGGCTTCGAGGCGATCAAGGATAGGCTTGCGCAGTTGACTGAGCTCAAACTGCTCATCGGCAACACCTCCACGCGGGAAACCATCGAGCAACTGGCGGAGGGGTATCAGCGGCTGGACATGGTCTCGCGCGAGGCAGAGCGCCAAGCGCTCCAGCGGCGCTCGGACCGGCAGCGCGCAACTGAAGAGACCGCGGCGCACCTTCAGCATTCCTTCGAGCTGATGGATCAAACTGACGAAGCAGAGCAGATTGTCGTGACTTTGGCTCGCCTGATCGAGGAGGGCCGAGTCAAGGTGCGCGTGTATACAGCGGGCCGCTTGCATGCGAAAGCCTACATCTTCGACTACGAAGGCCGGCATGACAAGGGGTGTGCCATCGTCGGCAGCAGCAACCTCACCCTGCACGGCATCACGCATAATACCGAGCTGAACGTGATTGTACCCGGCAATGATAACCATGAAGAACTCACACGGTGGTTCAACGGGCTGTGGGATGAGAGCGAAGACTTCCAGGAGTTCCTGCTGAATGAACTGCGTCGCAGTTGGGCGATGAACGAAGTGCGGCCATATGACATCTACATGAAGACGCTCTACCACCTCGTGAGAGACCGCCTCGGAGAGGTGGACACCGCCGAGTGGGTGGAGCTGGATGCCGAGTTCCCGCCGTTGACGGACTTTCAGCGGGTGGCGCTCAACCAGGCGCTGCGCATCCTGGATCGCTGGAACGGGGTCTTCGTCGCCGACGTGGTTGGCTTGGGCAAGACCTACATTGGGGCGGCGATGCTGAAGGAGCTCAAGGGGCGATATCGGCAGCGCGGGGTGATCGTCTGCCCTGCTCCGCTGGTGGACATGTGGGAGGAATTCAACCAGCGGTACGACCTCGGGGCGACTGTCGTCTCCATGGGCATGCTGCGGGACGGTTCGATTGACCTCAATCGCGAGCCGTATGGCAGCCGTGAAGTCGTCCTCATTGACGAGAGCCACAACTTTCGGCACACCGGCACCCAGCGCTACGGGGTGCTTCAGCCTTACGTGCAGACCCGGAAAGCCATCCTCCTGACCGCGACTCCGCGCAACCGAGAGGCGCACGACATTCTCAATCAGATCAAGCTGTTTCACATCGAAGATGAAACCGACTTGCCGATTGAGCCGCCCAACTTGCGGCGGTACTTCTCCATGGTCGAAAGGGGCGAGCGCCCATTGCAGGAGGCGCTGCGGCCGCTGCTGATCCGCCGCACCCGACGACATATTGAGCGCTACTATCCTCACTCACGACTGCCGGACGGCACGCCCATCAGCTTCCCGGAACGGAAACCACCAGAGACGTGGGAGTACAGCATAGACGCGGCGCGGCCCGGCATCTACGACGAGATACGCCGGCGTCTCGGGCGTCCGCTGCGCGAGGTCGTACGAGACGGCAAGACCGAAGTTGAGCTGCCAGAATGGACGAAGGGCGAGTTGATCTACGCAAGATATGGCCTGTGGTGGTACGTGCGCCCTGAACTGCGAAACGAGGCGCCTTACGCGGACCTGCACCGAGCGGGCCGTAACCTGCGGGGACTGATCCGGACCATGCTATTCAAGCGCTTTGAAAGCAGCGTGGAGGCGTTCCGCATCAGCGTCAGACGGCTGGTGGCGATCCACCGCATGTTTCTCGCGGCCATGGACGAAGGCTTCGTGCCCGCGGGTGAGAAGGCGCAGTATCTTCTGTATGGCGCCGACGAGGTGGAGGGTGCGGAGGAGATTGACTTGCTCGATGCCTTGAGGGAGGTCAGCGGACGCTACGAGCTCGACGCCTTTGACCGAGACCGTTTGCGCCACGACGTCGAGGCCGACATGCAGGTCCTCGGCGAGCTCTACGGTCTGGTCAAGGACATCACGCGGGACGATGATGCCAAGCTTCAGCAGCTCAAGACGGCTCTGCAAGGGCCGGAGCTGGCCGGGCAGAAGGTGCTCGTATTCAGCCAGTACGAGGATACAGTTGACTACCTCTACGACGAGTTGAAGAAGCAGATCCGCCGGTGTGAGAAGATTGCAAGTCGCACCGAGAATCGCGGGCGGATTATCGGGCGGTTCGCTCCGGTGGCGAACCCCGGGCTTGCCGATTCGAGGGCCGAACCAATTGACGTTCTGATTGCCACCGATGTCCTCAGTGAAGGCCTGAATCTCCAGGACTGCGCACGTGTGGTCAACTACGACCTTCACTTCAACCCTGTACGGCTGATACAGCGGGTGGGTCGCGTAGACAGAATCGGCTCGACGCAGGACGCAATTTGGGTTTACAACTTTCTGCCGGAAAGGGAAATCGAGAGGACCTTGGGGCTGACCGATAAGCTCCGCCGGCGAATCCAGGATATTCATGACACGATTGGATTGGACGCCCAGGTGCTCGATCAGTCGGAGCGATTGAACGAGAAAGAGTTCTACGCGATCTACGAGGGCGATGCCGACGTTTACCAACGGGCGGAGGAAGAGGACGCCGACGGCTTCGACTTCACCGAGGCCGAGGAGATGATGCGGGCGCTAGAGAGAGACAACCCGGCCTACTGGAACTATCTGACCAATCTGCCAGACGGGGTGCGGAGTGGGATGGAAACCCCAGGTGAGTCGCGGGCAGCTTACTACGTTTTCTGCGAGGCCGGCGACTACCACCAGCTGTGCCTGGCCGATGATCGGGGGAACGTCGTGGCTGCGGGCTTAACAGATGTCATACCCGCCATTCGGTGTGCTGAGCGGGAGCCGCGGGCAGCGCTGCGCCCCGAACACAATCGGGTTGTGTCAGCGGTGAAGCGCGCGTTCGACCGTGAGGTTGAGCTGCGCTCGGGTGAGCGTCCGCGTCTGAAGGCGAGCCAAGAGTACGTGCTACAGCAACTCAGGATTCTGGCACGAGAGGCACCGGACGAACGCACCCGCGACACGATTGGGCTCCTGGACCGGCTCTATCGCCTCTCGCTGCCAGACCGCGCGGTCCAGCGGCTAAACTACCTGCGGCGCAACCGGATATCCGGGCTGGAACTGGTAGAGCGTCTCCGCGCCATAGCCGGCGACTTCCAACTCCAAGCTCTTCTGGATCGAGAGCAAGCCCGTGACCGTGACGAAAGAGTGCCGAAAATCGTGTGCAGCGAGAGTCTGGTTCCTGGCGACAGTCTACGGTCATAGTATCTCGCTGGGCGGTCACGTGAGCATGGAAGGAACAGCTCCCAAGCAAGAGGTGATAGGCAAGAGGTGATGCTGTTGCCCTTTGCGATTCGCTGTGTTACACTGCGGCAAAGCCCTAGCGGCCCGCCGGCTGGCAGCCAAGATAGGGTCAGAATGCAGGTCAGATTCCTCACGGCAGAGCAGGCGGCCGACTTGTTGCAGACCGACGCCGGCACTTTACGTCGGTTGGCGCGCGAGCGGCGCATCCCGGCGATGAAGATCGGTCGAGAGTGGAGGTTCGATCCGGCGCTACTGCGCGAGTGGATCAGAGAACAGTAGCTGCAAGGAGCCGTAAAGCCAGCAGCGTGTGAATTGCGACGAGACAGGTAAACATAGTGGGATCGGCCCTGGTCAAAAGGCCGGAGCAGTCTGGAGAGGTCGCGTCAGAGTCAGGAGGAAGAACATGACTGGAGTGGCAGGCGCCTGGAGATGGTGGTCGGTTTCTGTTGTCGCGCTATTGATTTGGGTGGTACCTGGCTGTGCGCCTAAGGGCGGTGGAGTCGCCAAGAAGGCTATCAAGATCGGGGCGATATTACCGTTAACGGGAGAGGCGGCCAAGTACGGCGAGACTTCGAAGAAGGCCATCGATATGGCTGTTGCCGAGATCAACGGGGCAGGCGGTGTGCGGGGAAGCAAGTTGGAAGTCGTATATGAAGACGACCAGGCTAAGTCAGTCAATGGCTTATCAGCCTTCCAGAAGCTCGCTACAGTGGACAAGGTGCCTGCCGTGATCGGGGCTATGGCAAGTTCGGTCACGCTGGCGATAGCTCCCGTTGCTGAACGGCAGAAGATCGTTCTTCTCTCTCCGATGTCCTCCAATCCGAAGATCACACAGAGTGGCGATTACATCTTCAGAAACTGCATCTCCGACCTCTTGGAGGGTTCGGAGATGGCGAAATACGCGGTTCAGAAGCTACATCTAGAGCGTGTCGCGATCCTTTACATCAACAACGATTACGGGGTTGGCCTGCGGGACGTATTCAAGAAGACGTTTGAGCCGCTAGGGGGACAGGTGGTTGCGGCTGAAGCTTTTCCGCAGGGCGGAACCGACTTCCGCGCCCAGCTTGCGAAGATCAAAGCCGCACGTCCTGAAGGCGTATATCTCGTTGGCTACAACGAGATGATCCAGATCTTTAAGCAGGCGAAGGAAATGGGTCTTCGCACCCAGTTCCTCAGCACCATCATGCTCAATGATCCATCACTGGTAAAGCAAACGGCTGGCGCAGCTGATGGGGCGGTACTGACTGCATGGGCATATGACCCCAAGAGTAGGAACATGGCTATGCACGCTTTCGTTGAAGCCTTCAGGCAGCGATATGGAGTCGAGCCGGATGTTTTCGCGGCGCAGGCCTACGATGCTGCGAAGCTCATAGCGAAGGCTATGGCATCCGCAGGTATCACACCTAGTGAAATCAAGAAGGGGCTCCATAGTGTAAGGGACTATCCGGGGGCATCTGGCACTACCACCTTTGATTCGAACGGGGATGTCGTAAAGCCCCTGCGTTTCCTGCGCATATCGAAAGGCATGTTCGTCCCGGTCAGTTAGCTCAAGTCAGCCGATGGATAGCACCGAAGATCACATGCTGGGGTTGTACGCGCCGAGGGCTTCTTCTCCAAGGGAAAGGCATCGGTAATGCATCTGGTGACCTTTCAAGGGCAACCGCCTCGTCCGGCTGTCAAGGCGACTATTAGCCTGGTGAGGGAGGGAAACAAGGATGCGATATCGGCTCCTACCTGCTGTAGAATTGAGGAATCTCCTTCCGAAGTGGACATCTGCCCCAGTGTCACTTACGATCATCGGGGCCGCCGCGGTCCTCTTAAGATCGTTGTACACCGCGGACGGGGACTTCAGCGTCGGAATTGGCCTGAAGACGGTTGTAGGGGCGGCGGCCGTATATGGCATCTGTGCGTTCTTCGCCGGCTGGTTGTGCAACCGGCGACTACGGGAGCGCATGCGACGAGGCGAGGCAAACGCTGACGTGCCAAGCCAGGAGAAGGTTCTCTGCCAGCTTGAAGAGGTCGCCGGAATTGTGGACGAGAAGCTCAATGAGCATCAGATGGGTGAGCTCTCCCGGAGGCTGGTCTTCGCGCGCGCAGTCAAGGAGCAAGCAGTAAATATACCTCCGGCCGGGAACCACTTGACTGCTTTGCGTGATTCCGACTGGCTGCTCGCGACATCCAGCGTAAGCCCTGTTGCCTGGGCGGACCCTGGACTTGCCTGTTGGCTGGTCATGCAGGGCGTGTCAAATGTGCTTGCTTTGGGAAGGTCATCCCACGGTCACCTAGACCTGACTAAGAACGCTGTCGCCAGATTCGTCCAGGTTACGGAAGATACATGCTGTGACCTCGGACGAAGACTCAGTCAAGAAGACCCTGGTCCAATCGTTGATCAAGAGGATCCCCCTATGTTCTGGGCTCTGCGCTTCATCTTTGTTGATGGAGAAGCGGTAGAAAGGTATACGGAGATTCTGCAGTCGCTGGTGCACCTGCACTTTCTTATGGGCATACCATGCCTTGTGATAGTCCGCGAGAAGCTGGTGAGGGCTCTCGGAGAAGACGCATTGACGTTGATGAGGAATCTCGCGCAACTCACCTCACAGCCGTTGACGTTCCCGCCTGACGTTGCGCTGGTACGGAGACGCGCACCAGAGGGAACGAAGTTGGAATGCTGGTACATGGACTCTGCTGGCAAGCCTGATCACACGGATGGAGCCGGAGTTGTTGGCCTCGCCAAGGACATGTTCGGGGCGCTTGCTGAGCATGCCGATATAGCTGAAAAGGACTTCCTGACAAGTCCCAATTACTTCCTCTTGACTCAGGTGGATGGACGCCCACGATACTGTAAGTTGCCCATCGACGGAGCGGCGGAAGGAGTGAAGCCAGTTGCCTGACCGTCGCTCCAGAGTCACCGTGGCACTGGTCACGCCCCAAGCGGGTCACAACCAATACTACTTCGATTTCAGCCTCGAAGCCGCACACGAGGAGCTTGGCTTGGGCTATCTCGCTTCGTCCGTCTCAGCTGGAGGGCATACGCCTACAATTCTCGATGGCCCCGCTATGCAGTTGGACTCGTCTGCCATTCTCGCGGAGATCATGACGATCAGGCCTGCCATCGTGGGTCTCAGCCTGATCAATCAAACTCTTGCGGAAGGCGAGTACTTGGCGCGAGAGATAAAGCGAGAACGCCCAGAAACGTGCGTGGTGGTGGGAGGCCATCTGCCCACGAATGCGCCCATCGAAGTATTGCAGGGATGTGCGGCGTTCGATGTCGCGATCCTTGGCTACGGCGAGCAGACATTGGTGGAGGTCTGCGACCGATTTGCTGCGGGCAAGGGCCTTGCGGACGTTCAGGGAGTTGCTTACCGCGAGAATGGCGCCATAACACGCAATGGCCCTAGGCCTCTTCCATCCGACCTGGATTGCATTCCTTTCCCCGACCGTTCGGCGGTGAAGTGCAAGGTGGAGCGAGGGCTGTTGCCTCTTGCGAGAGTAGTGACGAGTCGGGGGTGCCCGTACGAGTGCAACTACTGCACTACACCGGCATTCCTTGATGCGCACGAGCTTTGCGGAAGCAAGCGCTGGATGCCGCGTAGCCCCGAGAACGTCGTCGAGGAGATATCCGGGCTTGTCAGCAGCTTGGGGGTTAAGGTCATCATCTTCTGCGATGATGAATTTGTTGCTAGGGTTCAGGGAGGGACCGAACGCGTGCTCGAGATCGCCCGGATGATCAAGGAGCGAGAGCTGCCAATTCGCTTCTGGGCGATGTTCCGAGTGGACGATTTTGCGCCAGATGACGATGTACTCGTGGCGGAGTTGAAACAAGCAGGCTTGTGGGGAGTCTTCTTGGGAGTGGAGGCTGGAGCAGACTCCCAGCTCAAGACCTACGGCAAGGGCACATCTGTTACTCAGAACAGAACGGCGCTTGAGCTCTTCCGTCGTCACAACATTCTTGTTGAGATGGGCTCGATAACCTTCCATCCCGAGGTCACGTTCGAAGAGTTGTCCGCCACGGGGAGCTTCCTGGCGCAAGAGCGAGAGGCATCGCTTTTCCGCTACTTCAGTTCGAGATTAGCTATATATCCGGGCGAGCATCGCCTTGTTAAGCGACTTGAATCCAAGGGACTGTTGCTACCGACTTTCAGCTATCGGAACGAGTTCGCCTACAATTTCTCTGATCCCTCTATCGGAGTATTGGCGGACGCATTGACGGATGCGAGTCGTCACTTTGAGCCACTCGACATGGTTGTCTGGAATGCTCGCCGGGTGGCCCAGATACTTGGAGACATGGTGACGCCGGGCGAGGTCGCTCTCGATAGGTCGACGTTTCTTGACCTAGCGTCTCTTCGGGGTGAATTGTCTCAGATAGATGCCGCAATAGGACATACACATCACCAGTGCTTCTGTGAGTGCCTGCGTGTAGCCGCGCGTGATGGTAAGCGAGAAGATATCGATACCAGACTCCGACTACATGCCAAGGCAACGGGGAAACAGGTCACAGAGCTGAAGCGCCTGTTTCGCCGGCTTGGCCGGTTGAGAAAGGAATGGTTACCTCTCCGCCACAGCGACATCCTAGAACGGATGTACGATTACGATTACCTTCTCCCGTCGCTGAGTTGTAGAGGAGTTGTAGAGGAGTTGTAGATGGCAGTTCTACGGGCACTGCTGGAGCAACTGGAAGCCGAGACGGCTGCTGGGTACAAGGCAGGAGCCGAGTTCTACGACCGCCTGTACAGGCTTGACAAAGCGTTTGCTCTTGCGCAGTGGCAAGATGAGCAGTGGCTCGTGGACTTTGTAGGGAGCGTCCGGCACAGCCGCGTTCTCGACTGCATGTGCGGCACTGGGTCACCGAGCCTGTTTCTTGCAGACGCACTTGGCTCTCAGAAGGTAAGTCCGCTCATAGTGGGGGTCGATGCCAGCGCTACAATGCTTGCCAGGCTGCGACGGAACGCTCGTGGCTACGGCTCCCTCTGCCAACCGCCAAGCAAGCCAGTAGTTGTGTCGCGATGGTCATGGATGCATGGAGGCGAAAAGAACATTGCCAGATCCCGAGAGCGGGAACTGAAGGTGCTTCGATCTGAGATCCATTGCCTGAAACAGCATTTCCCTCCGAGTTTCTTTGACGTTGTTGTCGTTTGGGGCTGTAGCATCCAGCACCTTCTGTCTGCACAGCGCTGGCGCGCTTTCCTAGAGGATATCAAGGCCCTTCTCAATCCACAGGGCTGTTTGGTCTTCAATACGCTGCGGTATGTTCGCGGGGAACGCGGCGAACTGGCAGAGGTGGACGAGGACAAGAGGATGTACCGGGGGTCTTTATGCCGGGGACGCGCTCGCGAGCACTTCCTTATGGTCTGTGACTACTACGCCTGGCGCGAGGCCGAAACCGGAGTCATTGAACAGAAGACGACCATTGCGGTATCGGAGCGGAAAGGCTCTGTCAGGCAATCCACTAGTGCCTCCGTCTGGCTGAACCCTCTCGACGAGGCGAGCATTCGCACTCATCTGTGTAATACGGGATTGGATGACATCCGCATTTACCAGCCACGGAACGTGACGCAGAACTGGGTCGCGCGGCGTTCTAAGGTCAATGGATAGTGTTCGATGGGGCAAGTTCTGGCAAATGGCCTTATAGCTGGAAGTGCCTACGCCCTGGTGGCGCTCGGATTTGCTGTGATCTACGGGACCACCAGATTCTTTCATGTCGCCCACGGAGCGATCTACACAGCCGGTGCTTACATTACCTACGCCCTAGCGGTATTGTGCCGCATCCCTCTTGGAGTGGCGATACCTGCGGCAGTCATCCTGTCCTGCGTGCTTGGCCTTCTCACAGAGACCGTCATCTATAGGCCGCTTCGGAGGAAGTACGCAGCTGCGTTGGTTCTTCTGATTGCCTCCCTCGGCCTGTACGTCGTTCTTCAGAATGCCATCTCACTGGTCTTCGGTGATGACATTAAGTCGATCCGAAGTGCAAGCGTGCAAGAAGGCTTCAATGTGCTCGGAGCGCGGATCACTCTTGTACAGCTAGTAACCTTGGGCGTGGCAGCAGCGTTGTTTGTCGCCACGGGACTTCTGCTCGGCCGCACGCGACTGGGGAAGGCTTTGAGAGCGGTGGCAAGCGATCTCGAACTCGCGCGCGTGACTGGAATAGATACTGATCGGAGCATTCTGTTCGCTTTCGGCCTGGGGTCAGCTCTTGCGGCCGTGGCGGCGATCCTAGTTTCTTTCGATGTGGACATGACTCCTACGATGGGGATGAACGCCCTGCTAATGGGGGTGGTGGCAACCATCATCGGCGGCATAGGCAGTATTCCTGGGGCTGCAGTCGGAGGGCTGCTGCTCGGCGTGGCTCAGCATCTGGGTGTGTGGAAGATCGGTTCACAGTGGCAGGATACTATCGCGTTCGCTGTCTTGCTGGCTTTCCTTCTCGTCCGGCCTCAAGGCATCTTTGGGCGAAAGCTGCGGAAGGCGGAGATCTGACGTGGACTATCTCCTGCACGTCCTCATCCTTATCGCCATCTACAGCATCCTCTCGGTTTCCCTCAACCTAATCTCGGGATATGCCGGGCTGCTCTCCGTCGCCCACGCGGCGCTATTCGGCGTGGGCGCCTACATTGCCGCCTTGCTCGCCCTCCACTTCCACGCGAACTTCCTGGTCGGCATCCTCTGTGCTGCGATAGGAGCCGGACTGATTAGCCTGGTCGTCGCGGCGCCTTCGCTGCGAATCCATGACGACTACTTCGTGCTGGCGACCTTTGCGTTTCAGGTGATCGCGTTCGGCGTGATGAACAACTGGATCGGCCTAACCGGCGGGCCGATGGGGCTGCCGGGCATCCCGCAACCGACGATCTTCGGCGTCGTGATCTCGTCGCACGCACAGTTCCTGGTGTTAGCGGCTGGGTTTGCCGTGATCGCAGCCCTGCTGGTCAGGCGTCTGGTCAGGTCGCCATTCGGGCGGGTGCTCAAGGCAATCCGCGAGGACGAAGTATTCGCTCAGTCCCTGGGTAAGAACGTGATGCTGTACAAGCTGCAGGTGTTCGCCATCGGCGGCGGGCTTGCAGCGGTTGCCGGCGCGCTCTACGCGCACTATATCACGTTCATCGATCCCAGCAGCTTCACCGTGACCGAGTCCATCTTCATCCTCGCTATGGTCATTGTCGGCGGCAGCGGCAGCATCGCGGGATCGGTAGTCGGGGCTGTCCTGCTGGTTTCGCTACCGGAGGCCCTGCGCTTCGTGGGAATGCCCAGCAGCGTGGCGGCGAACGTTCGCCAGATGCTGTACGGCGGCCTGCTCGTCGTCTTTATGATGTTTCGGCCTCAGGGCATCCTGGGCGAGTTCGCCTTCCATAGAAAGTAGTCAGGGCACATGACCGCTATCCTGGAGATTCACAATCTTCGCAAGACTTTCGACGGCGTCTCGGCGCTCGACGGCACGTCCCTGTCCGTGGAGGAGCGCCGGATCGTCAGCCTGATTGGGCCAAATGGAGCAGGGAAGACGACCCTCTTCAACCTGGTGTGCGGGTTCCTGCCGAGCGACGGCGGCAGCATCATATTCAGAGGAGTGAGCTTCGCTGGCATGAAGCCGCACCACATTGCCGGACTGGGCATCGGGCGCACGTTTCAGGATCTCCGACTTCTGCGCAAGGTAACCGTGCTGGACAATGTGATGCTGGCATTCCAGCATCAGGCCGGGGAAGGAGTGCTGCGAGCTCTTGCCGGGTGGAAGACCCCACGGGAAGAGCGTGCAAACATCCAGGAGGCACGGGGTCT
>Ga0307378_10008410_pt1 | contig 13727 bp, 9 predicted proteins | sample UN1MG_FD_202238 | JGI IMG/M metagenome (GOLD analysis project Ga0307378, IMG submission 202238) | Soil microbial communities from Risofladan, Vaasa, Finland - UN-1 | ecosystem: Environmental > Terrestrial > Soil > Coastal area > Acid sulfate soil | place: Finland: Risofladan, Vaasa | collected... | reverse complement strand
CCAGACCCCCGGCTTCTTCCCCTCCGGAGAGCACCAGAGGAGAGGTCCGGGAAGGTCGAAAACCTCGGTCCGACTCTCATAACGGTTGGTACATAAATCGGGGGCAGGTCATCTGGACCTGTCACGGCTCAGCGTGCCGGAACGTGAGCTGGCGTTCGTCTTGGCCGGCAAGCTGTGGGTCGTACTCACGCGGATGGAGATGCCCGTTTTGCAAGAGGTGCGTGTCGAGCCCGGCGGCGAAATCTACGAGCTTTTCTCGCACGTTGCCGGCCGCATCCAGATCGGCCGCCAACGCACCGGGGACCGCCAGGGCGAGTGGCTGTTCACCCGTCGCACCGTCCGCGACGTCGAGAGCCTCTACGAGGAGTTCCTGAACCGCCCGGTGCACGAAAGCTGGAAGGGCCAGCGGCTCTCGTTCCGGGCATTGCCCTCGCTTTACATCCGCGAGTACATCGTGCCGGCCACCTGGCGGGGACGGTTCCTGGGGCTGGAGGTTTGGCAGTGGATCGGCGTGTTGCTGGTGCTGCTGCTCGGTGTGGTGATCCGCCAGCTCTGCGGCTTCCTGCTCCCACGCATCAGCCGACACCTGCTGGAGACCGAGGGCGTGGCGATGCTGCCCCAACTGGCCCGCAAAGCGCTGATGCCGGCGTCTACCTTTGCCATGCTCGTGGCGGTGGTGGGCGGCATGCAGTTCCTTGACCTCGGGGCCACCGTCATGAGCTGGATCTGGTGGTTCCTCAAGCTCGGGATGTCGGTGGTCGGCGTATACGCAGCCTATCGGCTGATCGACGTCTTGATGAGCTACATCTCGGCGCGGGCCGCCCGTACCAAGTCGCGTATGGACGACGTGCTCGTCCCCTTGATCCAGAAAACCTCCAAGGTCCTGGTCGTCGCGCTCGGGGCGGTCTTCTTTGTCGCCCCCGCCCTGGGCATGCAGGTGACCCCGCTGCTCGCCGGTCTGGGCGTCGGCGGTCTGGCCATCTCGTTTGCGGCCAAAGATACGATCGCCAACTTCTTCGGCTCGCTCAACGTCGTGCTCGACCGGCCGTTCCAGGCCGGCGACTGGGTCAAGATCGGGAACACGGAGGGCACGGTCGAATCGGTGGGGTTGCGCAGCTCGCGCATCCGCACGTTCTACAACTCGCAGGTGATCGTGCCGAACGCTGAGATTATGACCGCGACGATCGATAACATGGGCCGACGACGGTATCGCCGCATTCGTTGCATGATTTCGGTGACCTACTCCACCACGCCGGAGCAGCTCGAAGCCTTCTGTGAGGGGATTCGTGAGCTGATTCGCCGGCACCCGTACACTCGCAAAGACTACTATCATTGCTACGTGAACGAGTTCGCCGCCTCGTCGATCGATATCCTGCTCTATTGCTTCCACGAGGTGCCTGATTGGGGCACCGAGCTGCGCGAACGGCAACGGCTGTTCGTGGACATCATCCGCGTGGCCAATCGGCTCGGCGTCGAGTTCGCCTTCCCGACGCAGACGGTCCACCTGGCCGGCGATGGAGAGGCGGTCGCCCCGACCGATCAAGCGGCGTTGCAGGCGCAGGTTCGGGCCGCAAAGCCTCCGCCACGGGAGATCAAGTCCCCCGTCGTTCCACCGGGCGTTGACGAGGCCCTCGCCTTCGGCCGCGAAACCGCCGCGGCCGTCGTGGCCGAATTCCAGGGCGACGGCGACGAGAAGCCTCCGCCGGTGACGTACTGACCCGCCCGCGCACGTGGCAAGGCATCGTGAAATGCGTTGGCGCGAGTTCCTGATACCGACGAGTAAGGAGACGCCGAAGGATGCGGCGGTGCCGTCGCACGTGCTCATGCTGCGGGCCGGGTTGATCCGGCCCGTGATGACCGGCGTACATTCGTATCTGCCGCTCGGCTGGCGCGTGCTGCGCAAAGTCGAGCGCGTCATCCGGGAAGAGATGGAGCGCGCGGGGGCGATCGAGCTGCACACGGCGGTGCTCCAGCCGCTAGCCTGGTGGCGCCAGAGCGGGCGTGCGGCCGAGTTGCGTGACGCTCTGTTACGGCTCAGCGGGCCGCCAGATGATTGGCGCTGTCAAACCGTGCTCGGCGCGTCACACGTCGAGGTCGTGACTGAAATCGCCGGGGCCTATCTGCGCAGCTACAAACAACTGCCAGTTTGTCTCTACAGGATTCAGAGCGGCTTTCACGGCGAGGAACGGCCGAGGCGCGGCGTGCTATGTCCGCGCGAATCCCTGGCGACGGAAGCGTATTCTTTCGACGCGAACGAGGCCGGTCTCGACGAGAGCTGTCAGCGGATGCACGACGCGTATGGCCGCATCTTCCGGCGCTGCGGCCTGCCCTGTCTCGCCTGCGAGGCGGAACGCGCGCCGGACGCCATCGCGGCACACGAGTTCATGATGCTGGCCGAGGCCGGCGAGGACCGGGTCGCCCTGACCGACAATGGCGACTACGCGGCGAATGCGAAGTGGGCAGGGTCTGCCGAGCCACCACCGGCGGCGAACGTCCCGCTCGAACCGCTCAAGGAAGTGCACACGCCCGGCTGTGGGCGCGTCGAGGACGTCTGTGACTTCATGGGCACCACGCCGGCGCAGATGATCAAGACGCTCATCTATGTAGGCACGGAGGCACGAAGGCACGAAGGCACGAAGGGAAATGTAGCGGCCGGCGCCCCCGCCGGCCGTGGAGAAGTAGCGGCCGGGCCCCGTACCGGCCGTAGCGCACGGGGAGGAATCCGGGTTGTGTCGCTGGTGCGCGGCGATCACGAGCTCAACGAGCACAAACTCAACAAGGTCGCCGGCTTGACGCTCGAGCTGGCCGACCCACGGACGATCGAGGAGCTGACCGGGGCTCACGTCGGTTTCGCCGGTCCGCAAGGGCTGGCCGAGAAGGCGGATAAGCTCATCATCGATCGCCATGTGGCGGCGATGCGTAACGCCGCCAGCGGAGCGAACCAGACCGACTACCATGTGATGGGCATCAACCCCGGCCGCGACTTCCCGCTTGAAGGTGACAATGTCTTCGTCGCGGATATCCGTAACGTCGTCGATGGTGACCCGTCGCCGACCGGCGGCGGGTCGCTGCGCATCAAACCCGCAATCGAGGTGGGCCGCGTCGCCAAGCTCGGCACCACCTGCAGCGAGGCCGCCAACGCGACCTTCCTCGACAAGCAGGGCCAACGTCAACCGTTCGTTATGGGTTGCTACACGATCAACCTGGACTGCGTCATAGCCGCGGCGATCGAGGCGCACCACGACGACAATGGCATCGTCTGGCCAATGTCGATCGCCCCGTTTCAGGTGCTGGTGCTCGCGCTCGACCCGCGTGACGAACAGGTGATGAAGACTGCGAGCGAGATCCACGACGAGCTGGATGCCGTCGGCATCGAAGTGCTGCTCGACGACCGTGACGAGCGGGCCGGCTTCAAGTTCAAGGATGCCGACCTGATCGGCATCCCCCTGCGCATCATCGTCGGCAAAAAGAGCCTGGCCGACGGCAGGGTCGAGCTCAGCCATCGCCGCGACGGCGCGAAACACACGTACGAGCCGACCGCGGCGATCAGGCAGGTGGTCAAGCTGGTGAACGAGGAACTGGCACGGTTGAGCTAAGGGACTGGGCAGTGGATGCGCGATGGAAAACGTAACGGCCGCACATGTTACCGTCGATCTCGAATGCGTTCGATGCGGTTACAACCTTCGCACGTTGGCTTGGAGCGGCAGATGCCCCGAGTGCGGGCGCCCGGTTACTGAGTCAGCTCTTCCAACAGGTTTCAAGTATGCGAGTCACAGGCGGGCTCAGCGCGCTATCAGGGGCGTCCATGTCCTGGTCGTTTCGATACTGCTACAGGTGCTAATCGTCATCCAGCTCACCGCGGTTATGCGATGTTACTTTTTGTTGCCGAAATGGGTGGTGCTTGCGAGCATACGGATATGGGGTTCCGGAGACCTGGTCGTCCGTGCCCTCGAGCTGGTCGCAATTGCTCTGATTGTGTGGCGGCCGACCGTGCGCTCAGGTCGTGTGGTAGGCATCGTGGGGTGGGCGGCGCTCGGCGCGGGCGCGATGGCGTTGTCGTGGCACGCGTTGGCTGAGCTTTGGTATTCTCCATCCATGGGCAGGCTGGCGGCAGCTCTAATGTTTTTCGGGATGGCGTCGTTCCCGCCAATCGCACTGCTCGCTCTGTACGTGTGGTTGTGGTTGAGCGTCGATCGGCGCGTTCACGTCAGGTTGTGGGTCATCGTGAGCTTGTCACTCCTGGTGCTGCTGGGCATGGTGTACGACGCTGTACTGGGGGGGAGTTTCTTGGGCACCGAGGCGAATTCCGCATTCCCGGCGCCAGGCGCATGGCCGTGGATGCGGGCGTTGAGTAGCGCGTGTCGGATCGTCATACTCGTGGGATGCTGGTACTACGTGCGAACGCTTTCTGCCGCGTTGTGGGAAGCAAAGAGCGTGTATGCATCTGTATGGCGAGAAGACGACGCGCTCGAGGTCGGCAATGATGGACCAGAATGATCTCCAGTCCATACTGGATTTCGCGGTCGAGGCGGCGCAGCTTGCCGGCGCCTTCACGCTCGGCTATTTCAACGCCGACCCGCCGATGGAGATGAAGGCGGACGGAACGCCGGTGACCGTGGCTGACCGCGGGGCGGAAGAGCGGCTGCGCGAGCGGATCGAGAAGGCGTTTCCCACGCACGGCATCCTCGGCGAGGAGCTCGGCGAGAAGAAGGGCAGCGAGCCCGCGCGCTGGATCCTCGACCCGATTGACGGAACCTGCTCGTTCATCAGCGGCGTGCCGCTCTATGCCGTGCTGGTCGGCTTCGAGTGGCAGGGCGAGGTGCTGGCAGGCGTGATCCACCTGCCGGCGTTGCGCGAGACCCTATGGGCGGCCAAAGGCCTGGGCTGCTGGTGGAACGATCGGCCAGCGCGCGTTTCGGACGTTGCCGATCTCGCACAAGCGCGGCTGCTCTATGGCGGTGCCAAGACGCTGCACGCTCGCGGCCGCACGCCGGCGTTCGAGCGCTTGCGCGATGCCTGCTACTTCGATCGCACCTGGTGCGATGCGTACGCGTATGCCTTGCTGGCGACCGGGCGGGCCGAGATCGTGCTCGACCCGCTGGTGAGCATCTGGGACACCGCCGCCGTGCTGCCGATCGTCACCGAAGCGGGCGGAACGTTCACCGACTGGTCCGGGAACCCGACGCACACGGCCGGCGAAGCGCTGGCGACGAACAACCGCCTGTTCGATGCGGTAATGAGCGCGATTGCCGGTTAGCCGAGCGCCCCCTGGTACATCTCCTCGTGAAATCCGACAAGAACAGTTCTGCCCTTCTTGATCGTCGGCGCACGCAGGTTGCCGGTCGGGCCGAGCATGTGCTTGAGCAGCGTCTCGACATGCGGGGGATCACGCTTCATGTCGAACGTGACGATCTTCCTGCCCTTGGCGACGATGATCTGTGATGTCTGCCTGGCCAGCTTCAGCGCATCTGCCCGGCCAAGCTTGAGCTTTCCGGCATCCACCTGTTCTCTGGCCGCGATTTCGTTCTGCGCAAGGAACTCTTGCGATCTGCCGCTGCTGACTCATTCCTTGCGGTGATAGTACCAGTCGACTTGTTTGGCCATCGGCGACTCCTGCACGGGTCGTGAGACGGGGCGCCCACCAGAGCACCAGCCGGGCTTGTACGGCTGACAGTGCCGGATTACTATGTTCACCGGGCCCGATTCTGCGGGCACCAAGCGCTTGCGTCAATCAAAGGAGCTGACCTTGAGCCATCGGAACAAGCGTAGCCGTCACTTGTTCACCTCCGAATCCGTCGGCATGGGCCACCCGGACAAGATCGCGGATCAGATTTCCGACGCCGTCCTCGACGCGCTGATCGCCCAGGACAAACACTCCCGCGTCGCCTGTGAGACCTTAGTAACGACCGGGATGGCGATCGTGGCCGGCGAGATCACGAGCGAAGCCTATGCTGACATTCCCCAGATCGTGCGCGATACGATCCGCGACATCGGCTACACCGACGCGCGCATGGGCTTCGATTTCCACACCTGCGCCGTGCTGACCAGCATCGACCAACAGTCGCCCGACATCGCGCGCGGCGTTAACGACACCGCCGATCGCGAGCAGGGGGCCGGCGATCAGGGGATCATGTTCGGCTACGCCTGCCGCGAGACGAATGACTTCATCCCGGGCGACCAGAGCTACATGCCCCTGCCGATCTTCCTGGCCCATCGGCTGGTGGAGCGCCTGGCGGAAGCGCGGCAAAGCGGCGAAATCCCCTGGCTGCGGCCCGACAGCAAAAGCCAGGTGACCATCGACTATGAGAACGAACGGCCGGTGCGCGTGCACACGGTGGTGCTCGCCACGCAGCATGACGAAACGGTCCTTGACCCGCGGACCGACTGCATCAGTGAGAATGCCCGGCGCGAGCTGATCGAACGGGTAATCCGCCCCGTCCTGCCGGATCGCCTGTTCGACGACGACGTGGTCTACCACATCAACCCCACCGGGCGCTTCGTCCTGGGCGGCCCGCAGGCCGACTGCGGCCTGACCGGACGGAAGATCGTCGTCGATACTTACGGCGGCCGCGGCAGCCACGGCGGCGGCGCCTTCTCCGGAAAAGACCCCAGCAAGGTGGACCGCTCCGCCAGCTACATGGCCCGCTACATCGCCAAGAACATCGTCGCGGCCGGGCTGGCCGACCAGTGCGATGTCCAGCTCGCCTACGCCATCGGCGTCGCCGAGCCGGTCAGCATCCTGGTCAACGCCGAAGGCACCAGCAAAGTCAGCGAAGATCTGCTGATCGAGCTGATCCGCGAGCACTTCCCGCTCACCCCGCGGCGGATCATCGACTATCTGGATCTGCTGCGGCCGATCTACATGGAAACCGCGCGGCACGGCCATTTCGGCCGCACGCTGCCCCAGTTCACCTGGGAGAAGTGCGACAAGGCGAAAGCCCTCAAGGAGGCGGCCGCCGCCGGCGTCTGAGGTGGTTGCCGCAGGCAAAGGCGGGGCGGACGCTCGCGCCGGGGGTGTTTTGTGGCCCTTCTGCCGATATAATACATATGGATGCCGAGCCCCTCGTGGGTTCGGCGGCAAGGAGTTCGAGCATGTCATACGAAGACCCGACCACAGCGCTGCGGGAGTTGACGGAGCGCATCCACGCCATGCGGGACTCTCTTTGACCTGTCGGCCAAGCTGGAACGCATCGGCAAGTTGACCAGGCAGATGGAGCGGCCCGGGTTCTGGGATCGGCAGGAATCCGCCCGCCCGGTCGTGGCCGAGCTCAAAACGCTTCGCGGCCAGGCCGACCCTTTGCAGGAGCTGCTGCGCCGAGCCGAGGACGCTCAGGTCCTGCTAGAGCTGGCCGCCGAGCAGGGTGACGACACCGCCCGGACGGAATTACAGACGGAGCTGAGCACGCTGGCGGAGAAGACCAACCGCGTCGAGCTGCTCACGCTCCTCTCCGGTCCGAACGACGCATGTAACTGCTTCTTGAGCGTGCAGGCGGGTGCCGGCGGCGCCGACGCCTGCGACTTCGCCGAGATGCTGCTGCGCATGTACATCATGTACTTCGAGCGGACCGGCTATGAGGCCCGTGAGGTCGATCGGCGCGCCGCCGAGGAGGCCGGCATCCAATCCGTCACCGCCCGCGTCGAGGGGCCGTATGCCTACGGCTACCTCTCCTGCGAAACCGGCGTGCATCGCCTGGTCCGCATCAGCCCGTTCAACTTCCAGGGCAAGCGCCAGACCTCGTTCGCCGCCGTCGATTGCCTGCCCGAGCTGGAGCAAGCCTCGGTGGAGCTGGTCCCGGCCGAGCTGGACATTGAGTACTTCCGGCGGGCCGCGGGTGCCGGCGGGCAGAACGTCAACAAGGTCGCCACCGCGGTCCGCATCCGCCACAAGCCGACCGGCATCATGGTCGATTGCTCCAACGAGCGCAGCCAGTTCCAGAACAAGCGCATCGCGCTGAGCATCCTCCAGTCGCGGCTCGAGCAGCTTGAGCAGGCCAAACGCGACGCCGAGCTGGCCAAGATCTACGGCGACAAGGGCGAAATCGCCTGGGGCAACCAGATCCGCAGCTACGTGCTGCACGGCGCGACCATTCACGTCAAGGACCACCGTACGAACCTGGCGATCTCCGACGTGCAACGCGTCCTCGCCGGCGACATCCAGCCCTTCATCGACGCCCGCCTGCGACAACGGCTGAAGGGTGGGTAGCGCCGGCGTCTCGCCCGCGACGGGTAGCGCCGGCGTCTCGCCCCCCGATCCGAACCGCGCCCGCCAGGAAGCGGCCATACCGAGGCCGAATGGCAAGCGAGGGAGAGCGTCCGCGGTTCCGATAAAACCGGACACAGGGACACATGAGGTGAAGGTGGTCAAGGTGGTCATGTTTGCGCGCTGCCTAGTTGGCCACCTTGGTTATGGGACCATTGGGCCGCTGGCGGCAGGCATAAGGCGTAAGCCCTGAGCTGTAACCTCACCGTGGGCGCGTACATGTAGGATGCTAGGCGTGCGGTTCTCGGTTTTCAGTGTTCAGTTTTCGGTTGCTCAGAGTTGGGCGGGATTGGCGCGGATTGGCGGGTTTTGAATGCAGAATGAGCACGGAGGGTTCAGGGTTCGGAGCGGAGCGGGGGAGAAGACGGAGAGGGGCACTGGTGGACAAGCCACCAGTGGCACCCGGCGACGGATGACCGTGCGGTTAGCCCGAGTGCGGGAAATGGAGCCGTGTCGCTTGGCAATGCGACCGGCCGCCGGACGTGCTCATCTGCTCAACCTCCCTGGGCTTGCAGGCGCTTGATCTCCACAATCAACGCACGCGTCCTCTCGACATCCTCTGCCGCGCCTTCGCCGTAGGTTTCGTAGTTCCGCAGGGCGGCCTGGGCATAGTCGAGCGCGTCGGCGAAGCGCCCCGCCTGGCCGAGGGCGAGCGCAACGTTGAAGCGGGTCCCGCCTGCGCCGTAGAGATTACGTTGGATTTCTTGATAGCGGATCGCCTCACGATAGTGCGGCAATGCCCGGTCAAGATCGGCGGCGAGGTAAAAAACGCTGCCAAGCGCATTGTGCGCTACAGCGAGATCGCCCGGTGCGTCGGCTGGTGCCATCTGAAGCGCTTGCTGGTAGGACTCCAGCGCGCTGTTGAGGTAGTCGAGCAGCTGCTCTTTCGGCTTGTTGGCTGCTCGCGCTTCGTCGAAGCGTTGCAGCGCGACATTCCCCAGTACGAGATGGCACTTACCCTGGTAGAGCCGGTCGCGCTCGTTGGTGAGTTCCAGAGCGCGCCGGCACCAACGCTCAGCCCGTTCCAGATCGCGGATGACAGGAACGTTCTTGTACGCAAGCCCAAGGTTGAGGGCGGTGACCACCGCACCTTGTCTGTCATCAATGCGGAGCGCTAAGTCATGGCCCTCCTTGTAGGTCGCGACACAATCAGACTGCTGTAATTCGCGCTGGATCTCGGCCCGTGCGTTCAACGAGACCGCTAGCGATTGGATGGCGTTTCGCTGCGCCTCGTCCAATGCTTCGCGCGGCGCCTGAAGAGCGGCTGCGGCCTGTTGGCGGGCCCAGTCCACGAGCACACGCTGAAGTCGCTCGGCCTCCGTCCACCGGCGTGCTTGTCGGGCCAATAGCACGCGATACCCGGTGACCAAGCTCCACTGCCCTTCGCGTCCGGGCAGCGGGCCGTCGGTGGCGGGGTCCACGAAGTCCGGGACGATCTCGGCCACCAGCCGAGCCCACTCCGGCCGACGACCCGTCTGTTGGTGGAGTACGTCCAAGCCACGCATCGTGCTGATCACCCGTCGCCACATGCCATGCGTGCGGGCCAGTTGTCGGGCGTGCAGCAGGTTGGCTTCCTGGGCTTTCAGCGCGTCAATGACATCGCGCTTGCCTCCATCGTATTGGCTGTGATAGTAGTTCCCCAACTCCCCGATCGCTTCGACGAATGCGCGGGCGGCCCGCAGGCGGAGATTGGAGATTTCAGATTGGAGATCGGATCCCGACGCTTGGGGATCGGGTCCTGGCGTATAGTAGGCGTCGAAGAGGCCCTTGAAGAACCACGGGAGCGCCGGGTGGATCGTGTAGTAGCCGTCGCCGTGGGCCGTGAGCAGGCCGATCTCGGCGGCGCGGTCCAGCAGCGAGATCCAGTGTTCACGCTCCAGCCCCCGAATCCCTTCCAGACACCAGTCGGCCTTCGGATGGCCCATGGCTTCCAACGTGTCCACATCGACGAAGCCCTGGAAGAGGTGCAGCAATGCCAGTTGCCTGCGCTCGTCGTCGGTGAACGCTTGATCGAGGCCGTAGCTGAGCGATGCGCCGAGCGATTTGGAGCGGCCTTCGGCGGCCTCGTCCTCGAACCTGGCCTCGCCGGCGCGGAGTTGGTTGACGAACTCGCTGATCTGCTCGCGGGTCTTGCGTCCGTCGCGCAGCGCCTGGCCCACCAGCACGGTGATGGTCAGCGGGTTGCCGCCGGTGAATCTCAGCAGCGGCCGCCAGGTGCCGACATCGATCAACTTTTGTCCGTGTTTCTCCGCCAGTCCGCGGGCGAGCTGGACGCGCTCCTGCATTGGCATCGGCGGCACTGGAATCCGCCGGGGCAGTTCGCCCAGCCAGGTGCGCTCGTCGCGTCGCGACGTGAGCAGGAACCTGGCCTTCGTCTCGCGCGCGTCGCGCAGGAAGTCGGCGAGCTCCGTCTGCTCCTCCGCGCTCCACGGCGAGTCGGACCCGGCCGGGAAGCCGGCGATCGGCTCGACGTTGTCCCAGATCCACAGCACCGGAAGCTGCTTGAGCACTTGCAGGGCGATATCGCGACGCGCGGCGTCGTCCAGCGCCAGCCAGTTGACGCCGGTCTGCTCCAGCACGTGGCCGAAGGCCTGGCCGATCTGATCGAGCACGCGCGCCAGCGGCTGGTACTGCTCGAAGGACGTGAACAGCACCGGCCCCGCGACGCCGCCCGTCAGCGCGTACCAGCGGGCGAACTCGGCGGCGGTGGCGGTCTTGCCACTGCCCGCGAAGGCGTGCAGCAGGACGAGGTGCTGCGTGTCGAACGCGCGATCCAACGCCAGCAGGGTCTCGTCACGCCCGAAGAAACCCACGTCCGGCCGCTTCGGCAGGTCCTCGTCGAGCGCGCCACGCCCGGCCGCGTCGCGATCGGCGTCCAGGGTGATGCTGAGCTTGGTGTCCTGATCCTGCTCGGGGAAGAGCTTGATCGGGGCGGCCTCGTAGACTACCGGCACCGACCAGTCCTGCAGCGCCCGCGGCTCGAAGGCGATCTCACGCTGCGGGCTGGCCGCCAGTTGCTTGCGCCCCAGCGTCACCGCCTCGCCCAGCGAGCGCCCCTGCGTCAGGGCGGCGTACAGGTCGGCCACGAACTGGGCGGCGGTGACCACATAGACGTTGTAGCGCATCGCCACCACGCCCGCGACACCCTGATCCATTACCTCCTGCGCCAGCGAGCCCAGCGCGCGAACCCGCCCGTGCGGGTCACCGGGAGCCTCCGCCGTCACGGACTTCGGAGCCGCCTGCGGCGCGGCGTCTTTCGAATCGGCCTCGTCGGCTGTCGCCGGCTGCTCGGCGTGCGCGGAGCGGCAGGCGTTCAGCACGAGCGTCGTAACGCCGGTCTCGACGAGCAGCTTGCCGAGCGACGTGCCGTCCACGGGCTGCACGTTCTCATCGTGCTTGGGATTCTCGAACAGCAGGTAGCCGTGCGGCCCCTCGCGCGGGCCGGCGAGGAGCAGCGGGATCAGGCTTCGTAGCCACTTTGCCACCGCCGGCGAGTCCACGATTTCGGCGTACATCCCGTGTCCGTCGAAGTGGACCACGTGATACGGTCGTCCGTCCGCCTTGGCCGCGCGCAGTACGCGGCCCAGTTGCTCGAACGTCGGCGGACGCAGCACGTCGAGCTGGAACAGCTTCCGCGCATCTTCGCCGAGCCCCTTGATCAGCCGACTGGCGACCGAGCGGAACGGCACGTCCTCGTCCGCCCCGGGCCGGCAGATAACCAGCAGGATTCGGATCGGCCCCTCGTCGCTGTCCGCCACGGGCGGTAGCTTCGGGCGCTGGGCCGCCTCCGGCTGGGCACGCGTGAATACTCGGGCCCGCAACGCCAGCGGCGTATCCGTCTTCGGATCGCGGAGCAGCTCCCACGGGATCGACGTCGCTTCCTCGACGGTCGTGATGATTTCGACGCGCGTATCGCTCAGGTCGACGCGCAGCGTCGCCCACAGATCGCGCGCGTCATCGCTGCCCTGAAAGACGGCCTTGAACAGCGTGACGCCGCGCTCTTGGATCCACTTCTCGACGCGGCCGGCGATCTTCGGCGCGGGGTCGTGCGGATGCTGGAGGAAGTCCTCCAGGTACCAGCGGAGGTCTTCGTGCTCCTGCGGCGTCATCTCGAACTGGAAATGTGCCGTTGCCGCATGGGGAGCGAGGCCATCGCCCTCGAGTCGAACCTCGGCCCGGTACTGACCCGGGCCTTCCGAGATTTGTGTGACGCGTAGCGTGCGCATGTGTAACCCAGCCCAATATCAACAGGATATGAAGAAGTCCGGATGCTGTCGAGCTAAGCCGTTTGCAGTCTAAACCACCCGCCGCGAATCGAGGAGAATACAAATGGGGCCGTCGTTGACGGATTCGACCTGCATGTAGGCCGCGAAGCGGCCGGTGTCCACCGTCAGGCCGCGCTGGCGGATCGTGTCGGCCAGCCGGTCGATCAAGGGCTCGGCAACCTCGCCGGACGCCGACGCGTCGAACGACGGGCGGCGGCCCTTGCGGGCATCGGCATAGACGGTGAACGCGCTGACCAGCAGCACGCCGCCGCGCGTGTCGGCAAGCGACAGGTTCATCTTCCGTTCGCGGTCGGGAAAGATGCGCAGGTTGGCGACCTTGTCGGCGATGTAGCGGATGTCGTCGTCGCCGTCGTCCGGCGCGGCGGCGGCATACACCAGCAGCCCAGGCCCGATCTGCCCGACGGTCTGCTGCTCGACCACGACCGCCGCCCGACTGACGCGTTGTACGACTGCTCGCAAAGTGTTCTCTCCGCTGGATTATTCGCCGGTGGAGTCTTGGGCCGGCCGTGGGTTTGTTCTCACGTCCTACGGCCGGGACGGAGCCCGGTCGCTACAAAGATTGCGCCGTGCGTGCTGGTGCGTTACCGCCGCTGCGATCAGTCAGAGCCGCGTGTGGGCACCCTCGGTCTGAAGGTGAATGGTCTTGCGGGTCAGGTCGTGCAGCGCGTCGATGTAGCGGATCGTCCGCGAGCGCGCCCGCATCACGATCGAATGCGAGCGCGCGATATGCCCATTCACGCGTACGCCACGCAGCATGGCGTTGTCCGTGATGCCGGTCGCGACAAACACGATCCCGTCGCCCTGGGCCATGTCCCGGGAGGTGTAGACGCGCTTGAGCTTCTCCTCGGTGTAGCCTTGTTCCGCCAGGCTTTTACGCTCCTCCTCATCGCGCGGCCAAATGCGGGCCAGGATTTCGCCGCCCAGGCATTTGATGGCGGCCGCGGCGAGCACGGCTTCCGGCGATCCCCCGACGCCCAGGTAGACGTCCACGCCGCTGTCCGGCATCGAGGGTCCGATCGCTCCGGCGATGTCACCGTCCCCGATCAAGCGGATCGCCGCCCCGGACTGCCGCACCCCGGAGATCAGCTCCTCATGCCGCGGCCGATTGAGCAGGCACACGACCAGGTCACGAACGCGTTTGCCGAGCTTGAGCGCGATCAATTCGAGGTTCTGTTCGACCG
>Ga0307378_10008406_pt1 | contig 13730 bp, 16 predicted proteins | sample UN1MG_FD_202238 | JGI IMG/M metagenome (GOLD analysis project Ga0307378, IMG submission 202238) | Soil microbial communities from Risofladan, Vaasa, Finland - UN-1 | ecosystem: Environmental > Terrestrial > Soil > Coastal area > Acid sulfate soil | place: Finland: Risofladan, Vaasa | collected... | reverse complement strand
CTCCATAGTCTCCGACCACTGCTCCTTCGGCGCCGGTACAATCACAGCCAACTTCCGCTTTGACGAAGGTGAGATCCCCGTTGAAGTGAAAGGAGAAGAGCTTTCCTCGGGAACGGACAAACTCGGTGTCATCATGGGTCCGGGGTGCAAGACGGGTTGCAATGCAACCTTGATGCCTGGGGTGAAGGTGGGACCTCGCAGCATCGTAGGCCCTGGCGTGATGTTGCGTGACGACCTGCCACCAGACAAACTCATCATGGGCCCGGCCCCCTACACGATTACGCAGAATGAGATCGTGCTCTCCGCGATGGCCAAAGAGCAGAAGATGAAGACGCTGCTGAAGAGAACAAGAAGCGAGTCATAGCCCCGGGAAAGGAGGTCCACACCTGGATACCGAGAGTCTAATAGAACTGATCATCCTCGCTCTGTCACTGATGCTCACCGCTTTCGCATCCGCAGCAGAGGCCGCGGTCACGTTGGCCAATCCCTTCCGAGTAAAAAGAATGGCCAGAGAGGGGAGACGGGGTGCTGATCTTGTGGATGGCATTCTTGAGCGCGAGGAATGGCACCTCTCTGCCTTGCTGATCCTCAAGAACTCTGCACTGATCGTCGCTGCCAGCCTGACCACCATACTGGCCATCGGCTACGCTCCCCAATGGGGTACAGTGGCAGCCATCTTCGCTCTCACGCTGCTCGTGCTGCTCGTCTGTAGGCTGCTTCCCCGCACCTGGGCCATGCGAGATCCGGAGGGCGCAGTCCTTCTCCTAGCGAGACCTATTCGATGGCTTGGTGTGGTCCTGTATCCTTTTGTGCGCGCATTCAGGGCGATTACCAACCTGCTGGTGGGCGATTCCAGGAATGGCGAGGCTCCCAAGGACGCGGCTGAGATTGAGGAAGAACTGCGACTGTTCATAGATGCTGGCGAGGAGGAAGGGTACATCGAGGAAGGCGAGAGGAAGATGATAGCCAGCATCTGCGATTTCGATGCAACCCTTGTCCGAGAGATCATGGTGCCGCGTATCGACATGGTGGCACTGGAAAGTCGAGCATCGATCAAGGAGGCCCTGGATGTCATCGTGGAGACAGGCTATTCCCGCATCCCAGTGTACGAGGGCGCGATTGAGAACATCCTGGGTGTTCTGAACGCAAAGGATCTATTGGCTCACATGAAGGACGACAACAATTCGCAGCCAGACCTTCGAGAATTGCTGCGCCCTGTACATTTCGTGCCTGAGACCAACAAGGTGGGCGAGGTCCTGGAGGAATTGCAGCGTGAGCGCATCCAACTGGCCATCGTCGTGGACGAGTATGGTGGCATTGCTGGTTTGGTGACCGTCGAGGATGCCCTGGAGGAGATAGTTGGCGAGATCGAGGACGAGTACGACACGGTGGAGCCTTTCTCCGAGATGGTTAGCGACAAGGAGGCCGTCTTCAATGCGCGAATCGACCTGGACGACGTAAACAGACTGATGAACACAGAGCTTCCCACCGAGGACAGTGACACCTTGGGAGGGCTCATTTACTCCAAACTGGGGGTGGTGCCCAAGGCAGGCGACGAGGTCGTGGTCGACGGGGTGCACATCACAGTGTTGTCGTTGCTGGGTCGCCGCATCAAGAAAGTAAGAGTGGTTAAGGATGAGTAGCCAAGATCCGATTGAAGAGTTGATCGCCCTGGCGAAGAAGGCGCGTAGCCAGGCCTACGCACCGTACTCCCGCTTCCGGGTTGGCGCAGCATTGCGCGCCGCTTCAGGGCGCGTTTACAGCGGCTGCAACGTGGAGAACGCCTCGTACGGCCTCAGCATCTGCGCAGAGCGAGTGGCCCTGTTCAAGGCTGTGTGCGAAGGAGAGCGCACCTTCACGGCTCTGGCCGTGGTCAGCGAGACCATGGCCGCCCCCTGCGGTGCCTGTCGCCAGGTTCTGGCTGAGTTCGGCCTGGATACAAAGGTTCTCATTGCAGACCTGGAGGATGGGCGGAAAGTACTGACAGTGTCGGATCTGCTGCCGGCTGCCTTCACACCCACTTCTCTACCCAGGCCCGGCCCCGAGCACCAAGAAGAAGGCTGCTGACTACCCACGACCGCCGGGCTCTGCACCGCTCCCTCGGTCACCGTCAAGCAAAGGTAGCCAGGCGAGAATCGCCAAAGACAAGTGTGGTGATGCAGATCGAAGGGAAGCATCTCTCCGAGATGATATCTCATGCTCGCGAGGACGCACCACGGGAAGCGTGTGGAATCCTCGCTGGAACGGGCCATCGAGTGCTGAGGATATACCGGGCCAGGAATGCACAACGCAGTCCGACATCGTACAGCCTCGATCCCGAGGAGCAGTACCGGATCTTCAGCGACATTGAAGATCGCGGACTGGAGCTCGTCGGCATATATCATTCTCATCCCTCCTCGCCAGTAACCCCCTCGGACACTGACATTGAACAAGCTTACTATCCTGAAGTCTCTTACGTCCTGATCTCACTGGCTGACCCTGATGAGCCACAGGTCAGGGCTTTCCGGATCACAGAGGAGGGAGTCGCTGAGGAAGACATGGTTGTGGTTTGACCCCGACTCAGCATACGGCTAGAATCTGCCGAGGGCGGATGCGTTCAGCACAGATCAGGGAGCATGGAGCACAGCCAAGGGGAATCCCAGGCTTGCGCCCCCCGGGCTAAGTAGCTATCCTTCCGCTTCCACGGGAGCGTGGTCCTACCAACACCACCCCCTCGCCGGGTCACTACTGAAGTCCTTGGCACCGGCAGCAAACGAGCCGACGGCGCAAAGGATCTCCGCGCTCAGAAGTGACCAAGCACATCCCGGAGGAGTCTCCCCGGTGAGTCAACAGCATGGTCTCTCGCTAAGGGGATCGCTTTCGCGCGCAGCGCAGGAATGGCGATACCTCACGCAGGGCTCCTGGTCACTGCAGGCCGTGGCACAGTTCTGGAGTTCGGTGACGGATTACGATGATGTCAATGAGGGCACCTACTCATACTATCGCCGCTTCACCAACTCTCTTGAGTTGGCGGGAGATCTCATTGGCCGTGACAATCTCACTCTCGACATCCAGACCAGAACGGGGTACGGGAGCGCTGCCTGGGCGGAGCGAGGATTCGTGCGCAAGACTCACCTCGTCGATTTCTCGGAGCGGATGCTGGCCATCGCTTCTTCGAGGTTGAACGGGAGTGGAGTGGAATTCGAGGCCCACCTGGTTCGCGACTTTCCACTGCCCTTCGAGGACAATACTTTCGACCTCGTGCTGTCCTATGAGACTATCGAGCATATCTGGGAGCGCGCCACGTTCATGAACGAACTCGCTCGCGTGTTGAAGCCTGGGCAGTGGATGATTCTCACCTGCCCCAACCTGCTGTGGGAGCCCGCTCACTGGCTGTCAGCGACCCTCAATATCCACCACAGCGAAGGACCACATAGGTTCCTGAAGCGCAGCAGCCTTCTATCCCTTTTCCGGTCGAGCGGCCTCCAGATCATCCGAGAGAACTCGACCATCATTCTGCCGTTCTCATCCAGTGTGTCCGTCTCCATCGATCGATACCTTGAGCGCAAGCTTCCGGAGAGCGTCAGACGCCTGATCGCTCTTCGCCGCAGCTTCGTGCTCCGTAAACGGGACCTCTGAGGCTGAGCAGCGTGCTTCGCTTGGCTGAGGCCTGACGGGTGCGCCAGACGAGAACAGGCAGTGGACTCTTCGCATAGTGTTTGCGACCCATCTCGACAGGGGAGATGACCATGATGCAACCCAGTGTAGTGGTGATCGGCGCGGCGAGCCTGGATATGAAAGGCCGCTCCGACACGCCCCTCGTCGCGGGAACATCGAACCCGGGATCCATACGGATCAGCCCTGGTGGCGTGGGCCGGAACGTAGCAGAGAACTTGGCGCGGTTGGGCGTCTCTACGCTGCTCTTGTCCGCTGTGGGCGATGACTCAGTGGGCAGGTACCTTCTGGATGCCACAAACGCTGGAGGGGTCGACGTCCGCCGTCTCATCGTGTCCTCTGAGTTCCCTTCGGCCAGCTATCTGGCAGTCGTCGATGACAATGGGAATCCAGTCCTCTCCATAGACGACATGCACATCATGGAACTGGTCACCCCCAAGTACATCTACGCAAGTCGGAGATGGATCACAGGGGCCAGCATGGTAGTGCTGGACGCCAATCTCAGCCCTGCCTCGATCAAATCCGCCGTCTCGTTGGCTGCCAAGGCGAGTGTCCCTGTATGCGTGGACCCTGCATCCGTGGCTCTGGCGCCTCGAGTCACGCCTCACCTCTCACGGCTCTTCATGGTAGTCCCCAACCAGGACGAAGCCGAAGTCCTGAGCGGCGTTCCTTCATCTGACAGCGACCAGGCCACCGCCGCGGCGCAGAGGCTGGTCTCCATGGGAGTCGACACCGCCGTCATTACCCTGGCAGAGAAGGGGCTGGTGTATGCCACATCGGAAGAGAGTGGTCGCGTTCCGGCCATCCAGATCGAAGTGACGGACCCCACCGGAGGCGGAGATGCCTTGACTGGGGCTCTGGTGTTTGGGCTGGTGAACGGCTTCTCAGTGAGCGACGCCGTGCAACTGGGGGTGTCTGCCGCAGCCCTCACTCTGACGAGCACTGACACAGTCTGCCCCGACCTGAGCCTGGAAAGGCTGTACGACCAACTGACGATCTAGCTACAGGTTGTTGGATAAGCGCACCCGCGAGTCGCGGAACTTGGACGATAGTCCCGGAAGCAGGGCTCGAGCCCTCCGTGTGCTCTGATCCACGCTTGACAAGGTGCGAGCACCTTAGTATCATTGCACGGCCAACCTCGGCGACCTGCATCTCTGGACTCTGCACTCCACCATAACAAGCCGTGCGCGCTAACCCACATACGCCTCGAGGGCAGTGCTCATGCGAATCGATATCCTGGACCTGAGTTGGCGCACTTTCGGTTCCCACAGGTTCACCCTGGCAATACTAGTGGCGCTCATGCTCGTGCTCGCGTGTGGCGCGATTCTCCCCCAGAGACCAGACAAGGTCACTCTCGACTCACCCCAGTTTGCCCACTGGCGCGCTGACCTCCAGATTCGCTATCTACAGTGGGCTGATCCCCTCACCGACTGGGGGTTCTTCTCGATACGCAATTCATACTGGCTGAAGGTTCCCTTGGCTCTGCTGATAGTCAACCTGGTAGTCTGTGCTATTGATCGGTTCGAGAGCACACGTCGGAGACATCGACCGACTTCCCAGGACCTGGCTGCTGCTTTCAGCGGAGGCTCTGGTGCCGCGCGCTTTCTAGTGGTAGAGAAGATGGAATCCACCCTGGCACGGCTGCGCGGACTCCTGGAGGCGCGGCGCTACAGAGTCCATGTCCGGGAGAGCGAAGGAGACTGCTACGTCACGGCACTCCGATTTCCGGCTGCCGACTGGGGTGCCCTCCTTGGTCATGGCGGATTGGTCCTCATCATCGCTAGCGTGCTCCTTGGTCCGCGTCTAGCCTGGCAAGAGCCGGGCATAGCCTTGGGTCCCGGACAGGAACACCAGATCCAGCATTCCCCATCGCTGAGTGTGCGCTTGGATCATTTCAAGGCAGACCTCTATCCGAACGACAAAGCACAATCGTGCGAGGCAGACGTGACCATATTGGAGGGCGGGCGTGAAGTGACCAGGGGTCCTGTATCGCCGGGCGCACCGCTCTGGTACGCGGGAATGTCGGTGCATCAGCTCTCCCACGGGCCGCTGGTCAATGTCAGGGCTACGGACGCAGAAGGTAACCCCATGTCGCTACAGGCTCTGGTATCGTCTGGTACCGTCCTCGACGAAGTGAGCCTGCAACTGAGCGAAGACGAGAGCGAAGGCTACCTGGCAGTTCCCCAGCGGAACCTGGTCCTGAGGGTGGTGCTTCAGCCTGAACCAACGCCCGAGTTACAGGGCTCCCATAGCCTCGTCGTACAGGCTTTTCGAGAGGGCACAACCGAACCGGTCTTCAGCGATACCCTGCGCGACTCCGCGCTGCTGGAGATTGAAGGCGATTCGTATGCCATAGAATGGGGACAGTATGCCGTGCTCACCGCCGCCGGCGATCCAACCGTGCTCCCCATGATGACAGCCGCCGCCGCGCTCCTGGCCAGCGTGGTGGCCTCCAGCGTTCTCCGTCCCCAATCCATCTGGGCAAGAGTCAGGGGCAATGAGAGCCTGGTGGAGGTGCGATTGCTGCATCCGAGTGAGGAGAACCAGAGGGTGAGAACACAAGAGCTCAATAGCTTGGTGGCCGAGATCGAGGAGGCGTTTCGTGGCTCCTGAGACCGCCCTCTACTACACCGCCAACCTGGTCCTCTTCGCCGCCGTCCTTCTCCGCTGGTGGAACATCTGCCGACCCGCCCGGATCCCGGACAGGGTACTGCGCAGCACGCTGATTCTCTTCGTCATCCTTCAAGGCGTGGCCCTCGTCTGGTCAGCCGCCATGTCTGGACCCCCATCAATTGCGCACCCCTGGCTAGCCACCATGCTGATGCTGGAGGCTACGATCCTGCTATGCCTCCTCCTGGAGAGGAAACCAGGCCCGAGAGCTGCGGGTGCCATTGTGGTTACCCTGGCCTTCTTCATTCACTCCTGCGGCTTGGTCATTGGGCCGCCCCCACTCTGGGAAGACCTGACCATCTCTCCCTTTGCTCGGAACCCGTGGTACGTGCTTCACGTTCTCAGTGCGCTCGTGGCGTGCGGCGCGTATGTCTGCTCCGCTGGGGGCGCGATAGTTTATGTTGCGGCAATGTTGCCCCGATGGGATGACCTTGCAGCAAGAGGCGCTCTCCAGAGAGATGGGAAGGCATTCGCACGGGGAACACTGAGCTTCGCCTTTCCCTGGCTCACCGGCTCAGTCTTCGCCCACGCCGCGTGGACATACCTGGCCTGGGGCACCTACTGGTCGTGGCGCCTGGCAGGAGTCATGCTAATCATCGTCTGGCTGATCCTTGTCGCGACCCTGCACACGCGCGCTCGTTCACGTTGGCAGGGGACCATCTGTGCCCTGCTCACAATGTTTGGTCTGGTCCTCGCCCTGGCGAGCCTGCCACTCCTGGGTCAAGGGCTAGTCGCCACGTGGTAGTGCATGGAACCACGGACATCCCCTGCGGCCGCCCGCCCATCTGCGAGCCTGTCGTCACGCATCGTATTCGTGCGGACTCCGCACCCGCGCCCGTTACCACTCCCCACGCTCTTGAGCGTCACCACAGTGCTAGGCCTGTGGCCTCATCATACGTGCGCTCCGGCACCGCGCCCTTCAGAACCGTGATCGAGAACTCGCATGCGACAGCCACATTCCCGTCCAGCAGATGTCCACCGAAACAACGCCCCTTGCTATCGGCCAGTATCACGTGGCAATGCAGGAAAGTCTCACCGCCCTTGCTCGATATGTTCCCTACAAGGGAGGCTATCTCCATACCCTCGTCGAAGCGTATCTCGTGATGCACCCGGGCCTCGTGATCGTAGAAACCCACTCCCCCCCGCTCGACAACGCCTACCGCCTCAATATGACCGACCTCTACACCGTTGCGCTTGCAGAACTCCGTGAGTGCCCCAAGGACGTCATCCCCTCTATCCAAACGTCCAAGAAGGACCCTCTGCAGCTCATACTCGAATGACTTCATTCAGAAACCTCCCAACTAAGGCGCGCCTGTCGCTCCACTCTAATGAGGCCCTCCGCAACGTGGTGACGTACATCACGCCCGCTGAACTCATCGCCGCGTTCACCTGCCGGTTGGATACGATCCTAGCCCGAATGGATACTCACCTCATCGTCAACCCAGTGCGCTTCAAGGACAGGCCCACTGAGGTCAGTGAGCTGCTCCAGCAGTCTCGCGAACACCTGCGCATGGCCACTTGTGTAGAAGGTGTGCGATCCCCTTCCGCTTTCTCTCAAGAGACCCTGCCTTTGCAGCACTCTTCCCGTCTGCCTTGCGACAGCTGGGCTGGGGTCAATGATGTCGATCTCGGGCCCCGCTATCTCCTCGATAAGAAGCCGCAAGAAGGGATAATGCGTGCAGCCCAAAACCAGGGAGTCCACGCCTGCCTGTACCAGAGGCTCAAGGTGCGTCTCCAGCATCTGCCTGGTCGAGGGCGCATCGATCAGCCCCGCCTCCACCTGCTCCACCAAGCCAGGGCAGGTGCGCGGCAGCACCTCTACGTCGGCTGCGAACCGCTCGAGAAGGCTGGCAAAGAGCACGCCTTGGAAAGTAGCTTCTGTAGCCATAACACCGACGACTCTGCTGTCCGTGCGCTCGGCGGCCGGTTTTACCGCCGGTTCCATGCCCACAATGGGAACTTCGAAGGTCTCTCGGAGGTGGCTCAGCGAGGCCGCCGACGCGGTATTGCACGCCACGACGATGATCTTCGCGCCCTGGGACAAGAGAGAGGCCACTATGCCCTGAGCGAGACGCTGGATCTCTGCATGTGTTCGCCGACCATACGGGCAGTGCGCACTGTCCGCGAAGAAGAGCACATCCTCTTGAGGCAGCTCTCTCACGATCTCGGTCATCACCGAGAGGCCACCCACGCCTGAGTCGAAGATGCCGATCGCGCCTGTGTCGGCCATAATCACCCTTGCCAGAACCACACAACCATCATCACGCCGAGCGATTATCTGCCCCCCAGGGCGGATTGTCAAGACTTGCCAGCTGGGCGGAAATCCCGTAGAATGTATTGATGGGGTGCGCCTGGCCTCTCGCGCAGCCGGCGTACTGGTCATAAGTGACGACGCTACCGTGCGAGAACTCGTTGTTCAGGCGTGGGGTCAAGCGGACTCAAAGGGATCAATGCTCAGAACGGCAAGGAGGGGTTGAGACTGGCAAGACGGGACAGACCCGATGTTGGTTTCCTTGAGGTCAGGATGACCGGGATGGACGGAATGGAGTTTCGTTGCCAGCTCAGGCGCGGTCTTCTCAATCCCACCATACTCAATACTGACGTCTCTCAACCAGACCTCCAACAAGACCGAGGGCATGCAAGTCGGGGCCGACGACTACGTCACCAAGCCCTTTGCCCCCCAGGAACTCGTCACTCGCGTGGTCACTCACATGCCGCTGAGCGAACGTGACTCACACACCAGCCCTCTCACGAGGCTGCCCGGCATCCCGGCAGTGGTGGAAGAAGTGTCACATCAGGAGGTGTGATTGGACATATGCCCATCTATGAGTATGAGTGTGAAACGTGCAAGCGCAGATTTGAAGTGTTCCAACACTTCTCGGATGAACCACTCACGGCCTGCCCGGAGTGCTCTGGTTCAGTCCGCCGCGTGATTCAACCCGTGGGTATCATTTTCAAAGGTTCGGGATTCTACGTGACCGACAACCGTCAGCTGCCCGCAAAGGAGGCAGCCAAGGAGCTGCCAGGGGGAGATGGAGACGGGGCAAAGGCCAAAGAGAAGGGCGCAGTCAGTACCAAGGACAAGACCCCAGAACGATCGGGCGACTAGAGTTGAAACTGACCGGTGGCAGGCACCACCTTGTACTTGTAGTTGCGTACGTAGTCGAGGAGCTTCGTCTCCAGGCCCTGCCACTCCTCGCTTTCCAGTATGCTCATCATTGCTTCTCGATCCTTGGTGATGCCTCCAGCCAACACCTGAGGACCGTTCCCCACCACCGTGTACCAGGCTTCGGTGGGTTGGATTCCTATCTTCATCAGTTTGGGCGTGAACTCCCGCGTCACAAATTCCATGTACTCAGCTTCCTTGCCGGCCTTGATATCCCAACTCATGAGCAGCTTGATCATGGTCCACCCTCTTGTCGTGCTAGGTCACCACACCTACAAGCATACCAGATAGTTCCTACCCGGTCAAATCCTAGTGTAGTTGACTGAGGTCCAAGAATGAGAGTAGTGATACAGAGAGTGAGCCGATCTTCCGTGTTGGTCGATGGAGAGACAGTCGGGAGCATCAAGCGAGGGCTGGTCGTACTGGTCGGCGTTACGCACGACGATGGAGAGTCCGAAGCCAGATTCTTGGCCAACAAAATCGCCAATTTGCGAATCTTTGCAGACGACGAAGACAAGTTCAACCGCTCAGCGCTGGATGTGAATGCGGATGTGCTGGTTGTCTCGCAGTTCACCCTCTATGGGGATGCCCGAAAAGGCAGACGGCCAAGTTTTGTCAAGGCTGCACCTCCAGAGATCGCCGAGCCGGTGATCGAAAAGTTCGTCTCCTACCTGGAGGAAGAGGGCCTCCGCGTCGAGACGGGGGTGTTCGGTGCCATGATGATGGTCGAGTTGCACAACGATGGTCCGGTAACCATCATTCTCGAGAAATAGGTCCCCCTCCTCTTGCTACCCCTTTGACCCAATCTATGCCCTCTCTCAGGTACTGATCATCAGCCGGGTACTGCGGGGAGTACTCGAAGACGAGAGTGAGATCGTTCTGCTGCCCGTCCAAGACGCACCCCAAGATGCCAGCAATGTCAGCCCATCCATCCTGCGGGAGTTGCGACGGATGTGCGGGCACGTGGTGATACTTGCGATACATCTCCGGAGTGGCATTGTAAATGTGCACGATGGTGGTATATGGAGCCATCGCAGAGGCAAACTCCAGAGAGTTGAAGCCCGCGTATATGGACATCAGATGCAGATGCCCAATGTCCAGACAGAACTCCAGATCAGGAAAGGCTCTCATGATCCCCACAAAGGCATCGAAGTGGAAGAAGTAGGGGTTGGGTCCGACGTTCTCGAGGACGAAGGGGATGCCAGACTCCCGGCTCCAATTGGACAGCTGGCTACAGCTATTGTGGGCCAGCTCGACGACCCGGGCGTCGCTGAGCGCCGGACGCGGCTCCCAGATCACAGATGGTATGTGTCCGATGACGTACTCCGCCCCGTAGGTGACGGCCGTCTCCATCGTGCGATACATCGAGTCCAACGTTCTCCAGCGCTTCTCTTCATCGGAATCGGTGAGAAAGGGGTAGTCGTACGTAGGCAGTCGTGGCAGTGGATCGTGGAATCCATAGCTGAGGCCTTGCTTCATGACCAGATTCATGACCAGTGGCAGGGTCTCCTCGACGTAAAAGCCGATTTCCACCTTCTTGAAGTCGCTCAGGCTAAACAGGTGTTGCAGTCTTGATGCTTCTCCCCTGATGAGCGAGGTGGAGATTGAGAACTCGATCATATGGCGGGATTCTATCACAGCCATGTCCACAATGACAGACGGGCATCCAAGGTACTCATCCGCACGTGTGGCTGTTTCACAGGAGGTGTCCGAGCCACGTGACACCCCTCTCGGAGTACCAGCCCTGATGCCTATCAAGGCTTGAACCATGTCCAGATGTCTGAGCTTGAGCCACACCCCAGCCTGAAAGCTTGCCCCGGTACCGCATGGGTCTTATAATACTGCCGCGAGTGGGAGGTCTGGAGTGGCTCTGGTGAGCGATGGTAGCGCAAGAACCTTCTGTCAGATCTGCCGCGCTGAATGCGGCATGATCGTGCAAGTTGAGGATGGCAAGGTTCTCAGGGTAGAAGGTGACCCGGACGATCGATGGAGTCGCGGCAAGCTATGCGTGAAGGGCCGGAACGCTGCCCAGATCCTGTACGCCAGGGACCGCGTCCTGCACCCACTCCTCCGAGTAACCAAAGGCGGTCCCTTCCGGCGTGTGTGCTGGGAAGACGCGATAGACTTCATCGCCAGCAGGCTGGAAGACCTGAAGGAACGGTGGGGACCTGAGGCACTTGCCTTCTATCGAGGCACCACGGCGAAGGTTGTCGATGGGTTAGTGCTGGAGCGCCTGGCAAAGCTCTACGGCACTCCGAACGTTACCGGCACGTGGTCGGTGTGCGTGGGGCCAAAAATCCTGGCCTACAGCCATACCTTTGGCCGGCCGCCAATGCCCTGGTGCGACTTGAAGAACGCAGACTACATCATTCTGTGGGGTGCCAGCCCCGTTGCCACACACCTCCACCGCTATCACGGCATCTCCGCCGACATCATGGAGGCCCGCAGACGGGGCGCCAAGCTGGTGGTCATCGACCCTCGACGTCTACCCATCGCGGCCAAGGCCGATACCCATGTCCAGATCAGACCAGGCACAGATCTCGCCATGGCACTGGCCATGATAAGCCACATCATCAAGAGCGGCCTTTACGACGAGGAGTTCGTTTCTGCCCATACCCTCGGCTTCGACAAACTGGCTGAACATGTCACCCCTTATACTCCCCGGTGGGCAGAGCGCATCACTGACGTCCCCGCTTCGATGATAGAGGAGGTGGCCACCGGTTTCGCAACGACCAGGCCGGCCTCTCTAGACAGACGGCAGGGAGTTCAACACTGCCGCAACGCCACGCAGACCCTGCGAGCCATGGCGATACTCGTGGCTATCACGGGCAACGTCGACGTCCAGGGAGGGCTGATGCTCACGCCGTATCGTCGGCTCAAGAGTCTGGCCGTGCCCAAGGACCTTCCCCAACGAGCAAAGAGCTTCTGGCAAGACAGGTTTCCCCTGGCCAGAGACGCGAGCTCCCTCCTTCCTGAAGCCATCCTGAGCGAGAGACCCTATCCCATACGCGGTCTTGTGGTCATCGAGGGCAATCCCATGTCCTGCTTCGCCAATACCGGCAAAGTCCGACAAGCTCTGGCCAAGTTGGACCTGGTTGCGGTTCACGACCTTTTCATGAACGACACTACAGAGTTTGCGAACCTGGTCCTCCCGGCCTGTACCTTCCTGGAGAAAGGCGAGATCAGTGTCCAGTCGTTGAGAACCGACTACCCGGTCCGGACAAGGACCCCCGTCGTAGAACCACAGGGTGAAGCCCTTCCCGAATGGAGGTGGCTCTCTCTACTGGGCCACAGGCTGGGGTACGGGGAGCACTTCCCCTTCCACAGCGACCAGCAGGCTCTCGACGCCGTGCTGTCCGAGGCTGGATGGACCGGCCGCGAACCTGCGACGCCCACCGCCCACGGCCGAGTGTTGAAGGATGGGTTTACCACCCCTTCGGGCAAGATCGAACTGTACAGCCACTCTCTCAAGGAGCAAGGTTGCGATCCGCTCCCCGCGGCTCCCCTTGAATGGCCGAAGAGCGATTCATATCCGTATCACCTGATAACGGGCGCCAGAGTACCCCAGTTCTATCACTCACAGCATCGCAACGTACCAGCCCTGCGCAAAGCCCATCCGGAACCCCTGGCCGAGATAAGTCAATCCCTGGCGTCGGAACTCTGCGTAAGAGACGGCGATGAGGTGAGCATAGAAACCCGCGTTGGGGCGGCAGCGTTCAAAGCAAAGGTCACCAACGACATCCACCCCCTGACGGTTTCGATCCCCCACGGGTGGGCAGGGGCACACAACGCCAACTGGATTGTAGACGATCTGGATTGTGATCCGTTATCTGCCACTCCTCCGTTCAGGGACATGCGCTGCCGAGTGAGAAAGCTCTAGGAAACGATGCGTCGAATCAAGAACTCCCGCCCGGTCTCCTTGCTGGCCACAGTTCGGCAAGGCAACTCGTTTGGACGGACCGTCATCGTCTTGCTGGCTCTCGGTGTTCTGGTCCGCCTGGTGCTGATGCCCATAGCATTCCACCCAGACCTCTTCTGGGTTACGTATCACGCCCAGAACCTTGCTCTGCACGGCCAGGTCACCAAGGACATGTCAGTGCAGCCCATCCCGCTACTACTCTACTCTGCCACGATATGGGTCTTCCAAGGAGCCATTTCCCCCACCGAACTCATCTGGCCGGATGCATGGAGCATATTGAGCCAGGAAGACTACCAGGGGGCCTTCGCTCTGGCTATGCAG
>Ga0307378_10008405_pt1 | contig 13730 bp, 9 predicted proteins | sample UN1MG_FD_202238 | JGI IMG/M metagenome (GOLD analysis project Ga0307378, IMG submission 202238) | Soil microbial communities from Risofladan, Vaasa, Finland - UN-1 | ecosystem: Environmental > Terrestrial > Soil > Coastal area > Acid sulfate soil | place: Finland: Risofladan, Vaasa | collected... | reverse complement strand
CGACATAATGCAGCGCCACCACTTGGCCGGTGGTCGAGTGGCGGCGCCGGTAAAGAACCTTGCCGTCCCCGTTGCGGACGCGGGTGATGACGTGCGGCAGCACCCGTTGCCCCCCGTTGGCGAACGGGGCGTAAGCGCTGGCAAGCTCCAGCAGCGTCACTTCGGCCGTGCCCAGCGCGATCGACGGCTGCGCATGCAGTTTGGAATTGATGCCGAGCCGCCGCGCCGTGCGCACCACGCGCCAGGCGCCGACCTCTGAGGTGAGCCGGGCGGCAACGGTGTTGAGCGAGTACGCCATGCTTTCCCTGAGCGTGACCTGGCCCCGGTAGGTGTTGGTGTAGTTGTGGGGCGACCAGCCGCCGATATTGACCGCGCGGTCATAGGCGATGGAGTCCGGCGTGTAGCCGCTTTCGAGCGCCGCCAGATAAACGAACGGCTTGAACGCTGAGCCCGGCTGCCTGAGCGACTTGAGCGCGCGGTCATACGGGCTCGCCCGGTAGGACCGGCCGCCGACCAGCGCCATCACGCCGCCCAGCGGATCAAGCACCACGACGGCGCCCTCGCCGGCACGGCGCTCTTGGCCTTCCGTATCGAGCAGGTGGCGAAGCTTTTCTTGCGTGGCCCGCTGGAGCTTGGCATCGATCGTGGTATCGACGATGAGGTCGCCCTCGTGCTCGCCGACATATTCCGGGAGCAACTCCGCCACCCAATCGACGGCGTAGGGGTAGCCGGTCTCGTCGCCCTTGGCGCGGAGCTTGAGCGGCTGTCGTCCGGCGCTGCGGGCCTCGGCCTCCGTGAGGAAGCCGGCTTCCACCATGTTGTCGAGCACCTCTTCGGCCCGCGCGCTCGCCAGCCGCACGCTTCGCGTCGGCGCGTAGCGGGAGGGCGCCTTGAGGAGGCCCGCGAGCAGCGCCGCTTGGGGCAGGCTGACCGCGCGCGCCGACTTGCCGAAATAGTGCCGCGCCGCGGCTTCGACCCCGTAGGTGCCGCCGCCGAAATAGACCCGGTTGAGATAGAGCTCGAGGATCTCGTCCTTGGAGAAGCGCTGCTCCAGCCAGACGGCGTAGATCAACTCCTCCAGCTTGCGGGCGATCGTCCGGTCCGGCTTGAGGAACAGGTTCTTGGCGAGTTGCTGGGTGATGGTCGAGCCACCCTGGACCACGGTGCCGGCTTTGAGGTTGCGGTAGGTGGCGCGCACGAGCCCGATCGGGTCGATGCCGAAATGGTGGTAGAAGCGCCGGTCCTCGGTCGCCGTCACCGCCTTGATGAGATGGGGCGGCAGGGCGTCGACGCGCACATGGCCGCGGCGCAAGCCACGTTCGGCGAGCACGGTGCCGTCGGCGGCGAGGATGGTGACATTGGGCGGACGGTCGTCGAGCGTGGCCAGCAGCGGATCGGGGACCTGGGCGATGAAGTAGACCACCGCCCCGCCGAGCACGATGGTGCCCCAAATGGACGCGAGCAGGCCGAAGCGCAGGACCTTGAAGGCGATCGGGTGCCGCTTGACCGCGCGCTTCAGGCGCCACAGCCGGCCCTTGCGCCGCGCCTGCGGCCGCCTCTTCGACGGCGGACGGCGCCTTGCGCCGAACCCCGGCTCCACGTGCCGCTTGGCACTGCCGGACTTTGCCCGCGGCTTTGCGCTCCGTCGCACCCCTGCCATCGATGACGCCCCAAGACTGAACACTGCACGGCGAGCCCGCGCCGAGGGCGACGGCCATCGCGCGAAGCTCTTCAAGGGGAAACCCTAGGGGTTGCGCCTTGCCACAGCGTTAAGGAATAGGGCGGATGCGGGGCTACACGTCCAGATTGGCGACTTGCAGGGCGTTTTCCTGGATGAACTCGCGCCGCGGCTCGACCAAATCGCCCATCAGCCGCGAGAACACGTCGTCGGCGTCTTCGCCTTCCTTGATCTTCACCTGGAGGATGGTGCGGGTGTCGAGATCGAGCGTGGTCTCCCACAACTGAATGGGGTTCATCTCGCCGAGTCCCTTGTAGCGCTGCAGCGACAAGCCCTTGCGTCCGGTCTCCATCACCGAATTGAGGAGGTCGGTCGGGCCATGCACGGCGAGCGTCGTGTCCTTGCGCTTCAGCGTCGCGGCCTTGGCGTAGACCTCCTGGAGATGGGCGGCATACTGATCGAGCTTGAGCGCGTCGGCGCTCGCGATAAACGGCCCGTCGATCAGATGAGATTCCATGACGCCGCGCAGCTCGCGCCAGAAGCGCATGCCGCCCTCGGGGAGCGCCTCGCCGCGCCAGCCCTGCTCGGTCTCTTCCGCCAGCGCATCGAGGCGCTTGGCGATATAGGCGGCCGCGACTTGCGCCTCCTTGGCGTCCTTGAGCACTTTCGGATTGAGCACGCCGGCAATCGCCGCCTGCTCGATGATGAAACGCGGATAGCGGTTGTGCAGACCTTTGAGGACCGAAGTGACCTTGCGCGCCGTCTCGACGATGTCGCGCAAATCTCCGCCGCCGCGCGCGGCGTCATCGCCGGTCATCAGCACGGCGTCCACGAGCCCTTCGCCGATCAGATAGTCCTCGAGCGACTTCTCGTCCTTGAGATAGCGCTCCGAGTTGCCGCGCTTCACTTTGTAGAGCGGCGGCTGGGCGATGTAGAGATACCCCGCCTCGATCAGAGACAGCATCTGGCGGTAGAAGAAGGTGAGCAGCAGCGTACGGATATGCGAGCCGTCCACGTCAGCGTCCGTCATGATGATGATTCTGTGGTAGCGCAGCTTGTCGAGATTGAATTCATCGCCGATGCCGGTGCCGAGTGCCGTGATCAGCGTGCCGATCTCCGCGCTCGACAGCATCTTGTCGATGCGCGCGCGCTCCACGTTGAGGATCTTGCCGCGCAACGGGAGCACCGCCTGAAAGGCGCGGTCGCGCGCCTGCTTGGCGCTGCCGCCGGCGGAATCGCCCTCGACCAGGAACAGTTCTGACTTCGCCGGATCGCGCTCCTGGCAGTCGGCAAGCTTGCCCGGCAGCGACGCCATGTCGAGCGCGCCCTTGCGCCTTGTGAGGTCGCGCGCTTTGCGTGCGGCCTCGCGCGCGGCCGCGGCCTCGACGATCTTCTGCACGATGTTGCGCGCCTCGCCCGGGTTCTCCTCGAACCATTGGGACAGCGCTTGGGCCATCACGCTTTCGACCACCGGGCGCACCTCCGAGGACACCAGCTTGTCCTTGGTCTGGCTCGAGAACTTGGGGTCGGGCACCTTGACGGAGAGCACGCAAGTCAGCCCCTCGCGCGCGTCGTCGCCGGTCAGCGCCACCTTCTCCTTCTTGGCGATGCCGGACTCCGCGGCATAAGTGTTCACCGTGCGGGTCAGCGCCGCGCGAAAACCCGCCAGATGCGTGCCGCCGTCGCGCTGCGGGATGTTGTTGGTGAAGCACAGCACGTTCTCGTGGTAGCTGTCGTTCCACCACAGCGCCGCCTCGATCGTGATACCGTCTTGCGTCTTCTCGACCATGACCGGCTCGGTGATGAGCGGATGCTTGGTGCGGTCGAGGTACTTCACGTAGGCGCGCAAGCCCCCCTCGTAGTGCAGCTCCTCGGTCTTAGGCTCGACTCCGCGGTGATCCGACAGGATGATCCGCACGCCCGAGTTGAGAAAGGCGAGCTCGCGCAGGCGATGTTCGAGCGTCCCGTAATCGAACTCGACCATGGTGAAGGTCTCAGTCGAAGGCACGAAGGTGATGCGCGTGCCGGTCTTGCCGTCCGCATCGCCGGTCGCCTTGAGCGGTCTCTCCGGGACACCGTCGGCGAAGACGATGGTGTACTCCTTGCCGTCGCGCCAGATGGTGAGCTCAAGCTTGCTCGACAGCGCGTTCACCACCGACACGCCAACGCCGTGCAGCCCGCCTGAAACCTTGTAGGAGTTCTGGTCGAACTTTCCGCCCGCATGGAGCTGCGTCATGATCACTTCGGCCGCCGACACGCCCTCGCCTTTGTGGATCTCGGTCGGGATGCCGCGGCCGTTGTCCGTTACGGTCACCGAGCCTTCAGCGTTGAGCGTGACCTGGATCGCGTCGCAATAGCCCGCGAGCGCCTCGTCGATGGCGTTGTCCACCACCTCGTAGACCATGTGGTGAAGGCCCGAGCCGTCGTCGGTGTCGCCGATATACATGCCCGGCCGCTTGCGCACGGCATCGAGGCCTTTCAGCACTTTGATCGACTCCGCGCCATAGTCGGCGGCAGCAGCGGCTTTGCGTTTGGCAGCTGGTGTCATGGGTTCCTGAAGCTGTGTTGAAGCAGTCGTTGTTGCTCTTTTGGGCGGGCCGTGAGGGCCCTTTGAATCACTGTCCGATACTACCCTGATTCACCGCCAAGATTTGGGCGTCTTGAGCGATCGGTGAAAAAAGTTCGCGGTCTGTTCCAGTCATCCAGGCCTGGACCCCGAGCCGCAGAATTTCCCCAAAAAGCGCCTCGCGCCGGGCCTGATCCAGATGGGCTGCGACCTCGTCGAGAAGGACGAGCGGGGCGGTGCCGTCAAGCGCCTTGATCAGCTCGGCCTTGGCGAGGACGAGGCCGAGAAGAAGCGCCTTTTGCTCGCCCGAGGAGCACTGTGGCGCCGGCGCGTTCTTAGGGCCGTGAACCACTAATAGGTCGCTCAAATGCGGTCCTTCAAGGGTGCGTGACGCCGCACGGTCGCGCTCGCGGCCCTCCTCCAAAATCATCCGAAACACGTCCTCGACCTCCGTCGCCGGACGCATCGCAAGCTCTGTTTCCAGTGTCCCGTGGAGCGCCAGCACCGCGTGGGGGAAGGGGCCCGACCCACGCGCCTCATGGGTCTCCTCGATGAGCGCCGTCAGCCGCTCCACCGCGTCGAGCCGGGCGGCGGCAATGGCCACGCCGGCCTCCGCCATCTGCTCTTCGAGCCCCTCGAACAGCGCGCGCGCATATTCCCGCATCTGGAACAGACGATTGCGCTGCCGCATGGCCCGGTCGTAGCGGCCGAGGGATTTCCGCATCTTGGGATCGACGGCGAGCACGAGGCGGTCGAGGAACCGCCGCCGTTCCGAAGCGGGTCCCGTGAACAGCCCGTCCATCGCAGGGATCAGAAACACGTGCTGGACATAGTCCCCGAGCGCGCCCGTGCTGTGCTCCTTGCCGGCGATCCGCACGGTGCGGCCCGCGCCCTCTTCGCGCGTGCCCGGCAGAAGGCCGGTGCCGATATCCACCATGCCCTGACGGGACATCACCGTCGCGGCGATGGCGAAGCCGCCTTGTCCGTCTTTGCGGCAGAGCTCGCCGTAAGAGCGGCCGCGCAAGCCATGGCCGGCGCCGAGCAGCGACACCGCCTCAAGCACATTGGTCTTGCCCGCGCCGTTGTCGCCCACGAGCACCACGGGCGATCCACTGAGCTCGAGCCTGACGCTCGCGTAGTTGCGGAAATCGGTGAGCTTGAGCGCGCTGACAAAGAGGCGCTGGGGCGCGGTACCGTCGTCCGCCAGCGTCTCGCGGTGATCCTGTTCGCGCGGCTCCGCCCTCATACCCGCATCGGCATGAGGACGTAGAGGGCGGATGGATCCTTCCCGTCGCGCACCATGGTGGGAGAGCCCGAATCGGCGAGCAGGAACTCGGCCGTGCCGCTCTCGATTTGCCCGGAGATGTCGAGCAGATAGCGGGCATTGAAGCCGATCTCGAGTGCGTCGAAGCCGTAGTCGACCACCAGTTCCTCGGTGGCGCTGCCGGACTCGGGATTGTTGACCGACAGCGTGAGCTTGCCGTCGGCGAGCGCGAGCTTCACCGCGCGGCCCTTGTCGCTCGACAGCGTGGAGACCCGGTCAACGGCCTGGGCGAAGGCGGCATTGTCCACCTCCAAGCGCTTGTCGTTGCCTTGCGGGATGACGCGCTCATAGTCGGGGAAGGTGCCGTCGATGAGCTTCGAGGTGAGCACCACCCGGCCGGCCGACACGCGGATCTTCGAGGGCGACAGCTCGACACGGACTTCGCCGTCGGCGTCTTCCACGAGCTTGGAGAGCTCGAGCACGGTCTTGCGCGGCACGATCACGCCCGGCATGCCCGTGGCGCCTGCGGGCAGCGGCAGCTCGACCTGCGCCAGGCGGTGTCCGTCCGTGGCCACCGCGCGCAAGGTCGGCTTACCGTCGCTCTCGGCGGCATGGAGATAGATGCCGTTCAGGTAATAGCGGGTCTCTTCCGTGGAGATGGCGAAGCGCGACTTCTCGATCAGGCGCTTGAGGTCGCCCGCCGGCACGGTGAAGGCATGGCCGAGATCGTCGACGCTGAGCGACGGGAAGTCGTCGGCCGGCAAGGTCTGCAGCGAGAACTGGGCCGGTCCGCTCGTCACCACGAGCCGCTCCTGCTCGGCATCCCGCTCAAGCTCGATGTCGCTGCCTTCGGGCAGCTTGCGCACGATGTCGTAGAACATGTGCGCCGGTACGGTGATGGAACCTTCGCCGTTCGATCGGCAAGGCACCGTCTCCACCAGCTCCATGTCGAGATCGGTCGCGGTCAGCCGGAGCTCGTTCGTCCCCACGGCAAGGAGCACGTTCGACAAAATAGGGATGGTGTTGCGCCGCTCGACCACGCTCGCCACATGGGCGAGCGCCTTGGCGAGGCTCGGCTTCTCGATAGTGAGGCGCATGGTAGGAGAATACCCCGAAATTTGGCGCTTTCTTTGCCGGGATGGCCCAGCCCGAAGCGCTTTCTGGCTCCGGTCCGACTCTGGTCAAATCGTTATGAGGCAGGCTGGAGTCAGGACCGAACTTGACGCGACCGGGAGCAATTTGCAAGAGCGGCGGGAGAGGCCTTGGTCCAGTTCAAGGCCCCTCCCGCCTTCCCTCTAGTCGCGCAGCAAGCGCTTCAGAAGCTCGATTTCCTCGCGAAGCTGATTGTCGTCGGACATGAGCTGCTCGACCTTGCGGATCGCATGCAGCACCGTGGTGTGGTCGCGGTTGCCGAACCGCCGGCCGATCTCGGGCAAGGACCGGGAGGTCAGGAGCTTGGCGAGATACATGCCGATCTGACGCGGCCGCACGATCGACCGGTTGCGCCGGCCGGACAGCAGATCGCCCCGGTTGACGCCGTAGTGCTTAGACACGGTCCGCAGGATGTCGTCGATGCGCACGCGCCGCGGCTCCGTCCCGCGCATGAGATCGCGCACAATCTGCTCGGCGATCGCGATGGTCACCGGCTCATCGGTGAGCTGGTAGCTTGCGCGCAGACGGTGGACCGCCCCTTCGAGCTCGCGCCCGCTCTCGGTCAGGCGCTCGGCGAGAAAGGCGAGCACCGTATCGGACACGTCGAGACCCTTGGTGTCCCTGCAGGCTTCCTCCGCCCGCTTTTCGAGGATCTGGTGACGCAGCTCGTAGTCCATGGCCTTGATCTCGGCCACGAGGCCGCCGCCGAGCCGTGAGCGCATGCGCATGTCGAGCTTGTCGAGATGGGTCGGCGCGCGATCCGCCGCCACCACCACCTGGCGCCCGCCGTCGATCAGCGAGTTCAGCGTGTGGCAGAACTCCTGCTGAATGGTCGGGCCTTGCAGGAACTCCATGTCGTCGATCAGCAGGATGTCGATATTGCGGAGCTTCTCCTTGAAGGCAAGCGCGTCGCGGGCGCGCAAAGCCTGCACGAAGCCCGACATGAAGCGTTCGGCGGTGAGATAAAGCACCTCTGCCTCAGGCTTCTGCTGCTTGATCTCCCACGAGATGGCGTGCAACAAATGGGTCTTGCCGAGCCCAACATTGCCGTGCAGGAACAACGGGTTGAAGGGCGACTGGGGGCTCGAAAAGGCGTTCGCGACCTGCTGGGCCGCAGCATGGCTCAACTTGTTCGAGGCCCCGACCACGAAACTCGCGAAACTCAGGCGCGGGTCGAGCGGCGAGCCCTCGAACCCGCCATATCCGGTGCGCAACGGCATGGGCAGCGGCGCGAGATCGAACGCGGACGGCGCCGGCATCCGCCGCTCATGCGACGGCTCCTTAGGCGGCTCGATGGTGAAATGCGGTTGCCTGACGGTGAATTCAACGCGTTCGGCCGCGGGCCATTCGGACCGGGCCAATCTCAGCACGGACTCGTAGTAATGCGTTCGGAGCCAGTTCCTGAGGAAGCGTGTGGCCACGGTGAGATGGACAACGCCGTCATCCACCTGACCGACCTCCACGCCGCGGAACCAACTGACATAGACGTCCTCACCCAGTTCTCCACGTAGCCGGGTCTTGACTCTCGCCCAAGCGTCGCTTGGCGCGCACTGCTGCTTCTGCTGAGCATGTGCCTGTGCATGTGCCACGGTTCTTTATCTTTCCCATTCATCTCGTTCGCGCCTTTACGCACCGCACGCATGATACTTGAGCAGCCAACTTGATTGACGCGGACAGCCACGACCGCCATGCGATCCGACCCCTAGCCTTGCTGCCAGGGTAGCCCGATCGCTTTCCACCCTAAGAGAGCGCCGCGATGCCTCTCGTCGTCGAGCGGTCCTTCGAACCCCTCTGAGACGTTGTGGCAGGCACGGAACCCCACCGATACCATCGCCCTGGCCGCAGCCAGACTCCGGCTTCCCGAACGGCAAATGAAGAACAGGTCGTCATCCTGCTGGACACCGAGCGCCTTCAACTCGTTGGCGAGACGCTCGGCAAAGCGCGGATCCACGGACTGATCGGGAAAGGTCTGCCACTCTACGAGGACAGCCCGTTTGCCCAACGGCCCGAGATCGGGAATCCCTACATAGGTCCACTCCGCGCGAGTGCGCACATCGACAAGCTGCGACCGAGGGTTTGCCTTGAGGCCCTTCCAGGCCGTTGCCACATCAACCTCACCGACCGCGTTTTCGTCGGACTGCGCGCCCAAAATAGAGCCTCCTCGCAAAAAAATGTGAGCACGTCATAAGAACAGTCGTGGTGCTGACCACAATACAGGGTGACTTAACGCAATTTACGCACGCAATATTCACAGCCTACGCATAAGAATTCCACAAGATGTTCATCCCTCCCCGCCACGAAGACAAAGAAAACCTGTCCTGGCAAACGCCAAGGCCAAGATACTCGATTGTAAGGAGGGGAGTTCCCCGTTCGGATAACTAGACTATACGCGCGCAAACCCCGCCAATCAAGCAGTCGAGCAGGGTCACTTGGCGCGGAATGACCAGTAAACGGAGCGGTCAGCCCCTGTTCCCAAGCCACTGTCCCGCAAGCGTGAATCGGCCATGGTGACGGCCGAAGCGCCCGAAAAGCGGGGCTTTCAGCGCGATTCCGGCGCCGAATTTTTTTTTCTAGGGGGGAGTCGGTGGATAAGACGCGGGGCCGGCCGCGCCACCGGCCCGATGCCAAGTAACTGAAATATTCGTCAAATTGACATATTGCGCACGGGACTGCGCGCAGGCCCCGTGGCGCGGGGGCAACAGTAGTGGTAATTCGACGCCTAGGCGGTTTCCTGGGCAGTTCCCATGGCGCCGACGCGCTTGGCGAGGCGGGAGACCTTGCGGGAGGCGGTCTTGCGGTGGAGCAGGCCCTTTTGCGCCGTCCGCACCATCAACGGCTCGGCTTCCTTCAGCGCGGTCTGGGCGGCGTCCTTATTGCCGGTGGCGATCGCCTCCTCGACCTTGCGCACGGAACCGCGCATGCGGCTCCGCCGGGTCTTGTTCTCGGCGGTACGGCGGATGGTTTGGCGAACGGCTTTCTTCGCCGACTTGGTATTGGCCATTTCTAGGATCCTTGAGGCGGCTTTCGGTCCACTGAGAGGCGACGGAAAGCGCGAGAGAAACGCATGATTTAGGGTGCTCTATAGCGAGCACCCCGGACAGCGTCAACTAGGCGCAAACCAGACGCTGCCACCCTTTATCCGCGAAACCGTCCCCCTAGCGGTTCTTGAACTCGGGCTTCCGCTTGTCGATAAAGGCGGCCATGCCCTCTTTCTGGTCCTCGGTGGCGAACAGCGAATAAAACTGGCCGCGCTCGAAGCGGGTGCCTTCGGCCAGCGTCGTGGCGAAGCCGCGATTGATCGCCTCCTTGATCATCATCACCGCGTGCTGTGACAGATTGGCGATCTTGTCGGCCACCTTCATCGCCTCATCGAGCAGCTCGGCCGCCGGCACGATGCGGCTCACCAGGTTGGCGCGCTCGGCCTCCTCGGCTTTCATCATCCGCCCGGTGAGGCACAGCTCCATGGCCTTCGCCTTGCCGACCGCGCGGGTCAGCCGCTGGGTCCCGCCGGCGCCCGGCATGATGCCGAGATTGATCTCGGGCTGTCCGAACACCGCGTTGTCGGCGGCCAAGATAATGTCGCACGACATGGCGAGCTCGCAGCCGCCGCCGAGCGCATAGCCGCCGACCGCGGCGATGATGGGCTTGCGGATATTGCCGATCTTGTCGAACGGCGCCAGGAAATCGCTGCCATAGGCCTCGACGAAGGTCTTGGTGTGCATCTCCTTGATGTCGACACCCGCGGCAAACGCCTTCTCGTTGCCGGTGATAACGATGGCGCCGATCGCGGGGTCGGCCTCGAAGCTTTTCAGCGCGCGGTTGAGCTCGCTGATCAGAAGCGTGTTGAGCGCGTTCAGCGCGTGCGGCCGGTTGAGCGTGATCAGCCCGACCTTGCCTTGCCGCGTCACGATCAGCGTCTCGTATGGATTTGTCTCAGGGCCTTGTTCGCCCCTTGCGATCTCTTCGACAAACATGAGTGTCAGTCCCCTTATTTCTGGCAGGTTGGACAGTAGAAGGTCGAACGGCCGCTCTGGACGACGCGGCGGACGATGCCGTCGCACCCCGTCCTGCGACAGGGCTTGCCGTCGCGGCCATAGACCCTGAAGCGGTGCTGAAACCGGCCAAGCCGGCCGTCGGTGTGGCGATAGTCGCGCAACGAAGATCCGCCGGCCTTGATGGCGCTTGTCAGCACCGTCCTGATCCCTTCCACGAGCGTTTCCGTCTTTTTTGTTGGTTTGCCGGATTTCGTGACGAGCGTTCCGGCGAGCTTCAAAGGTGAGATGCCTGCGCGGTGAAGCGCCTCGCAGGCATAGATGTTGCCGATCCCAACGATCAGCCGCTGATCGAGGAGCGCGGCCTTGATCGAGGTGGCCTTGCCCTTGAGCCGGCCGGCGAGCCAGGCAGGCGTAAAATCATCGCCCAACGGCTCGACGCCGAGGCCCTTGAACAAAGCGTGGCAGTCGAGCGTGGCCGCCGGCACGAGGTCCATGATGCCGAAGCGGCGCGTATCGCTGTAGCGCACCGCCGTGCCGTCGCCGAGATGGAACACGATGTGCTCATGCTTCGGGATCTTCCGTTGCGGATGGGCGGGCGCCGCCGCGGTCCCGTTCGCATGCGCGATGCTGAAGCGGCCGGTCATGCCGAGATGCATGACCAGCACCTCGCCGTCGTCGAGCCGCGCCAACAGATATTTGGCGCGCCGGTCGAGCGCCTCGACCGTCCGTCCTTCCAGCCTCTCGCCGAACCGTGAAGGCAGCGGAAAGCGCAGATCGGGGCGCCGCTGCTCGACGCGCGCGAACACGTTGCCCACGAGAATGGGCTCCAGTCCCCGGCGCACGGTCTCGACCTCAGGCAGCTCTGGCATGGCGTTGCATCATACCGCAGTGCAGAAGAAATCTCATTGCAGTGCAACAATAGCCTGAACTTGGGCCTTGCGCTATTGTCCCGCGCATGTCCGAGGACCTGAAAAACCGCGACTCTGCCAGCGAGACGAGCTTTGGCTTCTCCCGCGTGGCCGAAGGCGACAAGCAAGGCTTGGTCAACGAGGTTTTCGCCAAGGTTGCGAGCCGCTACGACCTGATGAACGATCTCATGTCGGGCGGCCTCCATCGCTTGTGGAAAAGCGAGCTCCTGAACGCGCTGGCGCCGCCGAAAAGCGCCACGCCCTTCGCCCTGCTCGATGTCGCCGGCGGCACGGGCGACATCGCCTTCCGGTTTCTGGAGCAGGCGGGCGCAGGGTGCAGTGCGGTGATCTGCGACATCAGCGCCGAGATGCTCGCGGCGGGCCGGGCGCGCGCCGGTGGCAAGGGTGCGCTGCGCTTCGTGCAAGGCAACGCGGAAGCCTTGCCGTTCCCAAGCGCCAGCTTCGACGCCTATACCATCGCCTTCGGCATCCGCAACGTCACCCATATCGAGGCGGCGCTCATCGAGGCCTTTCGCGTGCTGAAGCCCGGCGGCCGGTTTCTCTGTCTCGAATTCTCAAGCGTCGAGATGCCGCTGCTCGACAGGCTTTATGACGCCTACTCCTTCAACGCCATCCCGAGGCTCGGCGCCCTTGTCGCCGGTGACGCTGAGGCCTATCGCTATCTCGTGGAAAGCATCAGGCGCTTCCCCGATCAGGAAAGCTTCATGCGCTTGATAGAAGATGCGGGCTTCGAGCGCGTGCGCTATCGAAATCTGACCGGTGGCATCGCGGCGATCCACTCGGGCTGGCGGCTATGATGAGACATTCAAAGTGAACGCTATCGCCAACATGGCGCGGCTGACGAAGGCGGGCGCAACGCTGGCCTGGAGCGGCGCGCGTGTGCTGCCGGAGCATGCCAACCTGCCGGGCCCGCTTGCCATGTTCGGCCGGGTCACGGCACCGCTCCGCAAGAACGGGGCGGACGCCGGCAACCAGGCGCGGCTCTCGAAGGCGCTCACCTCGCTTGGCCCCTCCTACATCAAGCTCGGCCAATTTCTCGCCACCCGCGACGATATCATCGGGCGCGAGCTGGCCCGCGACCTCGCCACCCTCCAGGACCGCCTGCCGCCGTTTTCCCAAAGCGAGGCGGTGCTGGCGGTGGAGGCGGCGCTTGATGCGCCGATCGATAAGCTCTTTGTCGAGTTCGGCCCGCCGGTCGCAGCCGCCTCCATCGCCCAAGTCCACAAGGCCAAGGTGCGCGGACCGGATGGCGCGCTGAAGCCGGTCGCCGTGAAGGTGCTGCGCCCCGGCATCGAGCACCGTTTCCAGAAGGACCTCGACAGCTATTTCTTCGCCGCCCGCATGATCGAGCGCTTCCATGCGCCGTCGCGGCGGTTGCGGCCCATCGCCGTCGTCGACACGCTAGCGAAATCCGTCGCCATCGAGATGGATTTGCGCATGGAGGCCGCGGCCATTTCCGAGATGGCCGACAACTCCAAGGACGACGAAGGGTTCCGGGTGCCGACCGTGGATTGGACGCGAAGCGCCCGCCGCGTGCTCACGCTGGAATGGATCGACGGCATTCCCATCGGCGACCACGACAAGCTCCGCGCCGCCGGTCATGATCTGAAGGCGATTGGCACGCGCCTGGTGCAGACCTTCCTGCGCCACGCCATGCGCGACGGCTTCTTCCATGCCGACCTGCATCCGGGGAATCTGTTTGTCGACGCGCAAGGCACCATCGTCGCCGTCGATTTCGGCATCATGGGCCGCTTGAGCATGAAGGAGCGCCGCTTCCTGGCCGAGATCCTCTACGGCTTCATCACCCGCGACTATGCGCGCGTGGCCGAGGTGCATTTCGAGGCGGGCTACGTGCCGCGCAAGCATTCGGTGGCGCATTTCGCGCAAGCCCTGCGCGCCATCGGCGAGCCCATCATGGACCGGCCGGCGAGCGAGATTTCCATGGCCCAGCTCTTGGGCCAGCTGTTCCAATACACCGAAGTCTTCGACATGGAGACGCGGCCCGAGCTGATTCTGCTGCAAAAGACCATGGTGGTGGTCGAGGGCGTGGGCCGGAGCCTCGACCCCGACCTCAATATCTGGGTCGTGGCCGAGCCCGTGGCCAAGGAGTGGCTAGAGAGCCAGTTGGGCGCCGGCGCCCGCCTCG
>Ga0307378_10008404_pt1 | contig 13731 bp, 6 predicted proteins | sample UN1MG_FD_202238 | JGI IMG/M metagenome (GOLD analysis project Ga0307378, IMG submission 202238) | Soil microbial communities from Risofladan, Vaasa, Finland - UN-1 | ecosystem: Environmental > Terrestrial > Soil > Coastal area > Acid sulfate soil | place: Finland: Risofladan, Vaasa | collected... | reverse complement strand
TCAAACACCCATGAGTAGACGCATTGTTGTCTAAGGAGGCAGTCCTTACATTCTTTACCTTTAAACACACAGACTATGCGTCGAAAGGCATGCCCAAAGCCGCCACGGAGCGTGGAACCTTTATATGCGGGCAGCAGGAGTGCAGTCTCGCCTTTGATGGTGAAGGTAAATCGAGAGAAACTGAAATTTTGCATGCTCACCCCGCCGCTGGAAGGAAAGGAATTTGGAAAGCTTTTATGAAAAACTGTGTTTTTACGGAAAACTGTGTATGGAAAAAATTACATATTCAGTTAAATATTAATACAAAGTAGATCTACAATCAAGAAATATTCCTCAAAAAGTCAACATATTTTTTATGAAATAATGGATAAATCATAATAGACGGGAGTTAATCTTGAGAGAACTTTTGACAGGGCATCCTTTCCGCCCTTATCATAATTCTTGTACTAATTCTTACGAATTCTTATAATTCAAGACCAAACCCCAATTTGATACTGTTTTCATTTGTATAAAATCATATTCATTAAAAAATTTTTGATAAGATAAAAATTTGATAAGATAAAAAGATATTGCTGCGTCTTTTGATTAGTATTTTATAATTTTTATAATTTGACTATACTTTTGCACTTTTCGTCATTTCCACGAAGGCAGGAATCCAGGAGCCTTGATATTACTTGATTTCCACCTTCGCGGGAATGACGAGTGGAGATTACAAAATTATTTATATTTCAAGTGGTTGTATAAAAGTGCAAAAGTATAGAATTTGAGAGCGTTAAGCCATAGAATAACTTGCCTTAATACAACGAGACTTTGCTTGCTCCCTTTACGGTAATCATGCGGCCAAGTGATTTTGCGGCGTCATGACGCCGCACTCCAAAGCGGCTTCCGCAGCATTGGAAGGCTCGTTGTAGTCTTAAAACAGAATAATCTTTGTGAACTTTATGGAAATAGGTTGTGGACTTTGCGGTTAAAAAAGCTTTTTGGCTAGAGGTGGCTTAGTTTCAGTGATTCAGTTAGAGGTATCTGGCTTCACTGGCATACGTGAGTGGCATACGTCTACAAGTGAAAGTATCTCCCGTCATTCCCGCGAAGGCGGGAATCCAGTCTTTGTGATAACAACTACTTCTGGATTCCCGCCTTCGCGGGAATGACGGGATTGATGCCTTTTTGGCTGAATACCTACACTTGCAGACTTATCCGCAGGAAAGAGGAGATACTTCCAATTGTGAATGAATTCTATGGTTAAAGCGGAAAAGAGAGATGCCCTAGATAAAAACCGATCTATAATCGTAACGATAGAAATCTATAGGAAATGGGGACATATTTGAAATCTGTCCCCATTTCCTATAGATTTCCAGAAACTAGTGCGCCGCGGACGCACGTGAGGGGGCACGATGAGAGCAGACCCGCTATACATAAGCTGCACGGGAGATGAACGAAGGCCCTTCGAAGTCTGTTTCCAGGAGCGGACTTCAAACCACTCCAATCTGCTGCAGTCAAAAGCCGTTGGTAGTGAGCATTGGAGTTAAAGCGAAGGGAATTTACCCTGAGCAAGGTAGAGGAACAAAATTGCAATAGAAGAATAAAAGGTCATGAATATCACCTCAATCAGGCAGGTTCGTCGCAGGAGTGGCGAGGTTGTGCCATTCGACAGCCATAGAATCCAACATGCGCTTTATCGGGCCTTTCTGGCACGCCTTCATAATGAGCAGGAATCCGAAAGGAGGGCGGATGATTTAACTGACAAGATCACTCCCTTACTTCGGGAGCGATTCGGCGAGGTTCCCACGGTTGAGGAGATTCAGGACCTGGTTGAGGAGATGCTGATTCAGGAGGGATTTACCCATGTGGCCAAATCATATATTTTCTACCGCAGGCAGCATCAGGATACTCGGGAGATGAAAAGCTGGATGGGTGTGCAGGACGAATTGAAACTGCCGGTCAATACCATACGGGTTTTGCAGCGTAGATATCTCAGGAAGGATGATCGGGGGATGGTGATCGAATCCCCTGCCCAGATGTTTCGCCGGGTTGCCAGGGCTGTGGCAAAGGCCGAAATGGTATATGTCGCCTCGGAAGGCGCTGAAGGCGTTGCCGGAGCAGCGGAAACGGGGATAAAAAAAGGAACGTACAAAAGAGGAATGTCATCTCGCATCTCGCATTTCAAATCAGTCCCTATTCCCTCGCCCTCTATGGTTGCCAGACGATATGAGGAGGAGTTTTATTCCCTGATGGCCAGCCAGGAATTTATGCCTAACTCTCCCACTCTGATGAATGCAGGGACTCCGATAGGGCAATTATCCGCCTGCTTTGTCATTCCCGTGGAGGACTCAATCCAGAGCATCTTCGATGCAGTTAAGGATATGGCCCTCATCCACCAGAGCGGAGGAGGAACGGGCTTTTCCTTTTCTCACCTTCGGCCTGCCGGAGATATCGTCAATTCCACCAAGGGCGTTGCCTCCGGCCCTGTTTCCTTTATGGAGATTTTTAATACAGCCACGGGCGTAATCAAGCAGGGGGGCAGAAGGCGGGGTGCCAATATGGGCATTTTGCGGATAGACCATCCTGACATCGTGGAGTTTATCACTGCCAAGGGGATAGAGGGAAGGTTCCGAAATTTCAATCTCTCTGTGGCTGTCACCGATGACTATATGAAGGCGCTTGAGGAAGGCCGGGATTATGGCCTGATTAACCCCAGAACAGGCCAGGAAGTCAGGCGTGTTCAGGCGGGCGAGATTTTCGACCTGATCACCCACATGGCCTGGAAGACCGGAGATCCGGGTATAATTTTTCTTGATACTATTAACCGCGCAAACCCCACTCCTGAGCTTGGCCGGATAGAGGCCACAAATCCATGCGGCGAATTGCCCCTTCTCCCCTATGAAAGCTGCAATTTGGCCTCCATCAACCTCAGCCGCATGGTCAAGGAAACGAATAGAGGGACGGATAGAGGGGGAGAGGAAAAGATAGAGAGACGGGGAGAGGGGGAGAGAGGGAGACGAGGAGATTTCCCCTTGTCCTCCCGTCCCCCCCTCCCCCCGTCCCCTTGTCTCAAAGTGGACTGGGAGCGGCTGTCTCGCGTTGTCCATCTGGGAGTGCAGTTTCTCGACGATATCATTGAGGTGAACCGGTTTCCTCTGCCTATGATCGAAAAAATCACCAGGCTAAATCGTAAAATCGGTCTTGGAGTTATGGGATTTGCCGACCTTTTGCTGGAGCTTGGGATACCGTATGATTCCGATTCTGCCGTCAGTATGGCTGAGAGAATCATGAAGCACGTCCAGGACACGGCCTGGGAGCACTCCCGGCTATTGGCCAGGGAGAGGGGGGCTTTCCCCAATTTTCCCTCATCCATATATGGCCGCAAGGGGAATGATCCGGTCAGAAATGCCACCACCACCACGGTTGCACCCACTGGAACCATCAGCATCATTGCAGGCTGCTCCAGCGGCATAGAGCCGGTTTTCGCCCTGAGCTTTGTGCGCAATATCATGGAAGGGACCAGGATGGTCGAGGTAAACCCGATCTTCGAACGAGTGGCCAAAGAACGCGGTTTCTATAGCCAGGAACTCATGGGCAGGATCGCCAGGCTCGGCTCGATTCAGGAGATTCAGGATATTCCGGCAGAAATCCGCAGGGTTTTCGTCACTGCCCTTGATATTTCTCCTGACTGGCATCTCAAGATCCAGGCAGCTTTCCAGAAATACACTGATAATTCAGTTTCCAAAACCATTAATCTACCGGCTGAGGCCACCGTGGAAGAGGTAAAAAAAATTTACCTCGACGCTTACCGTCTTGGATGCAAGGGGATTACCATATACCGCTATGGCTCAAAACCTGAGCAGGTCCTTTCCCTGCCCGGACAACAAAAAGAAAACCTGGAATCCTGGTATACAGCGGCAGATGCGGAATACTCCGGGGGCTGCCCCACGCCTGGATGCACACTTTAACTCATCGTTTATTGCCCACAAAAAAACTGGCGGCTGCCCCACGCCTGGATGCACACTTTAGCACTCCCAACGTAATCATTCAGACCCCTCACCCCAGGTTACGAGTTGGATAGCTACTGACTACTGACTACTGACTACTGATCACTGACTACTGATCACTGACTACAGACTACTGATAATAGATAACTGCCCAATGGATTACAGCAGGCGCTTTTGCCTGGCCCAAGGCGATTTGGACCAGGCAAGAGGAGCAAAAGAGCCTCTCAAGTGAGAGGTTTAAAAGAACAAATCCCACGGCTGCAAGCTCCGTGTCCGATTATCTTGATTCGTGAACAAATTGCTGGAACCAAGGCTTGAATCCCAGAGAGACTTGGTTCCGAAAATCCCTCCTGAAGAAGTCGTGGAAGTATTTCCCCACAAAGAGGTAACAGGGGAAGTATTCCACAGTCCCAAAGTGGAGGTGCTGTTAGACCAAGGCGAATTGCTGTTAGACCAAGGCGAATTGCTGCTAGACCAAGGCAAATTGCTGTTGGTCCAGAGCGAATTGCTGTTAGTCCAAAGCGATGATGTCCATGAGGATGGTGTCTCGGTTGTAGACCAGGGGGAGGAAGGCAAAATTCCCCACAGACCCGCTGTTGTGGCATTACTAATGTTGAACAGGTAGTTAGGAGAAAAAAGCCATGAAGAAAGCCCTGCTAATGAGTACCCGGATGTCTGCTGGTTCCCTGCATCAACTGCCTGCTCTTTGGCAGGAGTTGCGGTAACGGTCACTCCGTTGCTTTCATTCGCCAACTCATCACTGGTTGTGATTTTGAAGGTATAGGCTTTACCATTCTCCAGGTTCAATACGGTATACGTGGCTGTGTCTTTCCCAAGGCTGATTCCTGAGCTGTAGGACGCATTCCCTTCCTTAACATACAGTATCTGATCGGCCAGGTCACTGTCACTGTCAGTACAGGGGGTCCAGGAGATAGTGACTTTCCGGTCCCCTTTGGCTGCTGTCGGGGTTGCGATCTCTTCAGGCGGCGTCGTATCTGCCTCAACTCCAAGACGGAATGCCTGTAAGGCGACCTGACCTGAGCCATTGTCAACCTTTAACTGAACGATGCATTGTCCGGCATCACTGTTGGACGGCTTCCATTGTACCACGCCTGAATCCTGATCAATATTCATACCCTCCGGCGCTTGGGTTAAGCTGTATACGAGAGAGGCATTCGCTGCAGACTCATTGACTTTTACCTGATAGGTAAAGGTGCGGCCTGCTGTAATCTTCTCTATGGAATTAGACGACACGATCTCAGGTGCCGAGACATTCTTCGATGCATCTGCTGAAGTTTGAGTTAGTACATCTGTCGTCGAGACGGTTGGCGATTGATTCGAAGATCCTGCCTGCCCATAGGGATCATACCCTTGAGGTTGCGTGTCCCCAGACAATGCTGCATATCCGACGCTGTAATCCCCGCTACCGACATTAACAGAAGGAACAGAGGAAGAGCTGCCATACGATGAACCGTACAGGCCTCCGTACAGAGAACTATCGTCCGCCGTATAATACACCGAGGAGAAACTGGTGATGTCAGCGCCGGTATAGGTTTCCCCTACCTGAAGTGCCAGATCGATCCCCTTTGCATCTCCCGTTCGACCCACATGGACGATATTGGCCTTTTCCGGCTGCTTCAGAGGAACATCTTTGTAATACTCGCCGCCATAAAGGTGTTTATAGTCATAGGCCATAATCTGGTAATCGCCTTCCTCTAAGCCCTTGATCGTGTACAGACCATTTACATCGGTTGTTGCATATCGGTAACAATAGGCATAAGAAATCAGCTCCGAAGATTTTAAATCTCCCGGTGCGACCGCCGCGGCAGAAGATGCCGGGATACCGATCAAGGCTGTGACCATTATATTGGCCAAAGGTTTCCGGTCGAATTCATCCACTACCTGACCGCTGATCGATGCCTTGTGGTAAAGCAGGATATCAATTCCTTCCACCGGACCGGGCAAGGAGAGGGTAATGGGGCTGGATGGCTTCTGATCATCCGTCGTCTGTCGATAATATGCAGGATAATACTCCTGACAATCGCTTACCATGACAAAGTAGGTGCCTGACTGAAGGCCGAGGAATTGGTAATCTCCGGTAGCGCCGGTGTAGGAACTTATAACATACTGTCCCTGCTCGTTGGTCAGATAGACCAGGCACCCTAACCCTGTTATGGGTTTGCCAGTTACGGCATCCTTGACCGTCCCCTTGAGGATGATGCCCGCAGACAGGTTAAAATCGATATTCTCAATGGTTTGTGTGGTACCGACCTCAAGCGGAGTCGCTTCATCCATACTGCTGACCCCCTGATAATACTGAGACATATAATTCATTCCGGTTGAATCGGTTAGAATGTAAACATAGTATTCACCAGCACACAGCCCGTTCAGGCTGTAGTTTCCTTCGCTGTCAGAGGGAATCGAATAGTAGATTTGCCCTCCGTCCACTGAGCCGTATCCCGCTATGCCGTAGCTCGGATAATACCCGGTGTCGATGATGGTCGGCATAATAGTGGCCGAAGGAGGCGCAGTGGCAATCCCTGACGAAATAGTCATATCTACAGACTCTGCATCACCAGTGCAGAAAGATCCCCCTTCTGTGGCAAACTGGCCCAGATCATCCAGGAGCTTTTCCAGACCGAGGGGGGTGCATCCATTTTGCTGGCTTCCATCAACCCTGAATTTTAACCAGACCAGGATATCACAGCTATTGTTCGGTATAGCATCGGTAAGGGAATATCCCCCGATTCTTATCCTGCCAGGATTTTGCAAAGAGGCCTCGAACATAGCAAAGGAGGATACCGGATTTCCCTTCTCAAAGCCCAGATACTCCAGGACACCCGGATCATATGTCATTTCAAAGCCAAGAGAAAAGACTTCGTGAGAGGCTGTCTGGATTACGACCGGAATTTTTACCTCTTCACCTATCTTTCCGCTGTATGACTTGATGTACAGCACTCCCTGGACATCTGCCTGCACCTGCGTCTGGCCCACTTGTGTTTCCGGCATCCCTGCCGCAGTAGCGTATCCGTCTGGAGTAGCATATCCGGCAGGAGCAGCGTATCCGTTAGGGGTAGTGTATCCAGAGTCACTGTATCCGTAGTCGCCATCCACAGGAACTGATGCAACGGCATAGGAATCATATGAAGGATCATATGAAAGAGCATATGAAGGATCGTATGCAGGAGCATACACGTCATAATATCCACCGTCTGGTTTGCTGATATAGCCGCCTCCATACGTGCCGGATGATCCCATAGGCGTGTAGCACTGGGCCATAACCGTCAGACCGGAAATTGGCTTTCCCGTGGCAGCATCGCGGATAGTACCCTTGATGGTTCCTCCCTTAGTGAGCTGAAAGTCAAGGTTGGCCTTCACTTCTCCCTCGGTTCCGGTTATCACACTCGGTAAAGATCCGGTACCGTATTGTGCTTTTAAATATTTACCTTCCTGATCATAGGCTACAAGCTGATAACTTCCGGCAGTAAGCCCGCTTATCCGGTAGGTGCCATCCTCATTTGTGTATGCCTCACCGTAGGATATTGAGGAACTGCTGCAGGAGGAAGAAACACTCTGAGTTTTGTCGCTTCTCAGCGTAGAAGAGTAATCGGAAGAGTAATCGATAGAAGCATAAATCTGGATTTTAGCCAGCGGCTGGCCATCTTGAGAAGTTACCCTTCCGGAAAGAACCAGACTTTTCGGTAAAACCAGATCAGGTGCAAAAGCCATTGCCGGCGGGGTTCCCTTAATCCCGGAGCAGCAATTTTCCTGATACTCCCCGCTCTGATCAGTCGCGGTCAGGGTGTAGGTTGCATCTGACAGGCCGATTAAGGTGTAGGTCCCATCCTCGGCTGTCACGGCGTACCTGGTGGGCGGATAGGAATAATAGAAGTCAGACTGATAGGAACCGGTATAGGAAGATGTCCAATCGACTCCTGAACTTACGCTGATCCCAGGTAGAGGTTTTCCGTTTTTGTCCACAACCTTACCGCTGATGGAAGCGCCCGTGTTTATGGAAATTACCAGATTCGTGATAGTGCTGCCTGCGGACACTGCAAAAACACGCTTTTTACCCTCTGTATTCGAATCCAGACAGTAGGTCAGCATATAATTCTGAGTCCCTGTGGTATCCTCGGCCAGCAGTGCATACTCTCCGTCTTCCAGGCCGCAGATGCTAAATTCCCCGGCTGTATCGGTCACGTCCGATGACCCGCCAGGGTAGCCGACGGAGACATACGGAGCTGAAACGGCATAAGAAGTGCCGCTGTAGTCGCTGTAAGATGCGCTGCTGTAACCTGAGCTATACGATACGCCGTAACCTGAATCATACGATACACCGCCATACGGGTCTTTATAGTAATACGGATCACCATTGGAGCCCTGGTCTGTTCTTAAAACCCTTACCTGAATCCCGGCCACAGGGGTTGATCCGGCCAGGAGCTTGCCTTCCAGGCATCCTCCCTGGTGCATGGTAATCTCAATATCTCCGATGACAGGCTGGGTTTCAGACAGCTCAATGGAGCCCATAGTATAATATCCGGACTGATTATCCATGACGTACTCCGGATAATTAGCATACATATACCTGCCTGTCGGATCATAAGCACTCAGGTAATATTTGTCGTTCTCCAGGCAGGTAAATGCAAATTTTCCCTCTTGATCAGTCAAAACCGGATCAAAGCGGGGATAGTCCAGGGGAGGCAAATAAGATGCACTTGCATAGGTACTGGGATAGGCAATGGGATAGGTACTGGAATATGCGCTGGAATAGGCACTGACTGTGTATGATGGGTTAACACCTCCCGTGCCAGAGGCCACAGGCATAACAACCGACGATGGTGGTACGACCGTAGTCGTGGGAACCGGCTGTTGTGATACGGCCATTGGCTCATTAACCGCAGACGCATAGGCCGTGGTTGCAACTCCGGTGGCCATAGTCCCTGAACCGGCAGAGGAATACCCCACTGATGAAATAGCAGGGCTGCCAGTTACGTTGACCGACGAGGAATTTGATACGGCTTCGTCCCTGTTCCTCATGATGATTACATCTTTAGTTGGTGGTGGGTAAGAATAAGAGTAATACATCTTATTCAGATTGACCTGAATTCCGGCCAGGGGGAGGCCGCTTTGCTTATCGATAATCAGGCCACGGATGATTCCCTTGCCTTTTGCAGGGGCAAGCTGAAAATCGATAGGCCCGGTCTCCTTTCCCTCTTCAATCTGGATTTCACTGGCCTGATTTGCGTCCAGCGTATTCGGATAGTAAGCATTCTGGAAGCCTGGGACATACTGGACCATAGGAATATACGTGCCCAACTCCAGACCACTTATGCGGTATGTACCATCCTCTCCGCTTATGACCGGAGTGGATTGGTAGTAACCACTGCTTTCGAAAACACTGCTTTTGGTCATGAAACACGAAATCTCGGCACCGGCAACCGGTTTCCCATCGGCCTGGCTGGTAACTTTACCGGAAACCGCACCGCCAGCCTCCAAGGCCAGGTTGCATCCGCTCGTTTCCTGACCTGCCACCACGCTATAAGTGTTTTCCTGGAAGGGATAATATCCAAGAGTAAGAGCAGTTTTATACCCTTCGGCCCAGGTGACGCTCACCAGGGTTTTCCCCTCCGGCATGCCGCAGAAGGTAAAACTCCCCGTGAGATCGGAAGAGGTGTAAAAACGAACAGGAGTATAATAGCCCCAACCATACGTGTATGCCTGGACCGTTGCGCCTTTGACCGGCAAGCCGGTGGCTGCATCAGTCACCCTGCCGGATAACTTCCCGCCCATGTACATAGTCAGGCTGAACTGCCCTGCTGTTTGCCCTGATTTGACCTTGATCAGGATATTCTGAGTTGAATAGGGATAGCCGAGCAATTTGAGTTCGTCCTGGCTGATATTAAGGCCAAATATGGCAGGCTCAAACCCCCGTCCCTGGGGATCATAGGCCCAGAGATCATACCTTCCTTCCGGCAGATTGCTCAAAAGAAAGGTCCCGTCCGACTTGCTTAATGTCCGGTAAAGGCTTAATGTCTGGGCGTCAGGGGCAGCAAGTGTGCCGGTATAGCTGGAAGAGTAGGCGTAAGCATATGAATAAAAAGGTTGCTCGGCAATACTTAATTCTTCAGGCATCCAGGGCGGGTAGTTACAGATGTTATGAAGAAAAGGTGAGGAGTACCCCCCACCGGTAGCTGACTCTTTTAAAGCCAGAACCTGGATATTGGTCAAGGATTGACCACTCTGATCTAGAATCTTCCCACTGATTGCACCTGTGGCTGTAACTGTAGTTGCGCTTTCGGCCAGGCCTGCATACTGAGCTATGTCAGCCATGCCCATAATCAGGAAGAGAATTAACCAGAGATAACCTGACCAGAGACTAACTCTTTTCAGGTAGTAACGTGTTAAGCCATTGGATTCATATGTACTCATTGATATTACCTCCATACTTGTAATTCAAGGTCTTACTGAAACATGCAATACAAAATACCGATAAATTCTGAGATGTTTTTATGTGTAATATTTATTATTTATGCATAGTTTTATATTCAAATAACTCATCCTCTTAATTTAAAGCAAGATTCATACCCTAATCAAGGGATAAGCTCCGAATTATTAAGCAAATCCAGTATTACTAAGCGGTCCTTTCGCTAATTACGTGGCATATCAGTTATGCGGCCAATCTCAGAAGCGGCGGATTCCTGTAGCCGTCCTAAACGCCATGTTTTGTAAGCGATAGAACCACTAAGGTACACTCTGTGCATTAAATACGCGGCCAGATAGAATTAGCAAATAATATGTAGGGTGGGGGCCTTTTGCCCCAACAATACCATTGTTTTGGTGGGGCAAAAAGCCCCCACCCTACATAATTAAGCTTAATAATTAAATGATGTGCCCCACCAATAAACCAGTCGATGGATCATAAGAGTACTGGGGATCAAAAGGAAAGCCAAAACTGCCGGTCGGTATGATAAAACCAGTTGGTGTGTACTGAAAGGCTCCAAAAGAGGTGTTTTGATATACGCTTGGATATATATTAGCCCCCCCATAATTATAATAATTATAAGGTTGGTTCCAGCTATATCCGTAATAGGGTTGATTCCATCCATAATATTGATCATAAATGGATGGAGATGTCCCGATAGAAGAGTCAAGGCCATCGTTTTGTTGGTAATAAGGTGATAGCCCCTCATATCCTGCTGCCGGACTTACAAATATCGTTGACATTCCCCCTCCAGGCAGAGGATATTCCGCCGTTGTAGGGCCAGTCCAGGTCCAACCTGATAGATCAGGTGGTGGTGCAGTAACATATGAGGAGCCGAAGATTCCACCGTAATAGGGAATCCCAATACCTGAGCCATAAGAGGGATAACCAAACATATTGTAGGGAACGCCATATCCAGCATAAGGAAAGCCAAAATAAGCTTGTGCTTGAGTTGAGGCAACCGTAAAGAAAAAAACCATAAGAAGTAAATTTAATAATATTTTTCTCATAAACCCTCATGAGCATTTATTCATCTTTACAAAGCGAATGCAACTTGATATAAAAAATCGATTAAAGATTCTTCTTACTACTCACTGAGTATTCCACCCCATTCAAGAACAACAAAACCTTTCCTTTCCGGAGTCTCAATTGCCGGAGCATCCAGGGTCTTGTATTCATCCAGTGGAGTAAAATAAAAAATAATTCTTATCAGGGTATCAGGAGACGGATTAATGGTCAGCTTGGCGTGTTCCGCTAAAAATGAGCTGTTCAGCAATTTCATCTCATAGTAATTTTTTCCCTGAAGCCGATCCAGCCAATATTCCATGAACTGCTCCTTCTCCTTTTGATTCAACCCAAGCTTAGGCAAATTTTCCTCAAACCACTCCTCAAGATTGCTTTGAGCAATCACCCACCCTTTATCCGGCAGTTCTGATTTATCTAAACGAGCTTTAGCCTCCCAGAAAAGATAGTCGTATTGCTTCCCTTGTTTCTCATCAGTTATGGTGCCATCTACCGTTGCCAGCACATACCATCCGTCATTATAAGGGGGAATCGTTTTGGTAATTTCACCATCAATGTCAAGTTTAACGCTGACCTGAGTATCTTTCTGTGGATAAAGGTAAATTGCCGGTTTGCCGTAAAGACCATCGGTGGTCGTGGTATTAGTATAACCTCCGGGAAGATACTGCCCAGGGGAATAGTAATTTAAACCAGTGGAGTAAGGGTTGTATGATGAATACGGCGTGTATGAAGAATATGGCGTGTATGACGGCGTGTATGACGAATATGGCGTGTAATACGGCAGCGTGTATGATGAATACGGCGTGTATGACGGCGTGTATGATGGCGAATATGGCGTATATGATGAATATGGCGTGTATGACGAATACGGCGTGTATGATGGCGTGTATGGCGTATATGGCGAATATGGCGTATATGATGAATATGGTGTGTATGACGAATACGGCGTGTATGATGGCGTGTATGACGGCGTGTATGATGGCGTGTATGATGGCGTGTATGGCGAATATGACGTATATGATGAATATGGCGTATATGATGAATATGGCGTGTATGATGAATACGGCGACAGCCAGGCAGGAAGGGAGGAATTATACCCACTATATCCACTATAAAGAGGCCCGCCGTAATAGGCTTGAATTGCTGTAGTTGTCAGGAAAATAGCCAAAAAAATAAACAGACTTATTGCCAATACCTTCAAAAGCCATGTCTTTTGCATAAGACTACCTCCTTCTAATATTAACAATCTTAGAGGCCGTATGCCTCTTACCTGTATATGAGATGTATCAAAAATCATACCATTTAACTAATGAGAAATTTTCCGTAGTGCTCCAGCACGATTGAGATAATTCCTTAAGCTATTTTAAAAAAATCAAGTAGTTACTTTCAGCTCAAAATTTATATCAAATTTGAAGCGATGGACACTCTACATACACTTCCGGCAACTCACTTCCAGTAACTCAATATTAATACAATATATTATTTCTAGTAACTCTTCACAGCCAAGTTTGTGCAGAGAGGAAGCGGAGCTGATAATAAATTCGGCTACCATATCAACGTCATTCCCGCGAAGGCGGGAATCCATGCCTTCACTTCTGGATTCCCGCCTTCGCGGGAATGACGAAATGGCCTAATGGCTTATATCCACAAATTTAAAAGTGAAGAGGTACTAGATTAAAATATTATAATAATGATAAGCCCAACTCCTTGAAAAAAATACCATAATTATCTCAATCGTGCTGGAGCACTACCAAATATCAAGGTCTAATATCCATTGCCTGGCCCAAAGTTTTGGGCCAGGCAAGATGGATAATAATATCTCTCACTTAAGGAGAGGTTTAAAAGGACAAATTCCACGGCTGTAAGCTCCGTGTCTGATAATCTTGATTCGTGAATAAATTACTGAAACCAAGGCCTGAATTCCAGAGAGAATTGGTTCCGACAATCCCTCCTGAAATGGTTGTGGAATTATTTCCCCACAAAGAGGTAACAGGGGAAGTGTTCCACAGTCCCAAAGTGGAGGTTCTGTTAGACCAGAGCGAATTGCTGTTAGTCCAAAGCGATGATGTCCATGAGGATGTAGCCCCGGTTGCAGACCAGGTTGAAGATGGCAAGACTCCCCACAGACCCGCTGTTGAGGGATTACTCATGTTGAATAAGTAGCTCGGAGAGAAAAGCCCAGATGCAAGCCCTGTCAATGGATACCAGGATGTCAGTTGGTTACCTGTGCTAACTGCC
>Ga0307378_10008403_pt1 | contig 13731 bp, 14 predicted proteins | sample UN1MG_FD_202238 | JGI IMG/M metagenome (GOLD analysis project Ga0307378, IMG submission 202238) | Soil microbial communities from Risofladan, Vaasa, Finland - UN-1 | ecosystem: Environmental > Terrestrial > Soil > Coastal area > Acid sulfate soil | place: Finland: Risofladan, Vaasa | collected... | reverse complement strand
AGTAACCGGAATACCGCTCACAAGAACAACATAGCGCAGGATGAGCCCCGCGACGACGATACCCATTCCCGCTCCCAGGTGCACGAGTCGCGGGTGCCTACCCAGCCCCAGCGCGCACGCATGGACGGCCAAGGGAAAGGCAAAGCCAGGCAAGACGATCAAGATCCAAAAGACCAGGCTACGCGGCCCCATCGCGATGTCTTGCGCTGCTCGAGCCGCTGCTCCTCCCTCAACGAAGGCCGTCAAAAGCAGCAAGCCAAGTAACACAGCTTCTATGCCGATCAGGGCCAGGTGGATCAGAGGTAGCCGGCGGAAGCGCTCCTGCATGTCTGGCAGGGCCAGGGTGCCGCTCAAATCCACGGTCAGTCCAATCCCGGTCGAAATCGCCGAGACCAGGAAGAGCAGCGGCATCATGGGAATAGGTAGGAAGGGGAGGACAGAGGTGGACCAGAAAGGGATCGCCGGGCCTACAGCACTGAGCAGAATACCGGTATAGAGGGCCGTGCCCACAGCGAAGACGGACCCAACAGCGGCCACAATACGCTTGATCCGTCGGACAGGTATTCGCTGCAGCAAAGTCAGTCGCTTCCCCATCCGTTCCCACACCATGGGATAGCTATCCATCACCTCCAGGAAGCCATAGACGAGCGACAGAGGGATGAAAACGGACAGAATCCAGATGCCCCAAGTCATCACGGAGCTGAAGTGGGTGAACATATAGAAGATGCGCCAGGGCTCTCGCAACCCTGCGCCCAGGTCGAAGATCAGGAGCACCGTGCCCAAGGCAACCAAGGGGCCTGGAAGGATGGCACCTACCAACGTGATAGGGCAGATGTCAATCTCGTACCGTTTGCGTGTGAATTCGAGCGTGGCGGCCGCCAGGAAAGCCCCGGCCCCTAGACCACCGAGGAACAGATAGATGGCTGGTAACCATCCCCATATAGTCTGCATTTTGAACCCCGCCTGTTATAATATGATCAGCCAGTTGCCCAAGGCCGTGAACCTTGGAAAGCTACTTACCCTTCAGTAATGATGTAAGACAACACAGCCGGGTGAGTATTGAACTCGGGATGTAATGGCTTGGCCCGCCCCGAAGCGATCAATTTACCCACCTCGCTGTCGGGATCGTCGGCACGGCCGAAAATACGAGCGCCAGGAATGCAGGCCTCCACGCACGCTGGTAAATCGCCCTTCAGCACCCACTCCAGGCACAGCCAGCACTTGTCCGCCACTCCGCGTTTCTCGTCGAAGATGCGCGCCTGGTAAGGGCAGGCGACCATGCAGTACTTGCAGCCCACGCAGAGCTTCTCGTTGATGAGCACCACTCCAGACTCGTGCTTATAGGTGGCACCAGTGGGACACACAGCAGCACAGGGGGGATCGGCGCAGTGCTGGCACTGGACCGGTAGAAACCAGGGGGCATGCTCATCCCCTCTGTCGAGTACATCGGTGTAGCTTTGACCCTCGGCCAAGCTGTTACGCAGATTGCAGGCCTCGATGCAGGCCCGGCAGCCGGTGCATTTGGTGGTGTCAATGACCAGAGCGTAGGGAGAGTAACGCACTTCTTCTGTGCCCGGTTCACCGATTCTTTCCAGAAACCCGGCCCCAACCGAGGCTACCGCTCCGCTGGCGAGCGCCAAGCCCAGGAACCTTCGTCGCGAAAGTCCCGTCTTCTCCATAGGGCGACTCTCTTTCCCCTTCAGATCCACGTAATCCTCCTGGCACTGACTTGACACGGAGTCTAGCTTAGCGAACTCCCGCCGATTGATTTTGGTCCTCGTCTCGCCTTCGCTCCTGCGGCACTGGGCCCGTTGAATAGCGTTATTCGAGAAAGGAAGTGAGTTGCTACGACTCCAGATAGGGATCCATGATGTGACAGGTGTCGCAGAACTGGGGTTGCTCGTGGTACCGCCAAAGACCAATGACCCCTACTCCGCCAATCACCACGACACCCGGCAGGACGGCGATCACTAGAGTCCTTTTCCTGCCTTTTCCTCGACATACTCTAGTAGCCCCTCTATGACATGATGCCCGTCTTCTTGACCCGTGAACTCGGGCCATCTGCAGGGCAACCCATCTTTGTTCTCTTCGCTGATAACTTCAATCACTTGACCGACGTACGGCATGGAGCACTGACCCGCGCTAGAATGGCCCCGCCGCGCCCTTACCACCCGGCCACTGCCGAGTAGTATACCATTACAAGGTCAAAATCACGTCCTAATCCGGTCCCAAATAGGTCCAAACGGGATAATAACGGTCTGATTGGCCGCCACTGAGGATGTGCTCCAGCAGGTCAGCCTGCTGGGACTCCATGGCGACAGGGCAACACAAAGGCAGACCGAGAACAGGACATGACATCTGATGTGCAACCTGGGGACAGAAGAGGGGGGGACTGAGACTCGAACCGTCCAGGGTAGGCTACTAGGCTGGCAACAGTGCTCTTGGCGACCTGCCCTTTGGCCCCACCGCAGCAGCCGTTTCGCTGCCTATCCCGCGTCTTCAGCCCATACGCGCACTGCCCGGCTCTCGTCTCAGAGTGAGGTGCGTTCGATCATCTATGATCACACCAACCCAACCTGATCCTACGAAGCCCCAAAGCACCCCATCCACATAGGCAAGAAAGCCTATTCGCGCGATCCGGATCCGCTGTGCGGAACCGGCCCGCCCCACGAGCCTCGCGCCGAACACAAAAGAGGGGAGCCCGAATACCCGGGCTCTCCCTCACAAGTGACTAGGCTGACGGCGGCGATTCGTCTGTCAGGCTAGCCCCAGGGCTGCTCTGCGGCCGCGTTCTGGCCACTGATGCGACCGAAGCAGAATGCCGTTGCTATGTGGACGCCACCTGCAGGGTCATAGTAACCGTAAGTTCCTCCTGCTGCGAAGGGTGCTGCATATAGCCGAGGGATGGGGTCGCCAAATACATCTATCACCTGGGCTTGCGTATTGATACTTAAGCCCCCAGAGTTCCACCCACCGGTATAGTCGTTCGCATTTGGCATGTTATAGGGTACATTGGATGCTACTGACATGTTGGTCAGATCAGCTCCAATTGCCTGAGCCGCTACGATCCCTTCCCCATGGGACTGATCAGGATCTTCAACATTCAGTCTTCCTATTACGGGTACATATTGATCTGTAGTAACGTCTACCAACCCACCAGGGTAGAGGGGTTGAAATGGATTGTAGTCCCTTAGCATCTTGGCGTTGTTTATCCAGCCACCGGTGGTCAAGACCACAGCCTTTCTGGCCTTGATATACAACGTCGTACCCTTGCTGGATGCTCTAATGCCTAGAACCTCTCTGTCGGGAGTTGCTACCAGTTCTACCAGACCGGTTTCAAGCATCGTCCTGATTTCTCTCGCCTGGACAGCATCATCCCAAACCTTATACATGCCTGTTCCACCAGGATAACCATCTTTCCATCCCGGACCTGCTGGATTGAAGGCGTGAGACCGCATAACTTCTTCAAATCCAAAGTCCTTATAGTGGTTGTGTGAAAGCAACAAACCGCCTTCGGCCCCTTCGCCAAACTGAGCTGGCAACCATTCTTCGCCGCCCAGGTCTTGTATTATCCAATCAACATTCGGACCACAATTGTCCGCTAGTACGCGTAGCAGCGCTTGGTCAGCCCAGCCTTGTCCGCAGGCCACCAGATAGTCATAGATCGCATCCGCACTATCCGCAATCCCTAAAGCCTTTTGAACAATCGTTGGCCCACCGAATATCTGACCACCACACCTACGAGCAGCGCCACCTGTCCAATCCAATTTCTCTATGATTAGAACCTCGGCACCGGCGTCGTAGGCCTCTATGGCGGCTGGCATTCCTCCTGTTCCATAGCCACACACCACTACATCTGCCTCTTCGTCCCACGTCTCGGGGATCCAGGGGGTCGGGCACGGCGGACACTCTGCAGCAGGCGGACAAGTAGGGGCCGGGGTAGCGGCTGGGGCACAACTGGCCAACGCCCCCGCGCCAGCCACCGCCGCCGCCCCCTTGACAAAGTCCTTTCGCGATAGTTTCCTGGGTGCTTCCTTTTCCTCTGCCATTTCCTCCTCCTTTATAAACTGACTACCTGATACCGCACTTTCACTTCCCTGTTCTTTACTCATCCTTGACCCTCCTTTGTACAATTCTGTGCTGCGACAAAACGCCCCGCTCTGGACCAAGGAAGCCAGTCCATCAGCAGGGCGCTCCGCTGCTTATCTCTTCGCTGTGACTCGCGATCAGCTCGATAGGGTGCGTCATCTCAGAAACTCGACCGCGGAATAGACGCGTCAACAGGTACACCACTCAACCATGGAAAAGTATACCAGCCCAAGGTCCAAATCAGGTCCAACTCCTGTCCTAAATAGGTCCAAACGGGACGACGCCGCTCCAAGTACCCTCACTTCTCGATGCCCACCAGCAGGCCAACCTGCTGGAACTCCATGGCGACAGGGCTACACAAAGGCAGACCGAGAACAGGACACGACATCCGAGGTGCAACCTGAGGACAGAAGAGGGGGGAACTGAGACTCGAACCATCCGTGTAGCTTGCCAGGTTGGTGACCGCGCTCCTGGCGATCTGCCCCGGTGGCTCCACCGCGGCAGCCGCTTCGCTGCCTGTCCCGCAAGTTCATCCCATAGGCGCACTCCCTGGCTCTCGTCTCAGAGTGAGGTGCGTTCGATCATCTACTATCATACCAACCCAACCCGATCCCAGGAAGGGCCAAAAGGCTCAAACCGCGTAGGCAATAATGCCTATTGCCCCTGTCTGCTGTTACACTATGGACTGGATTACCCCACAACTCCTCGATCTTGCGAGCTATGCGGTGTCGAACTGGGGGGGCGAGACCCGAGGACACAAGAAAGGGGAGTCTGAGACTCAGACTCCCCTTGTAAGATGCAACGCTAGCAGCGATCACACAGTCAGTATCTAGCTCCAGGGCTCCAACGCCGCGGCGTTCTCCCCGGCAAGACGACCAGAGGTGAATGTCCACGCCATATGGGTGCCGTGGCCGCCGGCGATCATCATCCCATGCCCCATGTTGCCCCCGGCATACAGCCCTGGTATGGGCTCACCATAGGGGTCCAGTACCTGCAGACTGGTGTTGACCGCCAAGCTGCAGTCAGCCAGCAGAATCATGGGCTTGATTGGACCATGGCAGTAGAACGGTCCGACCTTGATGCCGGCACCTACGGTTCCCGCATCTGGATGGCCGAACGTCGGCCGCCCAAAATCGGGGTCCTCACCCTCCTCAGCGTATCCGTTCCACTTCTCGATGGCATCCTTCAGGCCCGCAGGGTCTATGCCCATCTCACCAGCGAGGGCTTCGATGGTCTCCCCTGTCTTGATTCCGTTACGAGAAATGAAGTCGTCGACCATGCCCCATCCGCCTTGCCCGGACACCTCGCCGATCCCGGGATAGGAGGACACGACCATCGGGTACTTGTTGAAGATCTGGGCCACGACGTCGTCGTAGATCATGTAGCAGCTCCGATCCGGCTGTTCCATGGTCGCCAGGGCGGTGCCGCTGCCCTTTTCGTTGACAAACCGTGCACCATCCTTGTTCACCAGGATGGCACCGGCGTCCATCATGCCATAGGGCATCCACGCCTGTTTCCCCGTGACTGAGACGTTGGGGCCCGGGGCGGCGGCCCGCAGGCCTGGGGAGCCATAGCTATCCAGACGTGTGACATCGGCACCCACGGCCATCCCCATCTGAAGGCCACTACCATCGTTGAAGGCGTGCGCCGCTGGGACAGCCGCGTTCTCAGGGCTCGTGAATCTCTTCTTGAATTCCTCGTTGCCCGTCAGGTCACCAGCAGCGAGAACCACGCCCTTGTTGGCCTTGATGTTAATGGTTTCCTGCGACAGCTGGTCGACCGCCTTGACGCCGACCACTCTATTGTCACAGGTGGTGTACAGCTCCACGCCCTTGGTCTCCAGCAGGATCTCCACGCCCTTCCCCTCCATGGCGGAGCGGAGGACCTTCGGCCACGCGCTGGCGTTGGGATAGAGCATGTGCATTCTGTTTACCCGGTGGTGCGTGGGGTATTCGAACGGTCCGCGGATCTCAACTCCCAGACCGACCAGCCAATCGATGGTAGATCCGCCGTTCTCTCCCAGGAACTGAACGAGCGTGCGGTCACTGCGCGACCCGTTCGCGCCCGCCGAGTGAATCACGTCCTCCACGTAGTCTTCGGCCGTATCGGAAATCCCTTGCTCTTTCTGAAGCGAGCTCAGGGGTGCGGAGATCGATCCCACGCACAGGGAGGACTCGCCGCCAAGACCGGGCGCTGTCTCCAGAAGGATAACCTTCGCCCCGGCCTCCGCTGCACTCATGGCAGCCGCGCAGCCCGTCCCGCCGCCGCCGACTACCACCACGTCGGCCTCTTTGTCCCACTTGGCTGGGAGCTCAGCGGATCCGCTAGGGGCCGCCGCTGGGGCACAACTGGCCAGCACGCTCGTGCCTGCCAGTGCTCCTGCGCCAACTGCCGCTCCCTTGACGAACTCCCTGCGTGATATCTTCTTGGGCCTGTCGTTTTCGCTTGGCATTTTAGACTCCTCGTTACTAGTTTCTAATACTTCTGTTTCACCATGCTTGTGCAATTCGGGTACTCCTTTCTTCTGTACCTTTGTCAATGTAGCTGGCTCGCTCTATCAGGCGTTTCGGGTTGTCTGGCTACTGTCACAGACATTTGGCAGCGAGCGGACGGCGTAAGAACGCGCCGTGCTCTCCAGTGTGCCCCCAACACACAGCCTCAACCTCCGACCCCAGCGCCCGACAGCGGGCAATACTCACTCCCCCAGCCTCATCCTGACCTTACGGGACCTGCATGTCCGTTTGATGACACTGGTCACAGTAGTCTTCCGACTCCCTATGCATGCGATGGCAAACACCGCACTGCAGTTCACCCCAATGAGAGTCGTGCGGGTTCAACTCCAAGTCTCCCGTGAGCTCTGCCAACGCCGCATAGCTATCATGGCACTCCAGGCACTCGGCCATGGGGAGCCTGCGCTGGTTCAGAGGGACATCGAAGTCCCCGCTGATGTAGACCACCAGTTCGTCCATCTGCTGCTGTATTGTGGGCTCATGGCAATCCAGGCAAGCAACACCCTCGTCAGCATGGGCCTTGGCCCCAAGGTCAGAGTCCTGCCACGACTCCAGATAGGGATCCATGATGTGACAGGTGGCGCAGAACTGGGGCTGCTCGTGGTACTGCCAGAAACCCGATGCACCTACGCCGCCTACCACCACCACTCCCAGCAGAACAGCGATCACTACAATCCTTTTCCTCGACATGTTTCAGTAGCCTCTCCCTACGCTATGTTGTCCCCCCGTTGGATCCCCACACCCAGGATCCTTGCGGAGGACGAGCCACTTGTATGCTGTTGGCTATGGGCTCCAGAAGCTTCTGGACCACCCAGGTTTGTCCAAGATGAGAGCGTGCTCCTTCTCACCAGTATATATTATGCCTATTGCGGCCCCTTTTGTCAAGTTCTCCTCTGACACACTGGTCCGGGTTTGGATGTCTCAGGGGGCGGCATGCCGATTCCGCCCAGCCTCACCACTGGCTGGGCAGAGAGGCGACTTTGCATGACCTGCAATACAAGGTGCGAGGAACCGTCCAGAACAATGTCTAGTCTACAAATCGCGGGACAGTTAGTCAAGTCCCGCGACAAGGGGGCAAAGGGGCACCGCCCGCGGCGGTAGCGCTCATGATCCGGTCGACCTGCCCAGTGGCTCCGCCGCGGTAGCCGGTTCGCCGGTCATCCGCGGTCTTCGGATTGCAGGCGCACTCCTTGTCCGCTTCTCAGGGCGAAGTGTGCTCAATCATCTACTCTCATACCAAGCCAAATGACCTGGGGGAGAGCCAGGCGCCCCAATCAATATAGGCAATAATGCCTAGTGCGTCGCAGCCATTGCGATGCTCTGCGCGATCCGACAGCGCTTCTCGGGCTCTTGCCGCTGAGCGCAAGCAGGGTCTTCAAGGAGTGTGGTCGAACTCTCCCGAGCCAACACCCCCCAACCGTGTGGTGACCCCATGCGCAATCGGGTAGGAGGGGGTCTCACGACCCCCGTCCTCCCACACCACCGGACATACTCATCGTATCCGGCGGTTCCCTCTACGGCCGCAACCCAGCCTGTGTCTTCGCTGGTCAAGGCTCGCTCTCGGTTCAACGCCGTGGATGCTTGCCACTCCTCAAACGCAGCAGGTCCGGTTCCGCCTTCACCGCTCGCGCCGGGGCGCACGCTCTCCCTACTGGGTCCGCGTGCCTTGCTGTTGCTCCACATCCATCGAGTATCCCCGACTGCTCCTTGCCGCAGAAGGTTCGGCCCTTCGTCAGTAACTCCCCTGACTACTACGGCCTCTGCTGACTTCTCCGCACCCCTCCGACGCCGTTGCCGCCGCCGTAGTCTGGCTCCCCCAGACAGATGCAGAGACCTCCCAGGGTAAGCCGTGTCCCTTTCCCTCGGCCCCCGCCGGATTTACTCACCCAGCGTTCCGCATGACTTTCGGGCCTCCCCATCCATCGCTGGGTTACCCCGCTGTGCAAGCCTTCTATCCGGTTTCTGTTCGTCGGGTCCGAGTTTTGCCTTACGCTCGCTTCAGATTCCGCCTCGCGACGGACACCCTTGCTTCGGCTAGCGGTTCCGGTCATCTCGGCCCGCAGAGGACTTTCACCTCCTAGATACACGGCATGCCTGGCACACCAAAAAGGGAGAGCCCGACAAATCGGGCTCCCCCTGGTACGCTGCTACACTGACAGTGATAGCGTTATGTGTGATCTACTCCCAAGGCTCCTCGCTGGCCGCGTTCTGCCCGGCATGCCGCCCTATCTTGAGAATGAACAGGCGTTCGTGGAGAGCTTTCCCCGCACTCTGCGCAAAGAGTGCCTTGGCTGGTGTAGCTACAAGCTCAGCGAAAGGGAAGAACTACAGAAGGAGGTCCAAGAATACCTGGGCTACTATCACTACGAGCGCCCTCACTTGGCCCTCGACATGCAAACCCCTCTAGCATCTGTTTGTCGCATTTGACATGGGAGATACCGCCGCAGCAAGAGCAAAACTGCCTGTTCTGGCAAACCAAAAGAACTATCTTTCGATAGTTCTTTCGGTCAGCCCTAGCCAGCGATGGCTGATTCGATAGGGCACTGTTATGTCTAAGTGAATACCTATCCCTTCGGCGGATCCTCCACCAGCCCCTGGCGCACCGCGTAGACCGCCGCCTGAATGCGGTTACGGAGATGCACCTTGCCCAAGATGTTCCTCAGATGGTAGTTCGCCGTGTATCCGTCGCCCTCTCCCTCTCCGATTTCTGCCCGAGGAGGAGGGGCGCGCCCCGCACGCAACACCACTGTCCGTCTCACAAAGTAAGAAGGGAGAGCCCGACGAATCGGGCTCTCCCCAGCACAAGACAGTGGCAACACTAGTGCCGTCAGCACGCTATCCCCAGGGCTCCTCCGCGGCACCGTTCTGGCCCGCCACGCAGCGAAACATAACCAACGCCGCTTCCGGACCTAGGACGACATGTCTATGCCGGTCGCTGTGTCGCCTGCTCCGACCACCTGCCTGGTGGGCCGAGGCCCCCACGAATCCTTGACTCAACCTGGGCGACTAAGCCTTGCCGCCCCTTGCAGGGCTGGCCTCCGCGGTATCTTCCTCTCCCAAGCCCTGACTGCCCTCTCTGAACTCCCTTATCCCCAGGCCCAGCGCCTTGCCTATCTGGGGCAGCTTTCCCACCCCAAACACCAGCACGAAGATGACTAAGATGATGAGGAGCTCTGGCACGCCCAAATGAGGCATAAATCCCAGCTCGTTTCAAAGAAAGGCGAACCCGGCAATTTGGGCTCTCTCTCGAAAGTTGCCGTGTCAGCCACGATACTGCTCTTTGCGGCCTAGTTGTTAGAGGGTCCTAGCACGCTCCGCCGTTCAGATCTTAACCTCTCCATCCTGTATCAATATGTAGCATGGTTGCGCTCCCGAGCCTAGCCGTCTATTCTTAGGCTATCCGTAATCCACCGGCGTGTATATCAGCTCAACCTTGACTTTTGTATCGCCAGCTACCTCGGCAGTTGTCTCAAAAAGCTTGTAGTCAGCTTGGTCAACACAGAGTTGGTACTCGCCTTTGGGCACGTATAACTTTGCCACTCCACGATCGTCGGTCCGTTTCCTGAATGGAGTATATAGAGTGCCACATGGGATGAGAGTAACTAGGGCTTGCTTGAGCGGTGTATTCTCATCTTTGTCGATGACCTCTACTGTCACCACATGCTCGGGCCGCCTTGTAGTTGAGAATTCAAAGATGGAGGAAGCCTCCTCGTGTGGAAGCTTGAGGCCTGTCGTCGGCAACTTAGCCTCCCACGTGTAGTATCCCTCCGTGCCTGGGGCTTCAAGTTCTACCTCAGCCCAATATAGACCAGCCGTAGCTGGCCATGGAAAGTTACCTAACGTTTCAGTTACTAGTTTGCTGCTTTCGTGATCGTATATTTCGATTTTGCCATCAGTTAGCTTGCATTCAGCAGAGCACCTAACGCCGACCTTGAGTTTAAACTTGGTTTTAAACACTATTGGAGAAGGTACATCCCAAACCGTGATGTTTGTTATGTGGGGCTTAACGATAAACGAAAACGGGGTTGAGCTTTCCTGATGCAGAACGCCTTCCTTCTCCTGGGCCGGGAAGACGGATGCCCATGTGTATCCCCCTGGTTTGGTCGGTGCCTTCACTACAAACTCATCGGTCTCAGTTACCACTCCATCAAACTCACTTAGCTCAATTTCCATTTCCTTCACGACAGCATCTTGAGCGATGATTTTGGCTGTTTTACCCCGCAGGTCGCAGGCTGAAGAACACGATACCTTGACCTTGAGTGCCATGATGCTGCCTGCATCAAGCTCGGCAGGAGCTCCCTCAAGCATACAGCTCGTCTCGTGCGCCTTAACCTCATCTGCCTTCTCTTCTTCTGTCATGAACCACTCCTTAATGGTGATACTCCCGCTATCTAAGCCACAGAAGACCAAACTAGAGAGGGGGTCGGGCTAACCCGACCCCCTCTGCCTCTCACTTCAAGACTCTTCGAACGCTTTCCTAGGCGTCCCAAGGCTCTAGCGTGACTGCGTGTGCACCGGCCCGGCGGCCGCTGCTCATAGCCTCCGGAACGTTCCCGGCGCCATTATACAGGAAACCGTAGATTGAACCAAATTCCCCTGCAGTGTAGAGCCTCGGAAGAGGTTCGTCGTGAACATCCAGTGCCTGCCGATACTTGTTGTGCTTCGGGCCGCCCTGCGTGTTCGTTTGGCATTCACACACTTCCATGGCATAGAACGGTGGCGTGACAACGGGTTCCATAGTGTCTGCCCTTCTAGCGAAATCCAGGTCAACACCGCTGGCACTGTATTGGTTGTATTTGCTGACGGTTTCAACTAATCCGGCGGCATCCATACCCACCACTCGGTCAAAGTAATCTTTGCACACAATCTTGCTGCCTAGTTCCTCGATGGTATCAGCCTGGATGAACCACCCCTTTCCCAGCTCCGTTAGGTTGTCTTCGCTCCAGTCCCAGATCCGCCGTCGGTGGGCAAATTGGCTAGTCCTGCCTAGCGGACCTGACTTCATTGTAGTGTCGTCGAAGATCCAATAGAATGGGACATTGGGATAGTCGCACTCTGTAACTGCGTCGTCGGGCTCGTTCTTATGGCTAAAGTAGTCCCACGCTCTAGTTTGGTCGCTATGTCCGCTCCAGTGGTATTCATTATAGAATCTCTTGCCGTATCTGTTGACCATAATACCCGGCCCCCTGGTTATTATTTGCTTACCAAAAGCATACACGGTTTGGCCGGTATTAAGTTCTTCGCTTCCGACTGCGGTCCCAAACGAATGGGCCTCTTTTTTGTTCATATGCCAGAGTTTCGCTCCCACACTCAGAACCATGGCAAACCCGTCTCCAGTGTTGTAGGGGGAACCGTACCAAGTTAGCATTCCGGCTGGGCGGTGTGCCGAATGGGAGTGAGGGGCAAAATTCAGAAGCATCTCTGGATTGTTCTCGTAGCCTCCAATGGCTAAGACTACAGCCTTTTTCGCTTTAAGGTATATCTCTGTCCCCCCGGTATAGGTGAAGTCTTTTAAATCAGTCGTTATCCCCGTTAGCGCCTTAACGCCCAATATCTCCTTGGTTTCACTGTCTTGAATCAGTTCAATGGCTGGAGTTTCGAACATCTGCTCGATTCCCCTGCCAGGTATGAACTCATCCGTTATCCAGTCGTACCATGGACTCCTCGATTCGCCCGTTTCCCCCATATCTAGGTATTTTTGAGGCGGATAACCGCGAATGCCCATACGGGGGCCTGGAAAAATGTCCCCTCCTGGAAGGGTAGGGTAAGTGCAAGTCTCACTGGCACGGTACTCTGTTGTAGCACCTATTGACTCAGCCCAAGCCTTAAGCTGATGGTCAGCCTCAACATGGGCTCGGATTGTTTCTGGATCATGTACTGTACCCCAACACTGCGATGTTAGATATTCGATGCCAGCCTCCAAGGTGTTGCCGATATTACAACTACCAAAAGACGGCTTGCATGCACTGTTTCCCCCCGCGTGTTCCCTGGGCGCCTTATCCAACATGATCACGCTAGCTCCAAGGGTGCTGGCTTCAATGGCTGCTCCTTGGCCACCAAATCCGGTTCCCACCACCACCACATCGGCTTCATAGTCCCACTTGGCGGGGATCCACGACGGGGTCGCGGCCGGCGGACACTCTGCAGCAGGGGGACACTCTGGGGCGGGGGGACAAGTAGGCGCCGGGGCCGGGGTCGCGGCTGGGGCACAACTCGCCAATGCGCCCGCGCCAGCCACCGCTGCCGCCCCCTTGACGAACTCTCTTCGCGATAGTTTCTTAGGTGCTTCCTTTTCCTCTGCCATTTGTTCCTCCTTTATAAACTGTCTACCTGATACCGCACTTTCGCTGCCCTGTTCCTTACTCATCTTTGACCCTCCTTTGTGTGATTCTGTGCAATATTGCACTACTATTCACCGCTGGTCTGAGAATCAGTTGTCAAATCACCTATCTCAGTAGGTAGGATTAGCTGGTCGATGTTCGCTACTAATGACACGTGGTGCAACTCTCAAAGGTGCGGTCGTGGTGGCAAGTATAGCAGCCGTTGACCAGCTGCGATTCTTTGTGCATCTTGTGGCAGATACGACATTCAATTAGTGGTTCTTCCAGGCCCGCGTGCGGGTCGTGGGGGTTGATGTTCTGGTTCTGTACGATGTAGTCTTTGGTGCGCTCGATGACTTGTGCATAGCTGGCATGCTCGTTGGCCACATGGCAGTCCAAGCAAGCCGCCATCTCAACCAGGCGCGGTGTTGTGGGCCTACCGACAACGGCCTCCTCATGTACCTGCTCCAGTGCTTCCAGGTTATTATGGCAATCCAGACAGACCAAACCCTCCTGGGCATGGTCATAGGCCAGCAGGTTGGTATCCTCCAAGGACTCCACATGAGGGACCAGGTGACAGAGAGCACAGTCCGTATCGGGGCTCCACGCAGCCATTTCCACGTGGCAGACCTCGCACGCCACGTCCAAATCGCGCTCCTCGTGGCACTCCATACAGGCCGCCATCGAAATGATCACTTCGCCCGTGACGGGATCATACCCGTGCCCCACGGATCCATGGCAATCCCCGCACGTCAGGTCCTCCGCAGAACCGTCAACAACCGCGTCGTGAGGCGCGAGCAGATTGTCATCTG
>Ga0307378_10008401_pt1 | contig 13732 bp, 14 predicted proteins | sample UN1MG_FD_202238 | JGI IMG/M metagenome (GOLD analysis project Ga0307378, IMG submission 202238) | Soil microbial communities from Risofladan, Vaasa, Finland - UN-1 | ecosystem: Environmental > Terrestrial > Soil > Coastal area > Acid sulfate soil | place: Finland: Risofladan, Vaasa | collected... | reverse complement strand
GGTGAAATAACTGTTCTAAAAAATAAACTATCAAAAAATTTACCTCGGTCAATCGGTCTAATATTACTGTTTTTCTCACCAAAAAAATAATCTTTTAATGAAACAATAAAAAAATTATCAGGAGTTATTGTAGATATTCTATTAATTTTAAATCCCGTTTCAACAGCCAATTTTTCTATTGTATCTTTTGTGAAGACATAGAAATGAAAGGGCAAGTGCCACCCATGCCAATATTTGCTAAAAAGTCTAGATAGATAACTGTTAGCGTTAGGACAATAGATAAAAACCTTTCCGCTAGGTTTTAAAATTCTAAAGGTCTTCCTTAAGCTTACTTTTGGTGAAGAAAGATGCTCTAAAACTTGAGACAATATAACTATGTCAAAAAATTCATCAGGAAAATTAGCATCTTCAAGCGTTCCGCAGAATACTTTTAGTCCTAATTCGTTGCACACATTTACAGATTTGTAATTTATCTCTACACCATAAACTTCGCAACCTTTATCTTTTAATGGCAATAACAAGTAACCATTTCCACAGCCTACATCTAATACTTTACCTTTTGCTTTTGATATTATTTCATCAATATATTGTCCGTTAAGTTTATGCCATAATTTCTTTAAATTCATCATCAACCTTTTGTTCTCCAATTTAGGCAGAAGTTGTAAATCATCTTTGGGTGTATAATATTTGTCATACAGGGTTAATATCGATTCGGAAGTTGGACGAGGATTCATATAAATCAATCTACAATTGTTGCATTTTACTATATTAAACATCTCAAAATGACCATACCTATAATCCCTTGTACAGAGCAGCGTAGTGTTATTGTCAAGTTTGCATAAATCGCAGTTAATAAATTCTAACTCCATAATCTTTATCTTCTTTCCGCCATATCAAGTGTTTCTTCTATAACTCGTTCCCATTGCTTTGCATAATTTTCAAGAGTGAGATTTTTAATTCTGTCATACCCTCTTTTAACTAATTCTTTTCTCATGTTCTCATCTATCCATATTCTATAAATCTTTTCTGCCATATCTTCCACATTAAAAGGGTCAAATAAAAGCCCAGCATCTCCTACTTGTTCTTGAAACGCATAAATGTTTGAACAGCATACTGGAACCCCCAAATAAAAAGCCTCCCAAATAGAAATACTCGGACCTATAAAAGAAGGGAAAATTAATGCTTTTGCTTTTAAAAGTAAAGTCAAAACTTCTGGATATAATAAATAACCTAAATATCTAACTTCTAGATTATATTTCTCTACTTTTTTTAAAATAGAAACTTTTAATGTATCATTCCCACCTGATAAGAGGACATATATTTTTGTCTTATATTTTTGCTCAATTAAATAAATGGCTTCCAATAAATTTAAGTGGTTGTTATAAGGAATTAAATGAGATGGGTAATATAAGTATTTTTGATGTATATCATACTTATCCTTAATCCTTATATAAACAATTTCATATTCCTTCCATATGCGATCTATTTCTTCCAAATCTGGCAAAGAAGGAATAACAGCACATTCATTCACATATGGATAAAACTTGTATAAATCTTGTCTATTATGGTCAGAATCAACTATAACGAAGGAATTTTTAAGTAGTGATGAATATAAGTACCTATCAATTACTCTTGCTAAATTTTTAAATGGATTAAATGTCAATTTCTTTTCGTACTCATGTCTAAAATCTTGAGGATTGATTATAGAAGAATGGGGAAACAAGAACAAATTAGGGGTTACATAGGGACATATAATGAGCGCCCTCTCTGTGTGACTCCCTCTTTTTTTAACCTTCATAAATAGTTTTAAAAGACCCGAAATCTGTCCACAAAAAATAATGATTTTTTTTACCCTTTCCAATAATGAATTATTAAAACGTTTAAGGAAGGGATAAAATTCTTTATAAATTACTCTATCATTCTCACATTCATTCTTCATTATATCTTTGTCTGTTGGACTAAAAAGAACAATTAATTTATTAATAAAAGATATCTTTGTTAGTACATTAATTAAGTTCCTTACATAAATAGTCTCGCCACCCTTGTAAAGATTCACTGCGTAAATATAAATGGTGAGAGTTTTAGTTTTTTTAAATTTTTTAGATTTTCCTGTCGAATATTTTTTAAACATATTAGCCTTGACAGTTTTTCTAAAACAGCCAACACCTAACTTTTACAAATTTCCTTTAGTCTTCTTTAAAAATCAATATTAATTCATAAATAAAGCGAGCTTTCCAGTAGGAAGAATTTACTTTAATTCTAATACCGTTTTAATATGGTATAAGTGCCAAGATATTGTTAAAAATATAATATAAATATTCCATTTCTCTTTAAATGTTTTAATGCTGCTTTAAATGTAGATATAGGGTCCTCATTGGTTATCTGATAGATTATCACAGCAAATATAGAAATTACAGCATCAAATTTTTTCTTAAGATCAATATTTCTTATATCACCCTGAATAAAATCAATTTCTAATTGTTTATCTTTTCTTTCCTTTTCGTAATTTCTACCATTTTTGAAGATAAATCAACACCAGTTATTTGGTAACCTTTTTTGGATAAAACTAAAGCATGACTTCCACTGCCACATCCCAAATCAAGAATAGTTTTTATGGATTTTTTGTAATATTTGTGGAAAATTTCCTCTAAAAAAGCACACTCACCGATATAGTCCTTATTGTGATATAAATTATCATTATCATAATAATTTGTATCGTTTTGAAAAATACTCATTTTGCTTAATTAGTTAGAATTTTTTGTATGCCACTTATTAACCCTTTTAATCGACCATTATTACTACCTGGCTTTTTTATAAATCTTATAAATTCCTGCAAAAATAATCCTATCACAGACCACCAGAAAGCAAATTGATGTGTAAAATCCCGAGGAAGATTCTTCTTAAACAAATAATAATGATATTCTATCATCTTCTTAGTTATGTTATAGTTGTTACCGCCTGTTGATGGAGAAGAACCGTTAAGCATTAACTTAGCAAATGGTGTGTAAATATTTTGATACTTTCGAGAAATTCTGTAGGCAATATCATCGTCTTCTCCCCACCCATGTCCTAATAAATTCTCATCGAATTTAAATCTATTTATTATTTTTTTTCTAAAAGCCATATTACAGCCATAGAGAAATTCAACATTTGTAATCCGACTTATACTCCCACTCCTAATTATTGTGGGAAAGCCAGATAATTGAAATCTTCCATTACCATATCTAAGTAAAAAGAAAAGTATTGCAAACACTTTACTAATGAGCTCACGAAATTTCTGAATTAATCCTTTTTCTCTTTCTTTGTTTAATATCTCACCTGTCACGCCACCAATCACTTCTGGTGGATAATGGTTAAACACATATATTATCTCTTTAATATAATCTTTATCTATTATTACATCATCATCTAAAAAAATAATGATGTCTCCAGAACTATTTTTAATACCAATATTTCGTTGATGTGTTAACCCAGGTTCACTACGAATATACCGAATATTTAAAGTAAATGTATTCAATTTCGATTTAAGTTCATCTGTATTGCTCGAATCCACAATTATAATCTCATTTGGAAGTATTGTTTGAATAGAAATCGATTTGAGACATCTCATCACATCTTGAGTTCTATTTTTTGTTGGAATTATAAGCGAAATCTTATTCATAATATTCTTATTTTAAAATTTTAGTTGTTACTAGTTTAATAAACTTATTCTTAAATTTCCTTATTATAATCTTCATTAATACTTTCCATGCACAACAATTCAAAATATATTGCCTCAAAGCATTAATTGCATAATTACGAGATTTTTCATACTCGCCTAAAGCAAAAGCAGCTTGACCCCAGATGAGATAATTATGTGAAAATATTTTTCTCTTTTTAATTCCTGACACTCTAAGTCTCTGGTCCTTGATTCTTATCGATTCCTTTGGGTCCACTAAACTTAACTTGTCTTTTCCCGTTTTTCTTCTTTCTTCTGCCATCTCGATAGCAAGTGAGGCATATAAATCTTGTTGCAATTTCTTGTGAGTCGAGATAGCCTCCTTATGTATTCTTAATTTATATAATGGCTCACTGAGAATTGCTATTTTAAATTTATCGGCGACACGAAGCCAAAGATCACAATCTTGAGCATATTTAAATATTTCTCGGTAATTTCCTACTTTCTCTAAACATTTTTTTCTTATTAATACTGAACCATGACATATAAAATGAGCAGTTTGTTTACTACTTGCATTTTTATCTGTACCTATCTTATCTATAGCTATCCTTTTATCATTAGCATCTATTATATAATAGGAACTTCCCAGTAATCCTACGGTTTTATTTTTCTCTAAAAATTTTACTTGTTTTTTAAGTCTCTCGGGCAAGGATACATCATCCGCATCCTGACGGGCGATATATTTACCCCTGGCAATTCTTAGCCCCTTATTTAACGATTTCGTTAACCCTATATTTTTCTCATTATTGATTATTTTAATTCTTGAGTCGTTATAACTTTGCAGGATTTCTAAAGTTTTATCAGTTGAGCCATCGTTAATGATTAAAAATTCAAAATCCTTAAAGGTTTGGTTTAGGACACTATCAATCGCCTGGCGGAGATATTTTTCACCGTTATATACGGACATTAAAACTGAAACCTTTGGTCTTTGCATACCTTTATTATCAAGCTAACATTTTTGAAAACACATAAAATTATTCGCAATCCAATAAACAACGTTCTCTTTTTTCATCTGCCTCTTTACCTCTTCAGATAAAGCCACATTATAGTTAAAATTCATTTCCCCAAAAAGGTTAATCCAAAAGTCATATGGCTGTTCGTTTATGTGACCAACACCACCCTGACCCACTGGTGCAGCAGTAAAAAGAATCGTATCACCGCTATTTACACAATTTTTTACTAATTGCCGCGAGTATTTTTTGTTTATGTGTTCTCCAACCTCAAAACAGATAACCAAATCATATTTTCTGCTAAGAATGATCGGTTTTGTTATATTGGCGCAGAATATTTTAAGATCCTTTGAAGACGACTTAATCCCAGCAACGCTTAAGTCACATCCACACACATCCTTTCCCATTTTTTTCAACTCTTCGATATAAATACCCACACCGCAGCCAATATCAAAAACAGAGTTAAATGTAAAATGCGCATTAATTATTTCTGCTACTTTCTTTGCGGATAACAATTTAAGCTCATTTGTCTCCTTGAAAAAGCAATCATCATAAATTTTGTCACGAATAAATTTTGTCAGGAAAGGAATGTCCAATCTCAGACAAAGATCAAAAAACTTTTTGTACCGGTCATAAATAAAATTTCTCATATATCATTACCTTTTGTTATATAAAATAATAAAGTAAGTCTATGATTTATAGACACGTGCTGTATTTGATGCCGCTTACCATGGTTTGCAACACCAATGCTGGTAAAGGTTCTTGTAGAAAAACATAGTAAATATTGCATTTGACTTTCGGAAATTACGCCCTCTGTTAGATATTTCTCTGTTTAACAGACGGATCTCTCCGACCCGCCGGTTTTTTTTATTGGTTCGATCAACGGCCTGCGTCTAATTAATTTACTTAAATACCATCTTAAAACCGCAGGTGGGTTATTACATATACTAGGATAGATATCGGAATCGCCGCATAAGCCATTTGGATACATGCATTTACCGGTAGATATCTCTTTTAATATTTTAGGAGAAATGGATTCCCAGATTTCGTCAAAATCCTTTTCTCTTAGATTTCCCATTATTCTGTCTTTGCTCAATTTAAAATTACAGGGATATACATTCCCTTCTGGGTCGATATGAACAATTTGACTACCAGCAAAACATGGCATTATTCTCCTATTAATAATACTGTCGTGCAAGTAGCCCAAAGTGATACCACCGGGAAGGTAAATCATACTTTTTATCTTTTCTAAAAAAGTTTTAGGTGCGTGACATACTGTTTCTAAATATTTTTCTAGAACTTCCTCCATCCCTGGTTTCCAAAATACCAAATCCTCGTCTGTAATATTAAATCTCTCATTCATTACAGTCCAACATATGTACGCCCGAGTTCCTTTCTTTCTCGCAAAATCCTGCACCCACTCAAAATAATTAACATTTTGTTTACAAAAAGTAAAACTGAATTCACAGTGAACAATGTTTTTTAATCTTTCATATGTTTCAACAGTTCTTTCCCAGCTACCCTTTATCCCTCGGGTTAGATCATGGATTTCCGGTGGTCCATTAAGACTTAATCCAACTAGATCAAATTTTATATCTGGATTATCTTTTAAAATTTTATTAAAAATTCTTTCCTCGAGCTTAGGGTTCATCCCATGGGTTGTAATACCAAACCTCGCTGTAGGAATATTTCTGTGCAGAACCGAAATAACGTAAGGCAAATCATCTCTTAAAGTTGGCTCTCCACCACTTATTGTTATATATTCAACTTTTTTAAAATACTTTGATCTACCAAATTTATCTATTTCTTCAACACTTAGATCATTTCTCCCAGCAGTTTTATCTTTCCATATTGCACAGGTAATACACCTTGAATTGCATTTCCAGGTTACAGTAAAACGCAATCCAAAAATGTCATTACGCAGATGTAATTTGTGCTTCAACCAGTTTAAATAACGTTTTCTAATCATTTGAAACTTCTTAGATCTTTTTAATTTTTTAGACTCTTTTAATAAAGATAATATTTTTAAAAAAGATTTTTTCTTCCTTTTAACTTTTTCTTTCCAAAAAACCATTTTTCTCCATTGATTTAGATGTATTTTTATTCACCTTTACTTTTTTCTTCCAATTAAATAAACATGCCAATGCTCCCGCCATCCACCCAATTTATCTACCGGAACGCCATCCAATCGGCAATCCTTCCTTCTTTCTGATAAATCATAGCCTGATTCTAAGATTTCAAGGTCAGAAAATAATAACTTTAGCCCCTGTTCAGAAAATCTCCAATAATCATCAAAGTCTGCTGCCCGATGATACCTCCATGCCCAATGGGTTATAATTATTATAACTCCTCCGGGTTTCAGTATTCTGAGTATTTCATTTGAAGCAGAAAATGGGTTGTATAAATGCTCAAATGTATGCTTGCAGTATATTAAGTCAAAAGTTTCTGCTAAAAATGATGTTTTTTCACAAATATCTTCTTCAGGAAAATTCAATGTTCTATACTTTTTCCCAATAATAAAATCCCCTAATTCCTTACCCTGCCCGCCTATTTCGAGTATTTCTTTAGCGTTCGGACAGTATTTATTAATTTTTGACATAACCCATCCGCCCCAGTCTTTCCAGTTCATAGAAGCCCATGTTTGCCCACTCTTTCTTTTAAAAATCTTCCTGTACATATACACAATAAATCTATATTTTTTAAGAAATTTTATGCTGTATCTCATATTTTTACTCTATTTCATATAATACCTTCAGAAAATTTTTCCCAGTTGAATAATTAACTCCTTTAAATTCTATGGGAATCCTCCACCAAAACAAATACCCGCCCCTATTTTTAGACCATATTGTAATAACTACCTTTATCAGAGCATTATTTATTTGAATATTTTCTATTTTTATTTTTAAGATGTGGTTCCCTTTTTTCAAATCCACCCTTTTATTATATGTTTTATTAGTTGCTTGAAAATAAAATCTGGGCTCATTGCTGCTTAAAATTACAGTATCAACTTCTGCTTCAGGATAGTCAATTAAGGATTTATATTTCATAGATATCGAAAAGGAGTCACCGGGATAAAACATTCTCTTATTTATTCCAACATCAAAAAAGTTAATTATTCCATTGCCGCTACAAATTTTTTCTATACCTAAATCCTCTTTGTTAATAAATAACTTAGTATATTCCTTAATACCTTCCGCAACACTGTTAAAATATTTAGCCTTGCCGTTGTTCAAAAACACAAGCTTTTCCGTAAAACCCGAAATTATATGCATATTATGAGAGACTAATATAGTTGTTGTGCCGTTTTTTCTAAGCTCGCCAATTTTATTGAAACACTTATTTTGAAAACCTTCATCTCCAACTGCCAGCACCTCATCCACCAACAAAATATCCGGTTCACAATGCACCGCCACAGCAAATCCTAATCTCACAAACATCCCACTTGAATAAAATTTCACTGGCGTATCTAGAAAATTGCCAATGTCCGCAAACTCTATGATTGAATCAAACTTTTTATCGACTTCTTTTTTGGTCATCCCTAAAATAGCGGCATTGATAGAGACATTTTCTCTGCCAGTTAGAAGTGGATGAAAACCCGCACCTACCTCTATAAGTGCTCCTACTTTACCATTAACAGTTATTTTACCTTTATCTGGCCAAAAAATACCGTTTAGCATTTTTAAAAGCGTAGTTTTCCCAGAACCATTAGGACCAATTATCCCAAGTGTCTCTCCTTTTTTTAGTTCAAAAGAAACGTCATTAACTGCCCAGAATTCGTCCTTTCGCAAGTTTTCAGAACGGGAACTCATTCCGAGCACATTTCTGCCAATATCTTTCACCCCATAAAGCATAGAGTGCTTTAATGATTTGCAATATTTTTTAGAAACATTTTCTACTTTTATGGTTACGTCGTTATTCATTTTAGACTCTCTCCGCAATCCTTGTCTCGGTTAAATGGAAGGCAATTAAACATATTAAAAAAATAATGACCGATATAACACTTGAAATCAAAAAGCCTTTTAACTCGGGAACCCTCCCCATTAACACAAGGTCTCTGGGCACCGAAATTAAATAATATAATGGGTTATATTCTGTAATGCGTGCAAGTACTCCTACTGTTGGTTTGGCATATAAAATAGGGGTTAAAAACATTAAAAATGTCATCAGCATTGAAAGCATGTTTCCAATGTCTCTCATCACTCCATTTAAAAGTGACAAAATAAAGCCAAGTCCAAGAGTAAGTAGCATTATAGGAATTATAATCAGGGGAACCCATAAGATCGCTATGCTTGGTGTAATGCGATAATAAGCAAATAGTATACCCACCAAAACAAATTGAATGAGAAACGATACTATGGACTGTCCGGTAGATGCGATGACCAAGGCTTTCTTAGAGAAATTTATCTTTACTATCATTGAGCCGGCTTTGACCAATGAATTTGAACTAGCAACCAGGCCTGTTGAAAATAGCTGCCAGAATGCCATCCCTAATATGGCATAGATTGGATAGGGCACATTGATATCGCCAATAGCGAATACACCAGAGCGGTTTAAAATGATAAATGTACCCACGCTGACAAGGGGTATAATTAGCGCCCACAAAATTCCCATGAAGGATTGTTTATATAGGGCAAACAAATCTCTTTTGAAGAATTGATAAGTGAGCCATCTGTTTTTCTTCAATTCATTATAGATTTCGCTAAAAATAGAGAGATACCCTTTCTTTAAGGAATTATCCGGCTCATATGTAGTAATTATTTTACTCATTTACCCCTCCCTCTATCTACTCATTCACTAATTTAGTTTTCTAAAATTTCCTTAATAGCTTTTGTTATCTTTTTAATTTCTTTCTCTTTTAGTGTTAGCCCCGAAGGTAAATATAACCCTTTCCTGGCAATCTTTTCAGCTACAGGATAAGACTCGTCTTTAAACAATCCCATTTGGTGGAAAACAGGTTGTTCATGCATACCAAGAAAAAAAGGTCGAGTATTAACTCCATTTTCACACAAACGTATTGCAAACTCATTTGCATCCATCCCAGTTTTATCATCCAAAAGAACCCCATACATCCAGTAGACATTCTTTGCCCAAGGTTCTTCTACAGGAAGTATTAATCCAGAAACATCCTTTAATTTCTCATTATAAAGGCGTCCTATCCATCTCTTTTTTTCCACAAGTTCATCAATCCTTTCTAATTGCGCCAGACCAATAGCTGCTTGAATATTTGTTAGTCTAAAGTTATATCCTAATTCTGTATGATAAAAACGTCTATCCTGTCTAAAACAGAGATTTCTTAAAGACTTGGCCTTCTTAGCGTATTCTTCATTATTGGTAAGTACCATACCACCTTCGCCTGTAGTAATGATTTTGTTTGCATAAAAAGAAAAACAACCTATACCTCCCAATCCCCCGCATTTTTTGCCTTTGTATTCTGCGCCGTGTGCTTCTGCAGCATCTTCAATTACTACAAGCTCGTATTTTTTTGCCAGCTCAATTATCGGATTCATATCACAAGGATGTCCATAGATATGCACAGGCATAATAGCTCTTGTTCTGGAAGTGATTTTGGATTCAATCTGAGATACATCCATTGTCCATGTTTTTGGGTCAGCATCTACAAAAACAGGCTTGCCTCCATTATAGATAACTGCAAGTGCACAGGAAATAATAGTAAAAGTTGGCATAATTACCTCATCGCCAGATTTTAAATCAATGCAACCTACGGCAACCTGCAAAGCTGCTGTACCGCTACTTACGGCAATACCATATTGCATCCCACAGTATTCAGACCATTTTGTTTCAAATTGCTCTATAAACTTACCAGCAGAAGAGATCCAACCAGTTTTCAAACATTCTGTTACATACTGAAATTCTTTTTCACCAATTAAAGGTTCATTTACTGGTATCATTTTCTATTCCTTCAAATAATTCTTTATCACTATCTTTTCCTGAGTATGGACCTTGTTTTACTTCAATCATCTCAGTATCTTCAATCATTTTGAAACCGTGTCCTCCTGAGCAAAGAAAAATTGTATCACCTGCATTTAGTTCTCTTGAGGCTATGTATTCTTTATCAGTATTATAAAAATTGACAATTAATTTCCCTTTTTTTATAAACAAAACTTCCTGAGTTAAAACTATTTTTCTATGATTCTCCTTATGGAAATGTGCTTTTATCACCCCATCCTTCTTATAGACAATATAACCCAATTGTTGCGAAAAATCAGGTGAACCAAAAAAAGTAGTCTTTTCAGACAAATAAGTCGCTCGCAAAATTATCGCAACTAATTTATCATTATGTTTAATCTCTTCGTAACTTTTATCCTGCATTTTTTCACCTCGCCCTAAGTTTTAGCAATTACGGTCATATTCCAATCATGTTCAGTAAGTGGTTTTTCAAATTCAAGGAATGGGCAAAACTCTATCTTTTTAAAGCCCGCTACTTCAAGAAAGTATTTAATCTCCTGAGGAAATAAAAAACGCATAAAATGAGATTCTTCAATTTTATTAATTGGATAACCTTCTTTTATCATCCATACTTTGAATTTAATTTCTGCAGTATGAGTTAATGCATTAAGAATAGGTTCTGTAAATCTAATTATCTTCTCTTTATCATTTAACTTGACCTCCTTTATGCGAGCACTGGGTCTCTCCTTAAGTACTGCTAATCCATGCCAGCAGTCAAAGATAAACAATCCACCCGCTACCAAATGCTTGGCTGCTACCTTGCAAGTTCCTGAGAGAGCTAAATTAGTAGTTTGATAACTCATAACAGCAAACATAGAGATTACAGCATCAAATTTTTCTTTTAAGTCTATATCAGTAATATCACTTTTAATAAAATTTATTGAAAGGTTGGCATCCTTAGATTTACTTCTTGCTATATTAAGCATCTCTTCTGAACAGTCTACTCCAACAACACGATAACCACGCTTAGCAAGGATCAAAGCATGTCCACCAGTTCCACATCCTAAATCCAAAACAGTTTTTACCTTTCCCAAATACTTGGCAAAAACGTCTTCGATAAAATCACACTCCTTTTCGTAGTTTTTATCCAAGTAAAGATAACCATATGCTAAAGCATATTCTTTCCCAAACACTGTCATAAAAATCATTCCTTAATACAATTTTCTTTATACCATTCAATTGTTTTCTTTAGTCCTTCATCAAATTTAGTCTTAGCCTTAAATCCAAATTCTTTTTCAGCTCTTGAAGTATCCAAACATCTCCTAGGCTGACCATCAGGTTTTGAAGTATCCCAAACAATTTTTCCTTTAAAACCAATAATTTCTCTTATCAAATTAGCTAATTCTTTTATAGATATTTCAAACCCGGCACCAATATTTACCGGATCGGGTTTATCATACTCCTCTGTTGCCAACACAATTGCCTCTACACAATCTTCTACATAGAAAAATTCTCTAGTAGCTTTTCCTGTTCCCCATACTTCCACTTCCTTATGGTCATTGATCTTTGCATCATAGAATTTCTTTATCAATGCTGGTATAACATGCGATGATTTAGGGTCAAAATTATCTCTAGGACCATATAAATTAACAGGAAGTAAAAATATTGAATTAAAATTATATTGTTTCCTATATGCCTGAGATTGTACTAATAACATTTTCTTAGCAAGACCATAAGGAGCATTTGTTTCCTCTGGATAACCGTTCCACAAATCTTCCTCCCTAAAGGGAACAGGAGTATATTTAGGATAAGCACAAATAGTTCCAATAGCTACAAATTTTTCTATATTATTTAATCTTGCCTGCTCCATTAATTGAATACCCATTATTATATTATCGTAAAAAAATGTAGCTGGGTTTTCCCTATTAGCACCAATTCCTCCTACAACAGCAGCCAGATGAATAACTATATCTGCCTTTGCATTATGATACATTCTTTTAATTGCGTTTATATCTCTTAAATCATATTCATCTATAATTGGAACAAAAATTTCCTTACAATTTCTTTCCTTTAATTTCTTTACTACATATTTACCTAAAAAACCTGTACCACCTGTAACTATTATTTTTTTATTTCTAAGATTAATCATTTTATTACATATTTTTATATTTCTTAAGAGAATCTAAATAATTTACAATAAAAACCATCATAAATCCCACAATTACAGCCAAAAATATGGTGATCAAAACATTCCTTATATAATTAGTCTCAGCTACTACATCTGAAATCTCTGGATTTTCAATTATTTCTATCTTGTTTACAAATAACTCTTTATTCTCTGTAAGAATACAGTTTATTTTCTCTAAATCATTGTAAACTGATAAATTTTGGTTTAACTTTCCAGCTATTTCAAGTGAGGTATAATTAAATCCTGAGAATGGAATATCAGAGCCTGATTTTTCTATCTCATTTAGAAGTTTTACGTTAAAACCTATTGTATATTCCTCAGCTCTGCCCGAAAGTTCTTCTATCTCCTTCTGTGTATCTATAAGACCTGCTTCTATTTTTTGCAAAAGTCTATCATAGGCTTCATTAAATTCTGAATTTTTCTCTCTTTTGTATACATCGAGTAAAGTTTTATTTATTTTGTATGTCACTTCTGCATCATTATAAACAGTGGTTATTATTAAAATTTCCTTATCTTTATCTATAGATACGTTAATAGCCTTATCTAAATCATCTTTACCTATATCATAATCTAGAGCCCTAATTATATTATTTAAAGTCTTGCTTAACTTCAGTTCAATAGATACATCATTTAAACTTCCAATCTTAAGTTCTGATGCTTCTTTTGGGAAATACATACTAATAGAATCCAGGTAGTAATCCTCTTTTACCTTCAGTATAGAAGTTGAACTGTATTCTGAAGTATGTAGAAATGTAAAAAGAAGACCAGCTACTAGAACTACTATAAAGGTGCCTATAAACCACCATTTCCTGCTTATAAAAATCCTTGCTAGTCCTCTTAAATCTATTTCATCTTCTTTTATATTCTTTTTCTCTTCATCCATTGAAACTTCCCCTTTAAAATTAAATAATATAAAAAACTTTTATCTAAAAATACAATAAGGTATCTTTATCCTTATACAATTATTTT
>Ga0307378_10008399_pt1 | contig 13734 bp, 11 predicted proteins | sample UN1MG_FD_202238 | JGI IMG/M metagenome (GOLD analysis project Ga0307378, IMG submission 202238) | Soil microbial communities from Risofladan, Vaasa, Finland - UN-1 | ecosystem: Environmental > Terrestrial > Soil > Coastal area > Acid sulfate soil | place: Finland: Risofladan, Vaasa | collected... | reverse complement strand
GGAGCTGGCGACGATCAGCACGTCCTGGTTGCGGATGCACTGCGCGATAGCCTTGCCCAGGTCGATGAGCGGCTCGCACTCGTGCTCAGCGATCACGATCGGCACGATTTTCACGTCTGGCCGGAAATACTGGAGGAAAGGAACCTGCACTTCAGCGGAATGCTCGTAGTGGTGCGGGGCGGCCTCGAGCTCCAATGGCGGGAACGTCCTCGCGATGGCGGAAGCAAGGTCGGCATCGATCTCGGCATCACCGAGCGGAGTCTGCCATTTTTCCGCCGGTGAAAGCGCGAACCGCACGAACGGCCCGCGGTGGTTGGGAGCGAGAATTATGACGACCGGCGGGATTTCGATCTTCGAATACAGCTCGCCGGCCACCGCTCCTGAATAGACGTATCCGGCGTGCGGTGCTACCGCGCCGATGCACCGCAATCTAGCCTCGCCCTTCACCTCAAAGCCGCTGATCTGGCGGCTCAGGCTCTCCCGGGACCCGGGGTAGAACGTTCCGGCGACCGCCGGTCTCCTGATCATCGTCATCTTGCATCGCCTGTCATTGGTAGAGACGCCCCGGTGGGGCGTCTGAGACGTGCCCGATTGCATCGCCTGTCATTGGTAGAGACGCCCCGGTGGGGCGTCTGAGACGTGCCCGATTGCATCGCCTGTCATTGGTAGAGACGCCCCGGTGGGGCGTCTGAGACGTGCCCGATTGCATCGCCTGTCATTGGTAGAGACGCCCCGGTGGGGCGTCTGAGACGTGCCACCGGCACGTCTCTACGTTCCGACATCAGGCTTGTGAAATCGGGCAGCGGCCCGAGCGGCATTTCGATTCGCTGCAGCGCGACGTGGTGCCCTCGCACGACGGCATCTTGAAGGCCACGCGCGCCGAGAACGTGGAAAACAGCTTCTCCACCTTGCCGCTGCTGCACGCCGGGCAGCTTACCGCCGCATCGGGCGTCTGCACCAGCACCTCGAACTTCTCGCCGCACTCATCACAACTGTATTCGTAAATCGGCATCAGCCTCCCTTTCATCCCGCGGCGTCAATGAACCGCATCCGCAGGTCGTACAGCACGGCATCGAGATACTTCTTCTCCGGGTCCGTCAGGTTCCCTTTCGTCTTTTCCTGCAGCATCTGGAGTGTGTCGATGGCAAACTTCGCCTCTTCCAGATTCAGCTCCTTCTTCTGCGTGATGGGATTGGCGACCTGGCCGAGGCCGATGAGCGCCTGGCTGACGATCCCGGACACGATGAAGGCGAAGGTGGGCTTTGGTGGTGGGCCGGTGTATTCGCGGCTCTGCTCCGCGGCTTTTTCGGCGCGCTCCTTCTCCTCCTCGGCCCTGCGCTTCCATTCCTCGTCAACTTTCTTGCTTGAGTTCTCGTCGGCCATTGCCAGCACTCCTTGGAAGGAAAAAGTCAAAAGGAAAAAGGAAAAATCAAGAGGAGAAACCGATTCGTGCCTTTCACTTTTGCCTTTGGCCTTCTCACTTTTTCGGCAGCCCCAACAGCGTACGGATCCTCTGCTGCAACCGGGTGCCATCGATCGGCTTCATCACGTAGTCGTCGGCTCCCACGCCCACGATACGCTCTATTATGAACGGCTCGTTTGCCGCCGTGAATAGCACAACAATGATGTCTTCGGTGTCTGGATCATCCTTCAGGCGCTTGCAGAGGTCGAAACCGTCGACCGTGGGCATCATCACATCGAGAAGCACGAGGTCCGGGCGGACGCGCGGGATCTCGTCGAGCGCAGACAACCCGTCGAACGCAAGCGTTACCGTGACATCCTCCGACTCCAGTGCCAGCCGGGCGAGCTCCGCCACGTCGCTCTCGTCTTCCACGATCATCACTTTTTTCATCGAATTCTGTGCTGTCACGTATAGTGCACCCCTATCATGATTCTACAGGAGATGACGGCGAAATGCAAGATTGAATGCCCATGGACTTGTCAGAATGTGTATCCGCGGGAAGGATGATGGGATGATGCGCGTGGAATCCAAGTCCATTCCGTCCACTTGGTCCACTTGGTCCACTGGGCGGCTGCCTGCCCGCCATGCGCACACACAGGGGCCTGCCCTGGCAGCAGGCCCCTGGCCAAAGCCCAAAGCCATCCTTCTCAATGATGCGAGAAGCACCGCTCGCCGGTGAACACCATCGTGATGTTGTGCTTGTTGCACAGGTCGATGCACTCGTAGTCCATCACACTGCCGCCGGGCTGCACGATGGCGGAGATGCCGGCCTTCACGCATTCCTGGATGGAATCGACTGCGGGGAAAAATGCGTCGGACGCGAGCGCGGCCCCCTGCAGCGTCTCCGGGCCGACATATTTGTCGCGGGCCTTTGCGATCGCCTGCCGCACTGCGCTCACGCGGTCCTGCTGGCCTGTGCCCGCCGCCATCACCACGCCATTGCGGCCGATCACGATGCCGTTGGACCGCACGTTGAAGTTCACGTACCACGTGAACAGCAGGTCGGTCGCTTCCTGCGGGGTGGGCATTCGCTTGATGGTGATCTTGCCCTTCTTCGGATGGTCGGCGTAGGCGGGCTTGAAGTCGCTGGTCGAGCGGATGCTCGACAGGTACGGATCCGCCAGCACCATCGAGCCGTCGAGCAGCACCTTCACGTCCTTGAATTGGCCGGCGCCGGGGTCGCCCACAAAACGCGGCACCCTGTCGATGTTGTGCACCTTGACGATGCGGATATCCTTGTTCTTGCCGTACTTGGCGGAGTCGTTGAATCGCTCGAGCACGCCGGGAGCGTAGTCGGGGGCGACCACACACTCGATGACGGTGGTCATGATCTCATCGGCGGTGTCGAGGTCGACCGTGCGGTTGAACGCGGCGACTCCGCCGAATGCGGCGATGGGGTCTCCGTCGCGGGCCTTGATGTACACCTGCTTGAGCGTTTCCTTGCCCACGGTGATGGCCGCGCCGCTGGGGTTGAGGTGCTTCATGACGGCGCACGCCGGGACGTCGAAGTAGCGCACGATCTTGAGCGCGTGGTGCATGTCTTCGAGGTTGGTCTCGGAGAGGCCGCCCTTGCCGCTCTTGAGCATCTGCAGGTCGCCGAGCACCAGCCAGTCGGCGTCTGCCGGGCGGTAGTAGGCGGCAGTCTGGTTCGGGTTCGTTCCGTAGCGGAGGTCTTCGACCTTCACATACTTGCGGCCCATGAACTCGAATTCGGCCGGGTACTCGCCGACATTCTTTGTGAAGTACTTTTTACGCGTGTCTTCCATGGCGCCCTCACTGAAAAGGAAAAAGGAAAAAGGAAAAAGGAAAAAGGAACCTTCTCAGAGTTGCATCCGCGCCGTCTCCACGGTGTTCTTCAGCAGCATTGCCACGGTCATCGGTCCCACGCCGCCGGGAACGGGCGTGATGTAGGACGCCACTGCCTTGGCGGCTTCGAAGTCGACGTCGCCCACCGTCATCATCGCGGGCTTGCCCTTCTCGTTGAGCTCGGGCTTGCCCTGGCTGTCGATGGACTTCGGAATCCTGTTGATCGCCACGTCGATGACGACGCCGCCGGGCTTGAGCATATCGGCCTTGATGAGCGGCGAGAGGTCGGGCAGGGGAGCCGACGGGTTTTTCTTCTTGTCCCGCTGGTAGCGGCCCCACATCGCCTGGGACTTGCCGGCGGCCACGAACAGGATGTCGGCCTTCTTCACGTACGACGGCACGTCCTTCGTGAAGATGTGCACGGTGGAGACCGTGGCGTTCAGTGCGAGCAGCAGCAGGCTGATCGGCTTGCCCACGATCTCGCTGTGGCCGACCACTACCGCGTCCTGGCCCTGGATCGGCACGCCGGTCGATTTCAGCAGCTCGACGGCCCCGACGGCCGTGCACGGGCCGGGGTTCGGGTTGCCGTAGACCAGCCGCCCGATGTTGGCCGGGTTCATGCCTTCAGCGTCCTTCATCGGGCTGATGGTCGCCTGGATCTTGCGTGCGTCGACGCCCGGCGGCAGGGGCATCTGCAGGATGATGCCGGTCACGTGCGGCGCGGCGTTCAGCTCCTGGATCTTCGCGAGCAGGCCAGCCTCGTCGGTCGTGTCGGGCAGTTGCTCGAGCGTATAATCGATTCCCACGTCGTTGCAGCTCTTCTGCTGGTTCCTGACGTAGATCTTGGACGCCGGATTCTCGCCCACCTGCACGGCAACGAGGTGGGGGCCTTTGTTCTTCGACTTCAGCTCCGCGACCTGCTGCCTGACGGACTCGAGAATCTTCGCGGCCACGGCATCGCCATCAATGATCTGTGCCGGCATCAGTACCTCCATTGTAGGGTGTTTTCGGATGCACAAAAACAGAGACGATAAACTATAGCAAAGCCGGCGAGCAGTTGCAACGGAAAATCTTGGGAAATCTTGGGGAGGATGAAGGGAGGATGGAAGCGAGGTGACAACGAGGGAACGGAAGAACGAAAGATAAAGATAAGAGGACGGATGATCGCGTGCGATTCTCTTTCTGTCCTCCCGTCTTCCAGTCCTCCCGTCATCCCCGGTCCGGCCCATTGCCGTACTTCTGCACGAAATCCTGGATCAGCGTCTGCTTCGGTATTGTGGCGGCGGTGAAACTGCAGTTGCGAACGATCACCTCGAACACGCGGTTCGCGATCAGCCGGTGCCCGAGGTCGTTCGGGTGGCAGTGATCCTCATCGATGATCCAATCCACGCCGACCTCCGCCGAATAGACGTCCGCGAGGATCACGTTGTTGGCCTCGGCCAACTGCCGGATCACGAGGTTGAACACCTCGGTGACATCGTAGTTGCTGTTGGTCCATGGCTCGTAAATGCGATAGCAGATTTCGTGCATGTAATAGCAGTTGACGATTACGATCAGGGGATTGGTATTCGCCCGGTGCCCGGCCTGCCGGATGCGGTCGATCAGTTGCTGGTATGCCCGGCGGAAGGCTTCGGGCGTCGTGCCGCCGCGGGAATCGTTCAGCCCGTACGACAGAAACACGAGGTCGGGGTTGTGGGTGATGACGTGAGCGTCGACCCGGTCCAGTGCGGATGGCTGGGCAGACGCCTCGTACGACGGGCACTCGGGTGTGATCACGTTGCTGCCGATCCCCTGGTTGATCAGCTCGATCGGGCAGCCCTGGAATTCCTCCAGCATCCGCACCACCTGGTTCACCCAGCATTTTTCCTTGGACGAGACGGAATAACCCCAGGTGGTGCTCTCGCCGAGTGCAACGGCGCGCTTCACAGGCTCGGAGCGAAGATCGGGCTGTCGCTTGAACATGGCGGTTCCCCTTGTGAATCCGGTAACCTCGTGCTCAACCCGTGAGGCGCTTGAGCGCCTCCAGGTATTTCGCCCGCGTCTTCTCGATGATATCGGGGGGGAGGGCCGGTGCGGGCGGCTGCTTGTTCCACCCCGATGATTCCAGCCAGTCGCGGACGAACTGCTTGTCGAAGCTCATCGGGCTGGTGCCGGGCTGGTAGCCGTCGAGGTCCCAGAAGCGGGATGAATCCGGTGTGAGGACCTCGTCGATCAGGATGATGTCGCTGCCGTCCTTGCCCCACTCGAACTTGGTGTCGGCGATGATGATGCCGCGGCTGAGGGCGTATCGGGCGGCCGCAGTATAGACATGGATGCTCTTAGCCCGGATGTAGTCGGCGGCGGGCTTGCCGACGATCTTCTCGACCTCGGCCTGGGTGATGGCTTCGTCGTGGCCGGATTCGGCCTTGGTGGAGGGCGTGAAGATCGGCTCGGGGAGGCGGTCGGCCTGCTTCAGCCCGGGCGGAAGCTTGATGCCGCTCAGGGATCCGCCGGCCTGGTAGTCCTTCCAGCCGGAGCCTGCGAGGTAGCCGCGGACGACGCATTCGACCGGGAGCACCTTCGTCTTCTTGACGAGCATCGAGCGGCCGTCGAGCTGGTCGGCGTATTGCTCGAGACCGTGACCCATCTTCTGCACGTCGGTGGTGATCAGGTGATTTTTCGTGATCCCGGCGGTGAAGCCGAACCAGAATTTCGACATCTGCGTGAGGACGCGGCCCTTGTCGGGAATTCCGCTGGCCAAGATGAAATCGAAGGCCGAGATGCGGTCGGTCGCCACGATCAGCAGCGAGTCGCCAAGGTCATAGATGTCGCGCACTTTCCCGCGGTTGAGCAGGTTCACGCCAGGGAGGTCGGTTTGCAGAAGGGCCTGGGATGACATGGATGCTCCTCGATCTCAAATCCAAATGTTGAATGATGAAGGATGAAAGATGAATGATGAATGAAAACCTCGCCTTGCGTCCACTGTGCATCTTGCGGTCTTCATTCACCATTCATCTTTCATCATTCATCATTCCAACGGGGTGATTCCGAGTTTTTCGCAGATGCGGCGGGTGCCTTTCACCTTGCGATACTGCCGGAAGGCCTCGGCGAGCGACTGCCGGGCCTGGTCCGTGTCGCCGAGCTTGTAGTAGGCGTCGGCCAGCCGCTTGTGGATCATGGCCTTGTCGGGCCGCGGCAACTGCAGCTCGAGTGCCAGCATGTAGTAGTGGATGGCGGTCTGCGGATCGGCTCCGCGAACCATGTCGCGGAGGTAGAGGTTCCGCAGGCGGATCTTCACCTCGTCGAAGAAGAAGCACAGCCGGGGCAGTTGGGCCTCTTCGTCGTAGACTTCGCGATACATCTCCAAGGCTACCTTGAGATTGCCCCGCCGCTCGTATTGCTCGCCGAGGAGAAACTTGCAGTCGAGGTAGTCCTTCAGGTCGAGATAGGGGAGGAGGTCGAAACCGGCGAAATCGCGGAGGAGCGATTCGTAGATCCCGACGGCTTTCGCTCCGTGGCCTTCGAGAAGCTCGTGGAGCACGAGACGGCTGAGCGCGGCCGGGTCGCGGTCGTGCCGGATGATGCGCTCCCAGATCGTCTCCACGCGCTCTTCTTCGACGAGGTGAAGGCGGCGGTCATGCAGCATCCGGCGCTCGGGGTCGGCCAGCACGCGGTAGGCTTCGATGACCAGCCGCACACGCTCCTCGGCGCCGCGTCGGTCCGCAGGATTCCTGTCCGGATGGTGCTCCATCACCTTTTTCCGGAAGGACGTCTTGATTTCTTCGATGGATGCCCGAGGGTCGACCTCGAGGATCTCATAGTAGTTGGTGGTCAACGATCATTCCCTCCGGGCGGATGATGAGCGATGAATGCTGAATGACGAATAAGGAGGCGGAAGGCCCGCCGAGGGCAGTTCATCACTCACGGTTCGTCGCTCAGAAGTCCATTGCGTTCAGGATCTCGTCGCTGAGGCCCGGGCACTGCTTGGCCAGCCAGAACTTGCTGGTCTTGACCTGTGCGTGCAGCAGCCGCTTCATCTCGTCGAGCGAGTTGTAGGTGAAGGGGTTGAGCTCGTGGAGGCGCCGCTCGGAAAGCCCCTCTACCTTCACCGGGACGAGCACGCGCTTTGCCCAGAGGGGGTGCGGCTCGTATTCAACGGCGCCGCGGGCTGCCTGGTACAGGAACAATTCGGTTTCGGCGATTGAGGGCCCGGTTCCGCCGACCGGGGCTTTCTTGCCGTTTTTATCCTCAAACTGCGTCTTGGGCACCGAGAGCTTCTCGCCGTCGAAGTCCTGTTCGATCCAGTTGTACCGCGAGCCGACGCGCCCGGTGGTGTTGAACTGGTAAACCTCAATCGGGTTGTCGGTGCCCACGCGTTCCTGCATGAATTCGTAGAACCGGTGGACGTGCGCGGCGTTGCCGACGCCCATGGTGAAGGGCAGGCAGTAGCGGCTCTCGTATTTCTCCTCGCCCACGCCCTTGCTGCTCTGGGCGGGGTGGCCGGTGGTGCGGCCATCAGCCAGAACTTTCGCCGCAAACGCCGGATCGTTCAGCTTCAGCCACGCGAAGTCGGTGATATAGCCGGGGCTGATGAAGATGACCATGTTCAGCGGGGCAGTGGAATCCACGCTGCCGTCGAAGTAACCGGTGTCGGCCATCCGCAGCACGGTACGGGCGTTGCGGTTGAGCTTGCCGCGATGCTGGAAGAGCTTGCCGTCGAAGCAGGGATAGCCGCTGTCGTCCCACTCGGTGTTTTCGTGGAGGGCGCACTCGGCGGTGGCCGCCCGGTAGATGCCGGGCTGTGTCTGGTCCACGTCTTCGGTCTTGGTCCACGCTCCGCTTTCCGGGCTGTAAACGCGGTCCCGGAATACGGCCACGATGTCGTCGTTCTTCACCACTTCGTGGGAAACGTACTGGGAGATATCGACGCCGAATTTCTCCACGAAGATCGGGGCGGTCTTCTCGTTGAGCACGTAGAGGCCGTGGGTAGACTTCCCACTGCCGGTGAGGCCCCACACGCTGAGCACCACGCGCTTGCTGGTGCCGTCGACACGCTTGATGGTGAATTCCTTCAATGCCGCGTGCTCGCCGGTGCCGCCCTTCTTGTATACGTGGTAGATCCAGTGGCTGAGCATGCCCTTCTTGGCCTCGCCCTGGTAGGATGACGCGGTGACGATCGTGTAGCGCTGGTGGGGGAACCGGATCACCCGGAGCATCTCGTTCCTGCCGGGCACGTTGGGGTTGTTCAGGAAGTGGGGGATCATGAACAGCTCGGCGTCGGGCTCCGCATCCGGATCGCCGGGGAAATTGAGCATGCCCCAGCGATAGGCGATATCGGGGAACTGCGGGTCGCAGTACATCCTGCATCGCATTTCGGCGGGTGAGCCGGGCGTGCCGAGGTTCTGGTCGACCTGGATCATCGGGACGCACATGATGCGCTCGAGGACCGAAAGCATGAGGTCGCGGTGCTCCACCTTCAGTTCGTCCTCGCTGTTGACGACGACGGAATTGGCGGCGCTTCGATGCCAGATATTGGATGCCCACCCCCAACTGCCGTTGGCGTAGCGCGTGCCGTAGACCTTGGCGCGGTCCAGGAGATCGGGAGGATTGTTGTGCAATGCCGTCACCCTGGCAGCTTCCTTGGATTCGATGATGTTGCGGAAGAACTCTCTGAAGCTCGCGATGGTGATCTGGTCGACTGTTATTGGCATACCGTACAATTCCTTTCAAGGTGTTTGCACTGCCGCCATACGGCAATCAGCCGGGGCAGTTGGCCAACCCTCGCCATTGCGGGTACACTGCAACACAAGGAACGCAGTGCGGTTGATACGCAGGCGACTCACTATTCGCCGCATTCAAAGCTAAGGCGGCATGGAAGGACGACTGGCAGAAAGCTCGCGATGAGTTGAATGACCTCGAAGGCGGCTAGTCCGCGGTTGGGGCTGGCCCCGCTGCCGAGGCGCCTGACATGCCGCCGCCAGGGCTGTGCAACTCACCTGCTCAGGCCAGGAATCTTCTGTAGCCTTGTCAATTATCCCGATTTGGGGACGCGGAGTCAAGCAAAAAAGTTCGCCGGAATGGCCCCGCAGACGGAGCCGTCACTACGGATCAACGGCGGTGGTTCTCGTTACTACTTGAACGTTCCGGCGGAAAACAGTATCTTGTGATAGATTCAACCACAGAGAGGCGGAGCGCCTGGTGCGTGCCGGGATTGTGACCGCACGTATCCGCCCGCAAGGAGAACGAATGCCTGACAACGTAGCACTGGTCATTCCGGCCGCCGGAGTCGGCGCGCGGTTCAACGGTGGCAGCGGTGCGCGCAAGCCGTTTGTCGAGATTGCCGGCAGGCCGATCCTGCTGCGAACGCTGGACCGGTTCAAGGACATCCCCGGCATCGTTCAGCGGGTGCTCGTGGTGCACCCGGAGGACTTGGCGGGCACGCGCGAGAAACTGGGTGCCGAACTCGCCGCCGCGGGCGTTACCGACATTGTTCCCGGCGGGAAGGTGCGGCAGGAGTCGGTGCGGCTGGGGCTGAAGGCCCTCCGGGCCGACATCTCGGTGGTGGCCGTGCATGATTCGGTGCGGCCGTTCGTCTCACGGCGGGCGATCGTGGAATCGATCAGCCGGGCCGTGGAATTCGGCGGGGCGGTCGTTGCATCAAGAATGATTGCGACCGTCAAACGTGCCGATGATATGGGCAGGATCATCCAGACTGTCCCCCGCGAGGACCTCTGGATGGCCCAGACGCCGCAGACGTTTCGGCGGGATCTGCTGGTTCGCGCGCACGAACTGGCCGCGCGCGACGGCATCGTGGCCACCGATGATTCGCAGCTCGTCGAGCGGCTCGGCGGCACCGTGGCGATCGTTGAGGAAGCTGCAACCAACCTGAAGATCACCACGGCTGAAGATATGCGGGTCGCGGAGGCAATCTTGATGAGTGCAGAGCCTCCGATGTGATCGGGCGGATCGCTGGAGGCCGTAATTCGATCAGGAAACGCGGCGACGCCTGTGGAGGAAGGGGAACCATGTCGGAAAAGCCACCGGACGGAGCGGCACCGTTCGAGATCAAGGACTGCGCCTTGATCGCAATCGCCACGGGCAAGCGAGCGGGGAACGTCCGCGAGCTGCGCGATCTGGCGGCGACCATCAGCTCCGACTGCATCTATCATCATTTCTGGGGCGGGCGGCTTCAGTCGCGATTCGAAGACCCCGAGTTCCACAACGATTTCGCCATCTGGGCGCGTCACCATCTGCACGACTACGTGCTTGCCGAGCGGCTGAGCATCATCGATCCGCTGGCTCATCTCACGCTGGAGGACCTGAGAAGCGACCTGCTGGAAGTGCTGGAGGAGCGGCTCGACGAGGTGGAGCTGCCGGTGTGGGCGCCGCGCGACCAGCAGTTCGAGTTCATCCGCTCGCAGATCGTCATCTTCCCCACGAGGCAGAGCATTCTGCACCCGCGCGACCTGACGGCGTTCCTCCCGCACATGTCGGTGGGCAGCATCTTCTACCATTTCATCGATGCGAGGCGGCGCCTGCCCGACGGGCTTGACGATTTTCGGCAGTGGATTCGCAGCTTCCCCGAGTGCGGGCCGCTGTGCGACCGGCTGAAGCAGATCGATCCGTATTTCTCGACGCTGGCGGAGATCCGTGCGGAGCTGGCGGCGGTCTTCAGGGAATTCTACGGCGAGGTGGAATGCGAAACGTGCGCCCGGAGAAGGCGTCCCCCCGAGGCGCGCCCCGTGATCCTGCAGCGCTACGCGGAAGTGGTGGGCGAAGACACCGTGGAGCACCTGCTGGAGCTTGCCGAGCCGTTGCGCGGCCGGCGGGTCGTGCACGTCAATTCCACGCGAGTTGGGGGCGGCGTGGCCGAGATCCTCCGCAAGATGGTACCCCTGATGAAGGAGCTGGGGCTAGACGCGTCGTGGGAGGTCATCACCGGCACGCCAGACTTTTTCCAGTGCACGAAGAGCTTCCACAATGCATTGCAGGGCGAGAAGGTGTTCGTGCCGTCGAGCCTGCTGCAGGTGTACGAGGAAATCAACGCCCGCAACGCCGAATCGCTGGCGGCGGTGCTGCGGGACGCCGAGATCGTGGTGATCCACGATCCGCAGCCGGCTGCCCTGCTGAGCCATTTTCCCGACCGCAAGGGAAAATGGATCTGGCGATGCCACATCGACCTAAGCAAGCCCTACCGGCCGGTGTGGCGATTCCTCCGGCGGTTCGTGTCGCAGTACGACGCCAGCATCTTCTCGCTGCCGCTGTTTGCCCAGCCGCTGCCGCACCCGATCTATCTCATCGCGCCGAGCATCGATCCGCTGAACGAGAAGAACGTGGATCTCGACCCGGAGGAGATCAACTCCGCCTATGGCAAGCTGGGGATCGACCCTCAGCGGCCGATGGTCTTGCAGGTGTCGCGTTATGACCGCTTCAAGGACCCCCTGGGAGTGATTGAGGCGTACAAGCTGGCGAAGAAGTTCATCCCGCAGTTGCAACTCGTGCTGGCCGGGGGCGAGGCCACCGACGACCCCGAAGGGGCGATCGTGCTCAACCAGGTGCGGGAAGCGTCGCTCGACGATCCCGACATCCACGTGCTCCTGCTGCCGAGCGAAGCACACCGCACGATCAACGCGCTCCAGCGGATGGCCGATATCGTGCTCCAGAAATCGACGAAGGAGGGATTCGGCCTCACCGTAACGGAAGCGATGTGGAAGCAGAAACCGGTGATCGGCGGCAATACCGGCGGAATCAGAATCCAAGTGTTCAACCACCACACGGGGTTCCTCGTCGACACCCCTGAAGGGGCGGCCCTGCGAATCCGTTACCTCTACAAGCACCGCCCGCTCATCGACGAGATGGGCCGCAAGGCTAAGAGCTTCGTCACCGAAAACTTCCTTGTCACTCGCCACCTGCGGGAATACCTGACGCTGTTCCACGCAGTACAAGGGAAGAGGGAGAGGATAGAGGTGGGGTGAAAGGCATGAACATCGAACACTGAACATCGAATATTGAACATTGAACAAGAGAAGAAACATTCAACATTCAACACTCAACGTTCGACGATCAACAATCAACGCTCAACAGAAGAGGCCGCCCGACTCGTACTCTCCGCTTTTTGCTGACCACTGCATACTGTCATTGCGACCGTTACCCGTTGAGTGTTGGCCGTTGGCCGTTGGCCGTTGCCCGTTGGCCGTTGGCCGTTGCCCGTCCACCGTTGAACGTTCGGCGTTCGAGTTCGGTATTCGATGTTCAGTGTTCAATTCAATGTTCAGTGTTCGATTCCGATTTCCGGCTTCTGTCTCCTGCCTTCTTCTTCGCGCTATCTTACGACATCTTCGGCGCTTCCTCCTTGCACCATGACCGGTGTGTCTGGTAAAATGCCTGCATGGGCATTATCAGGAAACTGCCGGATACGGTTGCGAACAAGATCGCCGCGGGCGAGGTGGTCGAGCGGCCGGCGTCCGTGGTGAAGGAGATTGTGGAGAATTCCATCGACGCGGAATCGAGCCGGATTGAGGTGGAACTGGAAGACGGCGGCAAGCGGCTGATCCGCGTTTCCGATAACGGCACGGGGATCGCCCCGGATGATCTGGATCTGGCGGTTGAAAGCCATGCAACGAGCAAGCTGAAGGACTCCAACGACCTGTTTTTCATCACCACGCTTGGTTTCCGCGGGGAGGCGCTGCCCAGCATCGGTGCGGTGGCGGAGCTGCGAATCGCATCGCGCGTGCGTGGGGCCGACGCCGGCGCCGAAGTGGAACTGATCGGCGGGAAGAAAAGCCCCGTGAAGGCCGCCGGCGTCCCCGAAGGCACCATCATCGAAGTCCGCAATCTGTTCTTCAACATTCCCGCCCGCCGGAAATTCCTGAAAACGTCGTCCACCGAGCTCAGCCACGCGGTCGACATCATTACCAAGATGGCGCTGGCGTATCCGTCGGTGAGCTTCCGGCTGGTTCACAACGGCCGGGAAGTGGTGAGTGTGCTGCAGAACGAGGACCGACTGCGGCGGATCGCCGGCTTTTTCGGCAAGGACCTGCACGACGGGCTGCTGGAGGTGAACTCGGGCAGCGGGCCGCTGACCATCCACGGGTATATCGCGCCGCCGTCGATCACGCGAGCGAACGCGAAGCTGCAGTACATTTTCCTTAACGGGCGGTTCATTCGCGACAAGACGGTGGCCTCGGCGATTCGCGATGCCTACGCCGGCACGCTGCCGGCCGGCAAGCATCCGGTGGTGGTGTTGTTCCTGCAGATCGACCCACGCGAGGTCGATGTGAACGTGCATCCCACAAAATACGAGGTGCGCTTCCGCGACTCGCATCTGATCTACAGCGGCGTGCGGCGGATGATCAGCGAGAGGCTGGGGAAGACCTCACCCCCTGCCCCCTCTCCAAGTTTGGAGAGGGGAGAAGAGGCGTGGCCGGGGGCTGCCCCCTCTCCAAGTGCGGAGAGGGGGAAAGAGGCGTGGCCGGGGGCCCCGGGGA
>Ga0307378_10008397_pt1 | contig 13734 bp, 8 predicted proteins | sample UN1MG_FD_202238 | JGI IMG/M metagenome (GOLD analysis project Ga0307378, IMG submission 202238) | Soil microbial communities from Risofladan, Vaasa, Finland - UN-1 | ecosystem: Environmental > Terrestrial > Soil > Coastal area > Acid sulfate soil | place: Finland: Risofladan, Vaasa | collected... | reverse complement strand
TTACTAATAAAGATAACACAATAAAAGAAATTGTTTTTTCATATACAGGTATATTATTAATTCCTCAATCTCTAAAAGAATTTTATTCTCCAACTAAATCTTTTGTGACTGGAACACATGTAGTTAATTCAAATAGTAAACCTATATTTCATACAACAGATTACAAGTCTATTTCTAAATCAGATATGATATGGAACTTAAAAGAGTCTCTAAGAAAAGATTATATCCTAGGCATGAAAGAAATTATTGATAGTGAGATTATGCCAGAACAAAATAATGTAGTTGATCTTCCTTGGTAATTTAAAAATTATTATTATCTTTGAAAAGTATACAAACATTTAAAACCAATTATAATGACAAAGAAAAGCAAAAAGATTTCTTCAAAGGAATTGACTGAAGTAAAAGAGCTTCAAAACCAAATTAATACACTACTAATGAATATTGGTAATGCAGAACTGGTTAAGAATCAATTAGTATCTAAACATTTAGAACTGCAAGCTGAATGGAAAACTGTAAGTGAATCATTAGAGACAAAATATGGTTCAGTTAATATTAGCCTTGAAGATGGTGCTATATCTGATATTGAGAAAGAAGATCCTTCTTTAAAGGGAGCTTAAATTTTATTCTCATAAGTGTTTACAAAATTTTTTAAAACCGGCATTAACTTGTTTGGTTTTAAAAAATTTTGTATATTATAAATGTATAGTTTACAACAACGCAGTACATTATAGTAAAATAAAACATTTATGATCCCAACGAACTCAAGCGGCACCACAAATGGATGTGATAATATATCTTCTAATTGTGTAATATGGCAAGGGCCAGATATTTCTTGTATAGACCTATGTAATGGTGACTCTATTAGTGAAGTTGTATTTAAACTTGCAACTAAGGTTTGTGACCTTTTAAAAAGTGGTGTAGTTGCGAACCCTAATCTTACTGGGTTAGATATTTCTTGTTTAAATGTTAGAGGTGCTACGCCTACTCAACTTGTTCCTGTTTTACAGGCAATGGTTAATCAGATTTGTTTAAACACTGACGGAGGTTCATCAGCGACTGGTGATAGTAAACTTCCTGTAATGACATTACCTGCATGTATGCGTTATAATGATGCAAGTGGTAATCCAGTAACTCAACTTCCATTAGATCAATTTGCTACACTTATAGCAAATCAAGTATGTACTAATTTAGCAAGTATTAATACTATCAATTCAACATTAACAAGTTTAAATACAAGAATAGATGTACTAGAAGCTTGTGTATTACCTTGTAGTGGTGCTGTTGTAGAAGCTCAAATTGTACCTACATGTATAACTAATGTAGGGGTTTTAACTAATGTTTCAGTAGTTGTACTAGCATTAGAAAGTGCATTTTGTGAATTAAGAAATGCAGTTGGGTTTCCATCTGCTATAAATTCTGCAATTTCACAATCTGCAATAACAGGTTCATATACTCAGTTATCAAATAGCAATGCATCATATAGTGGTATAGTTGGATGGAATAATTCTGCTTCTACATTAGCTCAGTCTATGCAAAACGCATGGGTTGTGATTGATGATATGTATTCAGCTATTACAAGCATTCAAACAAATTGTTGTCCTGGAGGATGTGATGGAATTATATTCTCATATACTACTGCAAATACTATCAGTGGTGGTACAGGTTTAATAACAGACATAGTATTTAACTTTATAAACTCATCTATACCTAGTACATTTAATGATAGTGCAGGTTTTAGTAAAATTACAATAGTTGATTCTACAGGTGTTTCAACTCAGCAAATTGTTAGTGTATCATCATTACAGAATAATTCTACAGGTATAAGTATAAATGTAGCATCATTAGATACTGCTACAGATCTAACTGCAACAGTTGAGTTTAGTGTTACAGATGGAAATGATACATGTGTTGAAACGCAATCTAGTTTAATAACAGGAATTATTCCTTGTCCATCTATGACTATAAGTAGTATAACACAGAATTCTTTTAATTTCCAATTCAATAATTTATTAGGAACTACAGCAACATACCTTATAGAAGTAATTAATTCTTTTGGTACAGTTGTAGCTACAGATACTATAAACAACCCAGGATCTAGCGTAACAGGATCATTTTCAGGTTTAATACCACAAACAGTATATAATATTAGATTAACGGTATCTATAAGTGGAGGGTCAAATGTTTGTCCAAATATAGCAATTGAAACACTCACAGCAGATGCACCATGTAGTCAAGGTATGGATGTAGTATTCTTAGTAGATTATACAGGTAGTATGACATCTCAAATTCAAACAATACAAGCAGGAGCGGCTAATTTAGTAAGTACAATAGATTCTTCATCAGGATCAAATAATTATAGAATAGGTTTAACTACTGTAGATGAAACTAGTGGAGATCCAAATTATAGTACTTGTGCTGATTACACAGTTCTTCCAACAACACAAAGATTAGTTGTTGCTGGTTCTGCCGGAACTAATTTAATATATACTGCTTGGGAAATGTTTGCCAATGATAACGGAACTGCATTTACAACTCAGCTAAATAAATTAGCTGGAGGTGTAGATGGTACTTGTGTTAACATGGGAACAGGAGTAGGTAATGCTGAACCAATGGATTTAGCACTACAACAAGTAGTTGGAGGTGCTGCATTTAATGGAGCATTTAGAAACAATGTTGCAAAATATGTAATACTAATTACAGACAATTTACCGGGAGGAGATGAAGATAGAATGAATATGACAACATACTCTAGAATTCAGTCATTGATAACAACCTGTAATAATAATGGAATTAAAGTATTCTGTATGGGTGCAGGTGTTAATATGAGTTGGGATAATGGTGGAACAATAAGTCCAGCAGTATATCCTTGGAGAGAGCTTGCAACTGGAACAGGAGCTACGTATACTACGAGCACTGATCCAAGTACAATATCTAGTTTAATAATATCTGGTTGTGGAGGCAGTACTCCATAAACCTAAAATAATTAAAAATAAAAAAATAAACAATGGCATGTAATTGTACAAAATGTAGTCAAAAATGTAGTTGCGCTGACACAGCAATAACTAATGCATGTACCTATACTGATTGTAGTACAGGTAGTGAAAGGTGTGATGATGTGCAGTGTGCTTCATGTGTAAGCTATTGTGGAACATCTTTTCAAATAGGTAATCCTGGTAGTAGAATAGTTATAACTTCTGGTGAAAGATTAGATTCTATTATACAAAAGTTTTCTATGATATTATCTAATGGCCTTGGGACATGTACTTCAAATGATGTACAACATGATCCATATAATGTTTATGCAGGTGCAGTAACAGGTAGTACTATTTCAGTTATATGGGATGGAATATGGAGTAACAGCACAGGTTTAAATGTATACATTGATCAACAAATAACACCTGTAGGATGGACATTAGCTAATCCACTAGCACCTATTGTACCTACAGTAAATAATTTTACTATAACAAATTTAACTGCTAGTACAGCATATAAAGTTAAAGTTGTAGATGCTGGTAATACAGGATGTAAACCAATTGAAATACTTATTTCAACTCTGTCAGCATAAAAAAAACAACACGTGGTGGTTTGTTGGTTTTCTACTGCAAACGTTGGGAGAGGCCGGGTATTATCCCGGTCTCTTTTTTTTTTAGTATCTTTATCCCAAAAACTTAATAAAACATTATGAGCAATTTAAAGCAAAAAGTAGCTGAGTCCCTTAAGTGGAAAAAACATCCAGCGTATTGTGCAGCAAAATTAGACATAACAGAAACACAATACAAAAAAATTAAAAAAGAAGTTTTAGCAGATAGAAAGATTAAAAAGAAGAAATCATTGTTTTTTAGCAAAGCAGCAGAGAATGCACAGTTGGTTGAGTCAATTGATCTAGAAAAAGGAGAAGGTAAGATATCAGGAACCTTTGATCATGAACCCAAGAGTGCAGAAGAAATAATTGAGTTATTAAAAATAGACACTGATAAATGGAAGCTATCTCAATATTGGAATAAACAAATGGGTGATCACTGGAGGGTTTCAGCATTAGTATCACAAATAAAAAATCCAGAAGAAAAACTATTTGAAGACCTATTAAAAAACTGGAGTCCCAAAAAATACAAAATATCAAATACACCTTATAAAAGTAAATTTACTGATGATCCACATTGTGCAGTAATATCTCTACAAGATATTCATTTTGGCAAAGAAGGTAATGATACCATAGATAAAGATTTTGAAGATACAGTTAAGAACTTAGTTAGTAGAGCAAATGCTATACATCACATAGAAACTATGTACTTTGTTGTAGGAGGTGATTTAATCAACATGGATACCTTCCAGGGCACAACTACAAGCGGAACACCTTTGGACAACTGTATGAGCGCTACAGAGGCTTATGTGCAAGCATTTGATGCAATGCATTGGGCTGTAACATATATTAAATCTTTTTGTGACAAATTAGTAGTAGTATATGTTCCGGGAAATCATGATAGACTTTCTTCTTATCATTTAGCTCATGCTCTCTCAAGATCAATAGACTGTGATAAGATAACATGGGATGTAAAATATGAAGAAAGAAAGGTTCATGTATGGCATAATAACTTTAATGCATTTGAACATGGGGATAAGCGTAGCAAGAATAATCCTTTAATATATGCATCAGAGTATCCAAAAGCTTGGGGTGACACAACAAACAGAACATTATTCAAAGGTCATATACATACAGACAGAAAGGTTGAATATATGACATCAAATGAAACAGCAGGTTTTATAGAAAAGACGTTACCTAGCCTGGGTAAAACAGATTACTATCATTATAGTAACAAATATGTAGGCAATAGACGTTCAGGTAAACTAGAAATACAACACCCTACAATGGGTAATATATGTGAATTAACTTATCAAGCATTGTAAAGACCTCACATTAAATTTCTTTAAGTGGGGTTTTTTTTGTAAATTATAAATATAACTGTATGATCAACAATTTCAAAAAACCTGATTTGAAAGCTCCTAGATATAGAGAGAAAAGAATGGGGTTATTAAATGAAGAAACAATCAAAGAGTTTAAAGACAAGAAACCTTTATACTCTGACATAGATAACGTTAAATTAAAAAAGATAATAAATATATATAATGTTAGACTTTGGAATGCTGTAGTAGAGAATAGAGATGGTGTAGAGTTGCCTGATTCATTAGGGTATCTATTTATTGGTACATGCCCTTCATCAAAATCAGTGAATACTAATTATGCTCTTTCAAATCAGTATGGTAAAGTCTTACAAAATAAAAACTGGGAAACAGATGGAAATTTAGGTAAAATATTTTATACAAATTACTCAACTAAATATAGATTTAAAAATAGGGAGTTGTGGAGATTTGTAGCATGCAGAGATTTTAAAAGAACTGTTGCAAAAACTTACCCCATCAATTGGACCAAATATGTAGTAATGAAAAATAAATACAAGGTGGCTCATCTTTATGATGAAAACCCTGAAGAAACCATTAAAGCATTAAAGTATTATAATGAATTTGAAAAATAAAAAACATGGCAACAATAGCAGACGTAGTATCAAGAATTAGAGGCCAAGTAAAAGCAGGAGTTCAAGATGCTTTTGTCACTGATAGATATATCTATAGCTTAATTGAAAAGTATGCTCAGTTTTTAATGAGAAGGCAAGATTATGCAAATAAATTATTAAAATTTAATTCAGTATGGAAAACATTACCATATGTAGAATTAATTGAAGTAGATAAAGTTGAAGCTCATTGTGCTGGAATACAAAGTGGTTGTACAATAAAACGTACAAAACATAGATTACCTTCAATGTTTGAAGGTTACTGGGGTCCATTAATACGTACCATTAGTTCAATAGATGGTTCACAAGAGATGCAAGCAACCCAACCTGGTACATATACATCATTAACAAAAAGTACTTCTTTTAGATATAACAAAACATTATATTTTTGGTGGTTAGATGGTTACATCTACTGTCCAAACATTGCATGGGATGCAATTAAAGTAGAAGGTGTATTTGACTCAGATATAACTAAATGGGATTGTGATACAGAAAATGATTGCACCCCTAGATATGAGCAAGAAATTTACATACCAGAAGCATTGTTTGCAGAAATAGAAAGCCAAGTTATTGCTACTATGTCAGGTACATTACAAATACCATCTGAAGATTCAGATAACAAACGTAACATAGCAAGAACTTAAAAAATACAACAATGGGGGTATCACAAAAATATAGAACTTTTAGTCAATTGATGGAAGATGTTTCCATTGATTTTTCAACGTATGCACTTGAAGGATTAATTGAACCTGCTCAACTTATTAAAGTTGCAACACGTGTAAATTATGATTTAGGGTTACGTATACATAGAACTAAAGAAGTTATTATAGATATAGAACATGGTAAAGGTCAATTACCTTTTGATTTTCAATATTTAAACTACGCATTTAGGTGTGGATCATACACTGTAAATAGCACAATGCCATCAGGAACCCATGTTGAAACATTCAATGACGTACCATATGTTCCTGCTCCTGGTAATGTAGCACCATGTGAAGATGGAAAGGTATGTAAAGATGTATGTGTTGTTAAAACATGTAATGATAAAAATAGTTATCAATTAGTTCAGAGAATAGGAGGTGGTCAATTTAGAACATTTAATACTTGGACTGAATTAAGAATCAAAGACGTTAATGATAAAGTTTGTTACTGTCCTAGTCTAGGTGCACAAGCAGTAGATATAGCAGAAGTAAAAGATGGTTTTTTAATAACTACGTTTAATACAGGAAAAGTCTATTTAAGTTACCAAGGTGCTATGGAAAATGCAGAGGGTGATTTATTAGTATTAGATCAACCATATTGCAATGAATATTATGAGTATGCAATAAAACAAAGAATATTAGAAAATATGGTTTGGAATGGTGAGAATGTATCTCAACAATTACAGCTAGTAGAAAGTAGACTAAGAGGAGCAAGAAATAACGCATTAGGTTTTGTTAATACACCAAACTTCCAAGAAATGAGAAAAGTTTGGAATATGAACAGAAGAGCACAGTATCATAATTATTACAATATGTTTTTAAGTTATGCGCCTGCTAACCCTCAAGTAGTAACAGGACCAAAGAGATAATATATTATGGCTAAAAATGAAACACCTCCTCAACCACAGGGCCAAGGTTCATCATCAGTAAATATAAATACATTTACTAAAGGTATGAATAAAGATGTTGCTCCTTCATTTGAAGGTCAACAAGCATGGTGGCATGCAAGGAATGCAGCAAATAATTCTGAGGATGGAGATATAGGAATGATTGGCAATGAGCCATCAAACTTATCATGTGGTGTTATTCCATATACAGTTATAGGTGCTATACATAGATATGGTGATGAGTGGATAGTTTTTTCAACTGATAATGTAAGTTCTGAAATAGGAAGGTTTGATGATAGTGAATGTAAGTACACTACATTAGTTAATGACCCGTGTTTAAATTTTACTAAAAAACATTTAATTACAGGTGCAGCAAAAGAAAATTTTGATTGTACTTGGGAAGTATATTGGGATGATGCAAACAATCCATCAAGAGCTTTAAATATAGATGACATACCCTGGAAAAAAGTTCAAATTACAGGTCCGGATATTGATGGAGATCCATGTGTTAGATATCAAATTATAGAACCTAAAAAATTAGATTGTGAAGAAATAAGATTAGCTCCACTAGTAGATACGCCTTGTATACAATTAGACAAAGCAACAGACGGTGGTATGTTACGTAATGGAACGTATCAAGCATTTATTGCATATGTAGAGAATGAACAAAAAGTTACAGACTATATTGGTATATCTAATTTACAATCTTTATTCAGTCACCAAGGTTCAGATAGTTCTTTAAATGTAAAAGTTTCTAATTTAGATCAAGATTATTATTATTATGAATTAGTACTATTAATGAGAAACCAAGGCCAAACTCTAGCAAAGAGAATTGGTTTATATAGCACAGAACAATCAGACATTAATATTGATTTTATAGATCCAGCATTACCTGCTATAGATTTAAAATTAATACCTCTTAGAAGTCCGGCTTATGAAAAGTCAGAGTCTATGTTTGTTGTAAATGATTGGTTAATAAGACAAGGACCAACTGAACAATTTGATTTTAATTATCAACCTATTGCAAATCAAATCCAAACAAATTGGGTTATAAATTCTTTGTCTAGTAAGTATTACACATTAGGTGGAAACAAGTTAGGTTTCATGCGTGATGAGCAATATGCATTTTTTATTAGATGGATATATAATACAGGTGAAAGATCTTCTTCATATCATATACCCGGAAGGGCTCCAGAAAACTATAATGGTACTATGGAGAATGAAGTTATATTTGGAGATAATGTATTAAATACTGATGGAGAACCTTTATTTAAAGTATATAATACTGCATCTGCAACTTCTTTAAATCTTAATGAGCCTCAAGAAGATAACAGTTTAGTTATTGCAAGAGGTAAGATGGGTTATTGGGAATCATCAGAACTTTACCCATCAAATAGACCTGATATATGGGGTGATCTATGTGGTAAACCTATAAGACATCACAAGATGCCTGATGAGTCAATAGGGGGTGCAAACTCTCCATTACATATTAGTACTACTAATGGTGATAATATAAATTTAGTAGGTGTTGAATTTACTAATATTGGTAGACCTAAATATAATGACGGATCTTATATTGAAAATGTAGTAGGCTATGAAATACTAAGAGGTTCCAGACAAGGAGCAAGATCTATATTAGCAAAGGGTATGTTTAAAAACATGCGTAAATATGATATACCAGATTCAGAAAATATATTAGGTAACTCACAAGGGTTGTATCCTAACTATCCATATAACTCTTTGCAGCATGATGTATTTTTTCAAGATGGTGCTAGAAATAAAACCACAGAGAATTTTTGTGATCAAGGAACTTTTACAGGAAGTATAGTTCATTATGAACCTTTAAAGGGATTTACAAAGGATGTGTTTTCTTTTCATGCTCCAGATTTAATGTTTGCTAAGCCATTTTTAAATGCTTATGAAACTAAAATATATGGTAACATTCATGGCAAGTCTGCAGGCAGGTTTACTCCTTCAGAAGATCATCCACAATTTAAATTACTAAGACCTGCTGCTGCTTCTCTTGCGGTAATAATAGGTGTTGGATATGCACTTAATGCTGTTCAGGGTACTACAAACAAGAAAGCATTACCGGTTCAAGGTTTGAATCCAGTATATGCACCATGGCTTGTTGCAGGTTTTACTAATGGTGGTACTATAACAGGTGGATTTACTGCTGCCCCAGCATCAATAGGTACTTTAGCATTAGGTAATGCAATATGGAATATTTTATTAGATGAACTATTAAATAATGCAGTTGATGTTGGAGATTTATATGGAGGTGGTATTTTTTCATCAACAAAATTAAATTCCCTAGGTGCGGCAAACTTCTTGCAAACTGCAGTCCCAGGTACACAAGGTGGTGGTATTGAAGAAGGTGTTGTATATGATAAACCAGAAGGAGCAATGCCTAGTATTCTTAGAGGAATAATGGGTATATCAATGGCACAAAAAAATATTGCAATAGGTGGTGATGAAATCATTGATTTGTTTTATAACATGGTTAGTTTTTATGACTTTGTTTTAAAATATAACTCTACCGGATTCTTTAATACTTTTGCAAAAATTAATCAGAACGGTATATTTAGAACAAAGAATAATGATTCTAATTATATAGGATCATCATTTCAAACTTTTGATGGTATTAAATATAAAATTAATAATTTATTTAGACCATCTACTGTAGCTGTCTCAACAGAAAAAGAATTAGCTATACCAACTACAGTTGATAATTCACGCTTTGCACTTGGTGGTTATGTAAGAACTGATGGTAGTGTTAATGATTTTAATAATAGTTTAATTAAAGACTTTAGTAAAGCAGAAAGACAAACAAATATATCTGCATTATACGGTGCTTTAAAGTTTAACTTTGATAATCAGTATGGTCAATTAGATGGTATAAAGCAAATACAAATGAGAGGTTGTGTTGAGTTATTAGATAATAACTTACCACCTGAAGCTTTATATACATCTAAACCAATCTTTAGTGGAGATGTGTCAATTAATAGATATACTGAAAAGTGTATAATGCCTATTTTTACAAACTTCTTAAAAGGGCAACCCAACGGTCATGCATTTGATTATAGTTTATATGTAAACATACCCTATCCAAGATTTTGGTTAAACTCAACTAAGTTTGACATAAGTAATATGGCACGTGAGGTTGCTACATTAGGTTTTAGTCCTGGATCATGGGAAGATGCTTTACCAACAGGTCAATATTATTTAGATAGGGGATCAGGAAACTGTCAAAGCACAAATCTTTTTGGAAGTCTGTTTGGAGGTTCAGGTGGAGGTGGAAATTTAAATCCTGCTTTTCAAATGAAAAGGGCATATATGTATACTCATATAAATGGGATTAATGAATTCTTTGTAGAGTCAGAAGTTAATTTAGCATATAGAGATTGGGAAGATTCACCAGATAAAAGATTCTATGACGCTTATGAGTATAATGACTTAGGTGTACTATTTCATGCTGATAATATTAAAGCAGATAACTTTTATAAGTATGATGATTCATTGTCTGGATCAAAGTTTCCTACTCAAATGACTTCATTTGGTCAGGTCCAGCCTAGGGATTATAACCCATATGTTTCTGAGACATGTTTTGTTAGTTATCCAAAAAGATTAATTTATTCATTACAAGCACAGGAAGAATCAAAAAGAGATTACTGGAGAGTGTTTTTAAATAATAACTATAAAGATTTTAAAAATGAAGTAAGTGTTATTAAACCTATAAATAAGAATGGAGCATTAATATTCTTCCCTTATTTATCTCCTCAAATGTTTCAAGGTCTTGATACATTAAAGACTCAACTAGATACAAAGCTTACTATAGGTGACGGAGGTTTATTTAGTCAACCATTCCAAAATGTTGCAAATGCAGATTTGTCAAATGAGTATGGATCATGTGAAAGTTTAAGAGGTGTTATTAATACACCATTAGGATTATTTTTTATATCTCAACAACAAGGTAAAATATTTCAATATGCTGGTAAAGGTATGGACCCTATATCTAATAATGGAATGAAATGGTGGTTTAACAAATACTTACCTTCTAGATTTATAAAACAATTTCCAAGTTCAGAAAATACACAATGGACAGATAATCCTGTAGCAGGAGTAGGATGTCAAGTAATGTATGATTCAGTAGATGATATAGTCTACTTTATGAAAAAAGATTATCAATTGAAGCCTGACTACATAGGTCAAGCAACATTTGTTGATAGACCGTTTAAACCTGTAGAAATAAGAGGAGAGGCAAGAGTACCAGTAAGTATTGATATTGGTGATCCAATATATTTTGATGATTGCTCATGGACAGTGTCTTATGATCCAAAGTCTAAAGCATGGATATCTTTTCATGACTGGCATCCTGAGTTAGCTTTACCTAGTATAAATCATTTCTTTACAACTAAGACAGTAACTACTACAATACCACAATGTCCTCCGGGATATAATTTTAATCCTACTACTGGATTATGTGAGATAGGGGTTAATGAATCATTACCTGCTATAGTAACTATAGAAAACATTGCAGCTACAATAGGAGGTGGTCCTGTAAATTGTTTAGTTGATGTAGTAATATCAATGGATGTATCAGGAAGTACTGTTAATTTTGGTAGAAGAGCAGCTCAACAAACTTGGATGACTGCATTTTTAAATGATCCACAAATACAACAATTTATGTCCACCAGTCAAATGCAAATTGGATTTGATGTATGGGATATAACTACAGCTACTTTTAATATGAATAACCCTGCTGGTGGGACCGTTACTATGAGTCATCTTGTAACCGAAAATCAGGCAACTACTTTTATGAATAACAATTGGTTTTTTGGGAATGGAACTAATGTACTTTTAGGATTACAAACAGGTAATGCTATACTAACTAATCCAGCTAATTCAACATTAGGTGATAGAAGATCACAACCTAATTATAGAGCTATACATATTTTTGTTACAGATACAGGTACAGCACCAGGTCCTAATGTTGGTCAACCTTTTACATCTGTTGGTGCGGGTACTGGTCCAGCAAATCAATTTGTTTATGCAGTGTATTGTGGTGCAAGTTCTTCAACACCACCAAGTGCGGGGGTATTAAATGATATATCTATGTCAAGCGGGCCAGTAAACGTTGATCCTTATCAATTTGGTATTAATGCATCTGACCCAGCAACTTTTCAAAGTGTATCAACAGCAATTGCAGGAGCTGTATGTGGTACTGATTTTACTTGTGATTGTCCAGCAGGATATACTAAAGTATTTTTAGATCCGGTTGCTTCTACTTATACTGCAACATCTGGTGCATGTGATGACGTAACTCCTCCAATATGTAGAAAGGTAACTTGTGAATGTCCAACATCAACAGTTCCAGGATCAACAACAACTCAATCAGGAACATGTCCTGATACAGATCCTGAAATATTTCTTATAGGGAATCCAAATTGGATAGATCCAACACCATTAATATGTAATTATTTTTATTTTGATTCTGTAACACCTAATTATAATGTAGGTGGATTTTGGAGGCACAACGTAAGATGTGATTCATTTGTAAATTATTATGGTGAAGACTATCCTTGGGAAATAGATTTAATATCTAATACAGGTCAATCTGTTAATACAGTAAGAAGTTTTGAATATCAATTAGAAACTTATGTATATAAAGGAGACCCACAATATAATATGTGCGGTGGAGATAAATGGGAAGATTTAGATTTTAACTTTGATGCTTCTATTATTTATAATAATGATCAAACATCAGGTTTACTATTATTAAATCCACAACCAGTTAATAGTCCTTGGACAAACTTAGACTTTCCAACTTTACAATTTAATGGTATACAAATACTAGTTTCTAAAGTAGAACACAAATTTAGATTTAATCAATTTTGGGATGTAACTAACGATAGGGGAGAATTTACTAATGCTGAACAACCAATATTTGATACATCATGTAACGGATATGTAAGACCATTAAATTACATTAACATTAATTATGCAAAGAGTGCTACTCAACGTAAGAAGTTTAGACATTATTCTAATAATGTTATTTTACGTAGAAATGTATCTGGAAACAGAAAGATGTTATTGAGATTAAATAATACTAAACTTTTACTATCACAAAGATAATGGCACGTAAAAAAAGCATAGGACTACCGGGAGGACCAAATGAATATCTTCAAGATATAACACAATATATATCTGTAGATGGTTATAAACGTACTAGCTCTGATAAAACCAATCCGGTTAATATCATTGAGTCAGGTTCAATAACAATGGAGGATGTAGATTTTCCTGTTATGGGTACAGATAACTTAGGTAATTCACAAATGATGTTCCCTGAGAATGAATACCAATTTCCAGGTGATATGGTAATGGAAGTACCACAAGCACAATTAGGAGCAATGGGTAAGGTGGCTAAACCATTTATAAAAAAAGGAGTCAAGTATCTTAAATCTTTTTTTGATGATGCAGTAAGTGTAACAGATGACGTAGTTGAAGAAGTAGTAAAGAAAAACCCAATTGCAGAATCAGTAGCAAATACTCCAAAAAAATTAAATAGACCACCTGTTG
>Ga0307378_10008395_pt1 | contig 13736 bp, 14 predicted proteins | sample UN1MG_FD_202238 | JGI IMG/M metagenome (GOLD analysis project Ga0307378, IMG submission 202238) | Soil microbial communities from Risofladan, Vaasa, Finland - UN-1 | ecosystem: Environmental > Terrestrial > Soil > Coastal area > Acid sulfate soil | place: Finland: Risofladan, Vaasa | collected... | reverse complement strand
ATCCCGGACACGTCCTCCCTCGGGTACGTCACCGCACCGTACCGCTCGTTGAGCGAGACCAGCCTCACCGTGTCCTCGTCGTCGAAGAACACCTGCTTGAAGGAGCTCTTGACCTCCCCGTGTGAATCGATGCGGATGAAGCAGAAATCCCCACTGCGCACCCTGTGTGCCGGCGAGATGATGAGGATGTCCCCTTCGGCGAATCGCGGCATCATCGAGTCACCGCACACCGTGATGGCGAAGGCATTCGGGTCGGTGAGGTCCGGGATCACCACGTACTCGTCCGCCACCCCCACGGGGTAGTCGAGGTCGGTGAAGTCGGACGGATACCCCGCACTCACCTTGTTGATGAGCGGGATGTGCCGGAGGGCGTCTATCCGTCCGCGGGTGGTGGCGGCGCTCCTCTGCTCCCCGAGTCGTCCCTCGGCGTAGAGACGCTCGAGGTCGGTGACGCGACGGATGTCCTCGGGCGTCCGGACGATCTGTGCCAGTCGGAGCAGCGTCTTGGGGGGGATCTCAAGGGCCCGCTCGATGCGCAGCGTCACCTCATCGGCGGGGGGCGGACGCTTCCCACTCTCGAGAAGCGAGATGTACGGACCCGTGACCCCCACCTTTTCTGCGAGTTCCGACTGCTTCAGACCCGCCTTCTCGCGGTGGGACCGCAGCGCCCGAGCAAAGTTGAGGGTTTTCATTATGCCATGTCCCCCGTCCACGGTCCGGGGTGTCCTCCCGATGACCCGCCCCACCGGCCGGCGCAGGCACAGCCGAACGGGGCGTGACATTCAACGATGCCTTGTATGAGGATACCGCAAATTAACTAATTAGTCAACTAACAAATCAGTTTTTTTCTCTGTATTGCCGTAAACCCTTGCTTGGAAGGCAGATAAAACTTTCGCTTTGCGGTTGACTAAATAGTTAGTTATGGTATCTTTAGGCCAGAAGAGGAGGTGCACCGTGAATGTGGGGTCTCGGATCCGGTTCTATCGGCAGCTCAGGACTCTTACCCAGGGACAACTGGCCTCCCGCGTGCGGATGGCCCCTTCCCAGCTGTCCCGCTATGAGACGGGACAGACGCAGCCGTCGCTTGGCGTGCTGGGACGGCTGGCGAGGGCGCTGGGGGTCTCCGTGTCGGATTTCTTCTACGGGAGGTGAGCACGTGGAGAAAGCGCCGGGGCGTGCCTCAGGCGGAAGGAAGCGCGTGCGTCCGGGTCGGACACGCCCCCCGGGAGGGGGAACCTGTCCTGTCTCGAAGCGTTTCTGTGAGGACTACCGTCACTGTGACCGCCGCAACTACTGTTGGCTCAAGAGTGGGGATGTGAATGATGCATGCCGGTCCGACGGATGACATCTCGGGTTTCCTGTGCGCGGACGTCCTGGCCGGGTGGCTTGGCCGGGAGTTGACGCACCGGCAGCTCGTCCAGGAGGTGGAGCACCTGTTCCGCAGGCAGGGCCCCGCCCTGCCCCGGCGCATGCGTCTGGACCTCGAACGGTTCCTCGATGATCGGTCGTGCGTCGTGCTTGCCGGGTGCCTCGCCTTGAACGAGGAGCCGACGGCACGGGATGCGTTCGTCCGGTGGTGTCGGGAGATGGCGGCCGACGCCCGGGACCCGTATCGATGCTTCGGCGTCGCCAGGGAGGACTTCTGTGCCGAACGCGGCCCGGGACAGGCCGGCCGTCCGTGAGCCGGACGCAGGCCGTCAGGGGGATTCACAGGACAGCGTACAGAACATCTCCGTGGGGGTCTACGGACCGCGGGAAGCTCAGCGGATGGGCTTGTGCACGGCGAGGACGGAGTCGTCTTTCCCCACGAACACCGCAGCCATGGTGTCGGGCATCTGTGGGAACTCGGACGTGAAAACGTCGAGGTTCTCTCCGTCCCAGCCCATCCAGGTGATGCGGTTGACGTCCACTTCGAGGCCGGCGGTGGCCGCGCCCGTCTGGGTTGTGGGGATCAGCCGGCTGCCGTCGAACAGGTACGTCCGCCAGACACGGTAGTCCCAGGCAACCCAGGCCAGACCGCTGGTGTCGGGGGGGTGTGTCTTCGCTGCATCATCCTGTGCGTGCATCACCAGGTCGTAGGCCTCGGCCCTGTAGCCGAACCAGCTGACCAGCGGATGGTCCTGGTGGCCGTAAAGGTTCTGGAGGACGTGTCGGTTGGCGAGGCGGATCGTGCTGATGTCATCGTCGAGGTATATCTCGTGGCGCTGTCCGGCCACCTGGAACCACTCGGTCTCATCGGGCTGCACGTCCGTGCCGTCGAAGAAATCGTCGGTCAGTTCGAAGACGGCGCCCGACGGCACGGTCAGCTCGTTGACGGTGGTGCCGAACAGACTGAGGGCGTGGACCCAGTGGTCAATGCTGCGCTGGATACTCTCAGACGTGCTCATTATCTCCCTTTCCGAGCAACCCGCCGGTGCTGAGGTCGACCTCCCCGCCCCGGAAGGTCTCCCCCGGCATGACCCAAGTCCGCGGCCAAACACAAGTTACGGAGTCACAGGACGCTTACATCCGCAACCAGGCCCTTTACAGACGGCACCCTCCTCCCCGAGCCGCGAACGGTCCTTCTTGCTTAAGCGTACTGCAAACGCCGTGCCGAACGGTGGCACCATTCTGTTGAAAGTACTAAACGCTCCACAAGTCATTGTCGGGTCCGGGCTTAGGGAGACGTGCTTGAAAATATTCAACAGGGAGTTTTTGCCGAGGCCCCATGGTGTGTCGAAAAGAAACCGCATGGTCGATGCTCCGGGGCACAGCCGTTCCCCAAGTCCTTACATTTCAAGGGCTTCCGTTGACGACGCCCGGTACGCCGTTCGGACGCGGGTGTTCAGCAAAACGAACACCCCTGTGAAAATGTTCGGATTGGGGCCTCCATCTGCTCCAAAAAGGGGCACCGGCTGCAACGAATTCCGGTCTCCGGCCGGGCTTCCGGGGCATGCAGCACCCCTCTTTGCGGGATTGGGCTGCTCTTGAGGGTTATTTCGTGTCGATTGTCTACTCGGATGGAACCAAGGCGGATTTTCGACCCAGACGCGAGCTGGTGGACTGCGTTCTGAGCCACCGACGGGTCATCGGGCATCGCCGCTGGGGGATGGTCCATCTTTACTTCCGTGCGGGGCTCACGCAGCGGGAGATCGCCGGCGTCTTCGGGTTGAACCGTCAGATGGTCGCTTACGAACTCAGACGCGCCTTCGGCTTGGTTTCAGAGCACCTCCAGAAGCGCCGACGGGGGCGAAAGCAGCGGCATCGGAATAGGACATTGACACCGTCCGGCCCGGACTGTTAAAATGGCCGAACCTGTGACGAAGGCCTTTAGGGAGGATGGACACGTGCGACGACGAATGCCCCTTTCGGGAACGCTGCTGCTGGTACTGCTGGTGCTGAGCGGGTGTACCGAGGCGCCCACGCCGGTGGTCGCCGTGCCGACGGAACTGGTGACGCTGAGACTGCCGTTCCAGGAGACCTTCCCAGACACCGAGGGAGCGAAGCGCGTGGTGGTGTGCCAGCTCGAGGACCAACGCGAGCAGACGACGTTCATCGGTGAGGGATTTGCGGTGGGGTCGTCTTCGGTCCCTCGCAAGTTCGTGGCGAGTGAGGACCCGACGCTGGTTCTGCCGCGGGTGCTGGGGAGCTACCTGAAGCACGTCGGGTTCAACGTTTCCATGACGGGACGTCTGCCGGACGTGAGAAGTGAGACGGTGCGGAGCGTTCTGAGCGGGCACAGGGCGGACTACCTGATCACGGGTCTTCTGGAGGAGTACTACGTGCGTGCCCGGCCGTACACGGGACAGCCGGTGATGGTGCTGGTGAAGTTCCGTCTGGACGTCTACAGCGACAAGGGTCGTCTGCGGACGTACTACCCCGCGCGCATCAGTGAGTCGGAATTCCTCGGGGAGAAGGCGAGTGACCCGGCCGAGATCGCCGCTTTCGTGGACCGCACCGTTCAGGAACTCTTCACCCGGACCTTCGACGAGGCCTACTTCCTCAAGACGCTCGACCTCGAGCCGGACGCGGTTCGCGAGATCATGAAGGCGAAGCCGATCATCGTCGAGCCGCCGGCGGAAGAGATGGAACCCGGGGAAGTCGTGCCCGAAGTGGTCCCCGAAGTCGAGCCGCCGAGGGAACTGACGGAAGAGGAGAAGCTCGAACTGGAGCGTCAGAAAGCAGCCCGTGAGCTCGAAGAGGCCATCCGGCAGTCAATAGAGCCGTGAGAGAGGCGCTCGTTCGCACGATGAGTGACCGTGGCCCCGGCACGTTCGCCGGGGCCGCGCTTTTTTTCCGACGCGTGCCCGTCTATGCGTCGTCGCTCAGGGAGCGGATGAGGTCGAGGTTCAGCTCGCCTTTGGCGCCCCAGCCGCGCCTGCCGTGGGGGATCTCGGGACGGAACCGCTCGTAGAGTCCGCGGGATTTCGCGACGAGGTCTATCGGCTTGAAGGCGCGTGCGAGTTTCCGCATCGCGTCGCGTGCCGGCTTGAGCCCGTCGCCGAACTTCCCTTCGAGATAGCGCGTGACCGCGGCCGGGTCGATGGGCTTGTCCTTGACGACCGCACGGACGCCGTCGGTGGTGTGCTTTGCGGGGATGGCGCGTCCGCACAGCTCGACCCAGAACTCCTCGCCGAGCCCGGACTTCTTCGCCGGCTTTCCGTGCGGACCCTTGGGCGGGCCGTAGATGCCGAGCATTCGACCCTTCGTCTGCGCGGTGAGACCGGCCACGCACTTGCCCAGCGTGAGCGCCGCGTCGCGGTCGTATCCCAGCCGCTCCGCCACCACCGCACCCCACAGGGTGAGCACCGGCGCCCGGTTGATCGTGATGTGTTTTGCCATTCGGACCTCCCTTCGGAACCGACTTCGTCAAAACCATACTGCAGTAGCCTTCCGCGACGCACCGGCCGACAGAAGCCCACACTGCTAATTGCTTTCGCTCTTCAGAAAGTGCTTCCTCAAGTGCCGCCACTCCTGCGGGTCCATTTCCCACTCAGAGTAGATGGCGACGCCCTGGTAGTTCGTCGGTAGCGGGCGGCAGCCCAGAAGTCCGCCGTGGATTCCCAGCAGTCCGTTCGACAGGTTCTCCACCTGTGGGTTGTGGTAGCGGACCCCTTGGTCATCGTAGGCTGGCAGTCCGAGAAGAACTTTGGTGCCGTTCGACCAGTCTAGGACCTCCCTTGTCCACGAGACCATGAGGTTGCGGTAGAGCTTCTCTTTTTCAAGTGACGTGTCGTACATCATGACGACTATCTGGTCAACGCGTCGCGCGACTTCCCGGAAGTAGGCTTCGTCCCAGTGCACGTCCGACGTCCGCTGCCAGAAGGTCGGTGGCGGATAAGCCGCCACGGAGAGCACCTTGTCTCGGGGAATCGCCTCGCGAACGGCCTCCAGTGTTTGCAGGAAATCTGGTGTCCCGGAAGGACATGGCTCGATGTTGACGTGGATCCCGGCGAACCTCGGGTGGGCCTCCAAGAGGGCGCGAATGGCCTCGGCGAAGCGGCTTCGCCACGTGCTGTCATGTGGCAGGGCCTGGACACCGCGAACCCCTCCGACCCATGGCATGACGCGGAACTCCCTGAACTCGTCGAGGAATCGGCGCACCTGTGCTGAATCCATCTCCGGCAGCTTGCCGCTTCGCTCGGTCGGACACACGTGCGGATACACATCGGTGATGTGATGCCTTCGCAGAAGCGACGCGAGTTCCCGAATGCTCTCGACCTTCCGGAAGTCGGCCATTCGGTCCGTCCGGCCGTGGGCCTCGAACCAGGTGTCGTCGCCCAGCCAGCCGTGCTGAAGATAAATGCCGTTTTGCCCGAGGTCGTGTCGTCCGTCCGTGACGTCCTCGCCCGGGCTCCAGAGGGCATAAGCGCCGAACACGATGACGAGGAAGAATCCTCCCAACACAAAGGTACGCCACGGCGGCTTGGCGATTCTGGCCCACAGCTTCATGCCTGTCTGCTCCGCTGAAACGCCCTGTCTGAGCGACTTCAAGTATCGCGGGAACCGGCGACCTCTGCAAGCACGCATTTTGGTCTACTCACTTGATGGGGTGGGCCCGTGCACGTAGAATGCGGGTGTGAAGTCACACGGTTCTGGGGGGCTTCGGATGGCTGGGAAGCGGGTGCGCTCGGTTGTGGCGTGTTGTCTGCTGGTAGGGCTCGGCGCGTCGGTCTTCGCGCAGCGGGTGCCGCAGTCGCAGTGGTTCTACTGTGCACGGTTCTCGCCGGACGGCACGCAGATCCTCTCGGGGGGCGCGTCGCGGAAGATCCAGCTCTGGGACGTGAAGACCGGCCGCGAGGTCATCGCGTTCGACCATCCCGGGTGGCTGCACACGGTGGCGTTCTCGCCCGACGGCAAGCAGGCCCTTTCGGGGACCCGCAACCGCACGATGCGTCTGTGGGACCTCGCGACCGGACGGATGCTGCGCGAGTTCAACCACGGGGGATGGGTGACAACGGTGCTGTTTCTGCCGGACGGGAAGCGAGGCATCTCGCTCGGGGGCGGCGAGCGGGACAAAGGCGAGGCAGCGGTGCGGGTGTGGGACCTCGAGACCGGTCGCGAGCTGCGCAAGCTCACGCTGCCTGCGGCCGCCGACGGGACCGCCGGGGGCGTCAACGACGGCTCCCTCTCCGCGGACGGAAAGCTCCTCGCCGTCGCCGGACCCGACACCGTCATCTGGGACATGGAGACCGGTGACGTCGTCAAGACCTTCCCCGGTCATCGTCCCTTCACGTGGGTGATCGCACTCTCCCCCGACGGAGAGACCGTGGTCACCGGCGGCACCGACGAGCGCGTGCGCGTCACACGCGTCAAGGACGGACGCGTGGTCAAGCCCCTCCCGCAGGGGACCCGGGAGATCCGCTCGCTCGCGGTCTCTCCGGACGGGAAGGTCTTCGCGGTGGGCGTGCTGGACGGGACGATCACGTTTCACAGCCTGCGAACGGGCGAGCGCCGGGGACGCATCAAGGCCCACCAGTTCATCGTCTCCTCGCTCGACTTCTCCGGCGACGGAAAGCTCCTCGTCTCGGGCGCGTTCGACGGGACGGTCAAGCTGTGGAACGTGAGGACCGGCAAGCTCGTCCGGTCGCTGCAATAGCGCCCGTCCCCGGTCACGGGCTTCGCGTGTGGCGCACCTTCCGCACTTGAAAAACACGTGCGTCGCGCATAGTATCCGGGCGTGGACCCGGTTCAATCCAACGGAGGAGACTCATGGCAAAGAAGCGACCGTTTCGAATTCAGGACGTGAACGCGGTGAGGGAGATTGGGGCGATGGACGCGACGGCCGACGGGAAACTCGTCGCGTTCGCGGCTTCGGAGACGTCGTCCGACGGCGAGAAGATGATCGGGCAGGTCTGGCTGTTGGACGCCGAGACCCCCGAGGGCGCACGACCCATCACCGCCGAGGAGAGCCGGGCCGGGCTCCCACGGTTCTCGCCGGACGGCACGAAGCTCGCCTACCTCGCCGCCGGGACCTCGAAGGACGACGAGAAAGGCAGGCGGCAGCTCGTGGTGCTCACCGCGCCTTTCTCCGAGCCGCGCACCGTCACCAGACTCGACGCCGGCGTCCGGTACTTCGAGTGGCTCACGGACTCGCGCTTCATGGTCCTCGCCGAATCCGACGCCGCCGCGAAGAAAAGGAAGAAGGCCGACGAGGAAAAGCGCGACGCCTACGAAGTGGACGCCGACGAGCCGAGGACGAGCCTGTTCATCGTGTCCGCTGCGGGAGGCAAGGCCAAGCCCGTGAGCACGAAGGGCGGTCACGTCGCGGTCGCTTCGGCGTCGCCGGACGGGAAATCCATCGCCTACGTCGCGTGCCGGCACTCCACCTTGAGCGAGATGTGGAAAGGGTCGGAACTCTACGTCCTGAACGTGCGCACCGGACGCTCACGGCTTCTCAGAAAGATGAGCACCCCGGTCTCGGCGATGTACCGCCCGCAGTTCTCGCCCGACGGCACGCGCCTCGCCGTCATCGACGGCATCCGCAAGGGCATGATCTATCCGCACCGCATCTACGTCCTCACGCTCGACGGCAAAAGGGCCGTCGCCGTCGACCGGCGGGTCGATCGTTTCCAGTCGGCGCCCAAATGGCTCGACGACGGGAACGTGTCTTACCTCGTGCAGGACGGGGTGAGCCGGAAGCTCCGTGTCGCACCCGCCTCGGGCGGCCCCGGACGCGACCTCGTCGATTGGCCCGGGAGCATCCTCGACCACGTCTGGCACGGGCCCATCCTCGACCACGCCCGGGCCGATGAGGCCGCTCGCGTGTTCTTCGTCTACAGTGAGACCGACAGGCCCGGTGAACTCTATTCCCTCGACGTCGCCGCGGGCGGCGAACCCGAGCGCCTCACCTCGCTCAACCGAAAGCTCCACGCGATCCGCCACGCGAAGGGCGAAACCGTCCGGTGGAAATCGCGCGAAGGCTGGACTGTCGAGGGGCTTTTCATGCGCCCGACGAAGAACGTCCGCGCGCCCTGGGCGACGGTGGTGATTCCGCACGGCGGGCCCCACGGCGCCATCAGCGACGAGTACGCCCGGCTGAACGCACAGGTCTTCTGTGCGCGGGGGTACGCGGTCTTTCTGCCCAATTTCCGCGGCTCGACGGGCTACGGGACGAAGTTCCTGCTGTCGATCCGGAAGAACTGGGGAGGCGCCCCCGCCGACGACATCGTCCGCGGCATCCGGTATCTCATCCGGCGGCAGCTCGTCGATCCGAAGCGCATCGTCGTCTCGGGCGGCTCCTACGGCGGCTACATGACCGCGTGGCTCATCGGGCACTATCCGATGTTCCGTGCGGCGGTCGCGCACGCCCCCGTCGTCAACAATATCAGCATGTGGGGCACCACCGACATCCCCTCGTTCAAGGAATGGAGCTACGGCGGCCGACCGCTCGCGAACTTCAGGCTCTACTGGCAGCAGTCGCCCATCAGCGCCTTGAAGGGCGTGAAGACCCCGACGCTGGTGCTTGTGGGCGACGTGGACCTGCGCGTGCCCGTGGGACAGGCACAGGAACTCTATCGCACCGTCCAGGCCGAAGGGGCACCGGCGAAACTCGTCCGCTATCCCCGCGAACCCCACGGCATCGGCGAGCCGCGTCACAAGACCGACGTCATCGGACGCACCCTCGCCTGGTTCAAGGAACACCTCGGCAAGGACTCGCCGGACAGATAGGAGAACAGGTAGATGGTCATTGGATTTCCCATCGTGCTGCTGGTCGGTGCCGGGCTGGTGTGGGCGCTTGTCGCCTTCTTCACCTCCCAGGTGAATCGGGTCCTGAAGCTCCTCGTGGCGCTGCTCCTTGTGGCGGCGGTCGTCGTGGCGGCGATGTTGATCATCGAGATGCGGACCGCGCGGATCGAGCTGGTCAACAACGCTCGCGTGCCGCTCACCGAACTCACCGTCGCGACCCACGATGGCGCCAAGCGCCAGTGGGTAGATGAATTCGGAAGGCTGGACCCCGGCGACACGTGCATCGTCAGACGCATGGTGCCGGACCTCCGCCTGGACGAGGTGACCTTCCGCCTGGCCGGCAAGTCGTTCCTCCATGATGCAGGCGGGCTCGCCTGCTGGGGTGAGACGGTCGTCCTGACGGTCACCGACAACGGAACAGTTGAGAGGAGTCTCCGTCACTGAGCGAGCACCTCGGGAAGGACTCGCCGGATCGATAAGCACCGGATATCAAAGGAACAGACGTCATGAACAGGAATCTCTCGGTCGGGCTGCACTTTGTGAAGATTGCGGCGGAGAACCCGCCGGAGTACCGGTTTGCGGGGAGTACCCGCGACGACTGGAAAGCATGGCGCAAGGCGCTTTTGCCGAAGGTCAGGGCATCGCTCGGGAAGATGCCCGGGAAGGTGCCGCTGAACCCCGAGACCCTCGCCGAGTGGACCGAGGACGGACTCGTCAAGCAGCGCATCGTCTTCGATGTCGAGGACGGACTGTCGGCCGTCGCCTACGTCTATCGCCCGGAGAACGCGAGGGGAAGACTCCCGGGCATCCTCGCCTGTCACGGCCACGGCCCGTTCGGCAAGGAAGCGGTGATGGGCAACCGCACCGACGCGGCGATTGTCGCCAACGTCGAGGCCCACAACTATGACTATGGCTACCAAATGGCCAAAGCCGGCTTCGCCGTCATCGCCATCGACTGGCGCGGGTTCGGCGAACGCAACGAGCGCGGTCGCATCCATCACCGCGACGTCGTCGGCTCGCGCGACATCTGCAACGTCTATTTCCTGATGGCCGCGATGCTCGGGCAGACGCTCCTCGGACTCGACGTTCACGACGGCATGCGCGCGCTCGACTATCTCTGCGCGCAGGACTTCGTCGACCCGGACCGCATCGGGGTGATGGGACTGAGCTTCGGGGGGACGATGACGACGTGGATGTCCATCTGCGACGAACGCGTGAAAGCCGCCGACATCATCTGCTACAGCGACCGCTTCGACGAGTTCGCCATCCGCGACGCCAACTTCTGCGGCAGCCAGATAACCCCGGGACTCCGCGCGCTCTGCGACCTCCCGGACCTTCACGGGCTCATCGCGCCGCGACCGCTCCTCGTCGAGATCGGCACCCACGACACCTGCTTCCACGCCGACGCCGCCTTGAGCTGCTACCGCGAGGTCGAGAAGATCTACGCCGCCGCCGACGCAAGCGAGGATCTTGAACTCGACTTCTTCGAAGGTCCCCATTCCTGGGGCGCCAACAAGAGCGTGGATTTCTTCAGGAAGCATCTCTGAGGGGTACGAAGGTTAGTGCCCGACCCAGCCGCGGCCGGTCATCTGTCCGCCACTGTCAGAACTGCACCTTGGGCACCGCTTTCTGCTCCTCGGCGGCTTCGAAGTATTCGGCCTTCCCCACGCCGGCCAGGTCGCAGAAGAACCGGCCGAAGAGGGAGCGTGCGTAGCTGTTGAGGGTGCGCACCGCGTCGTTGTAGCGTTTGCGTTCGACGGCGATGCGATTCTCGGTCCCTTCCAGCTGGTCCTGGAGTTTCAGGAAGTTCTGGTTGGCCTTGAGTTCGGGATACGCTTCGCGCAACAGCAGCAGTCGCGACAGCGCGCCCTGAAGTTCCGACGCCGCCTGTGCCTTCCCCGCGACCGACCCGGCCTGGAAATACTTCGTGCGCGTGTCCGCGATGTGCTCGAAGAGTTCCTTCTCGTGCGCGGCGTAGCCTTTCACCGTCTCGACGAGATTGGGGATGAGGTCGAAGCGTCGCACGAGCACCGTGTCCACCTGGGCCCAGCTCGCCTGGACCGCTTCATCGAGCCGAACGGCCTTGTTGTATCCGCTCGCAACGATGAGGACCCCGATGAGCACGAGCAGTCCGAACACGATCAGCGCGACCGCGCCGACACCCATCTTGCCGCTGTTGGTCCCTTTCCGCATGGTTCGTCGTCCTTTCACGTTATGTTACCAGCTTCCGCCGGCGCCGCCGCCACCGAAGCCGCCGCCGCCTCCGCCCCCGAAACTCCCGAAACCGCCGCCGAAACCGCCGCCCGAATACCCGCCGTAGCTGCGTCCCCCCGTCGTCGTGTATCCCCAGAAGGACCCGCGACGGCCGGAGCGTCTTCGTGACACGACCACGACGATGAACAGGATCAGAAACCCGAGCAGCAGCAGCACTCCCAGCGGCGAGGTACCGCCGGGCGACGTCGGCCGTCGAAGGTCGGGCATGCCCGTCAGGGTCACGTGACGGTCCTCGGCGATTCTCCGGGCCAGCAGTGCCGTCGCCTCGAAGATCCCCTGTGAGAACCGTCCCGCCCTGAAGTGCGGCACCAGCGCCTCTCGACCGACCTGGCCGACGTAGCCGTCGGTCAGCACGGGCTCCCAGTCATAGCCCACTTCGAAGCGGTACTTCCGGTCCTTGTGGGCGACCACCAGGAGCACGCTCGCGCTCTTCCGGTTCGCGCCGAGTTTCCACCGGTCGGCGCGCTCGAACGCATACTGCGCGATGTCCTGTCCGCCGGTGGTGTCGACCGTGAGCACGAGGATGCGGGCAGCAGTCTTCTGCTCGAGTTCCTGAAGGAGTCCCGTCAGTCGGTGCTCGGTGCCGTCGTCGATGACGCCCGCACGGTCGGTGACGAACGTCGTCGGCGCCGGCTCGACCTCGGCCGACCACGCCGGGGAGACGAGCAGGAAGACCAGCATGAGTGGCTGTACACGCGGCACGCTAAGCATCGCCCACCTTTCCGAAGGCATCCACCGTGCGCGAGAGGTGATCGACGACCTGGTAGATCCCTTCGAACAGTGTCTCGATCTCGTCGGCCTGCGGCTGTGCGTGCTCCAGTTTGAGTGTCATCATGCGGCGGACCGCCTCGGCGTCGAAGCCGAGCTTCCCGGCGGCCGCCTCAAGTGTGGGCAGGGCTTCGCGCGGCCGATCGACGTCGTTGAGCCACAGCATGGCCCGCAGCAGCACGGCCAGTTCCACAGCGCAAGCGGTGAGAAGACCGGCAACGATCCTCGGTTTCCCGAGCGCCCGGATGTACCCCTGGCGCAGCGTGATGAGCGCGGCCTTCAACTCTCGCTCGCACTGGAGACGCACGTCCTCTTTCTCGAAGCGCAGGTCGGCGAAAGGATCGCTCCCGTGCACCACGAGGTGGTTCAGCTGGAAGTCGAGGAACTCGACGCCGAAGACGTCCGCGGACCGCTCGATGTATTCGGCCGTCATCACGAGCGGCGCACGCAGTCTCCGCCTGCCCATCTCCCTGCCGCGGGAGGCCAGCCGCTTCAGGAGCTCATGGCTGCGCCGACCGACGACCAGCACCGTGTTGATGTCGCTGTGCTTCGGGTGGAAATCGCGGGTCAGGGCGCTCCCCACGACGCTGAGCGAGGACAGGTTCTCGCCCAGGTCCTCTTTCAGCCGCGAGAGCAGAAACGCCACCGGCCCCCGCACTTCTTCCCGAAGCGAAAGGGTCGCGTCTTTCCTCTCCGTGTTCTCCGTCACTTCCGTCACCCCTCCTGCGGGAGAAATGTTCATGCACCGAGACAATGCTATCTGCTCGTCCAAAGCCTGTCAAGCAAAGGTACCCCGCGACCGAGGGGGCGTTGGCGCCTCTTCTTCTTCGCCTCTCCCCTGCCCGCCTTCCGTTTTCCACGCGCGTTCACCCGTGCCTGCCCCGGGCGGAGCGAGGGGTGCTCTGCGGCGAAATGGGCTTGCACGAAAGCGGACAATCTCACTCCTTTATTTGCCTCCCCAAACGGGAAAATGAAAAAGTTGCGACACTTTCTTCTGCGTTCCTGAGACGTCAGCCGGCTTCCTTCACAGATTTTCGTAACTGACCCCCGATTCTGTTTGCCCTCGCCCCCTGGTGGAGACCCACGTTCCAGGTCGCACCGTGCAAGCGGGAAGGACCGCACAAGACACGGAGGAAGACATGGCAAGACTGGACGAACGCAAGCGCCGGGTGCTGGAACTGTTGACGCTCGGCGGGCTTACCCAGAAGAAGGCCGGCAAGACCGTCGGGGTCCGCGCTGAAACCATCAGCGAGTGGAAGCGCGAGGACCCGGAGTTCAGGCGACAGCTCGAAGAATGGCGGACCGGACCGCCGCCCGATGCACTGACCCTCGCACAGTCGCGACGGATCATCATCGACGAGTTGGCCCGCCGGGTCCTTCACGAGCGGTCGAAGCTCACCATCCGTGAGCTTCTCACCATCCACGACCGGCTCGACAGGGAAGACACGAGACACAAGGAGGAGAGAGATGACGACGACACTGGATCCACCGGGGGAGCAACACTCACCCCCCAAGAGGCCGAGCGT
>Ga0307378_10008393_pt1 | contig 13737 bp, 11 predicted proteins | sample UN1MG_FD_202238 | JGI IMG/M metagenome (GOLD analysis project Ga0307378, IMG submission 202238) | Soil microbial communities from Risofladan, Vaasa, Finland - UN-1 | ecosystem: Environmental > Terrestrial > Soil > Coastal area > Acid sulfate soil | place: Finland: Risofladan, Vaasa | collected... | reverse complement strand
GAGTATCCCCGGCGAGGCGTCTGGTCGGTCGGATTTGTGACGGGGCGAAGTTTCCGCGCCTTATCGAAACACACGGAACAGGAACTGCTGACGGTGTTCGTGCCGAGTTCGCCCACGCCGGTGACGGGTTACATCGTGGCGGTTCCGCGCCGAGAGGTCATCGACCTGCCGATCTCCGCGGAGGAAGCGTTTCAGTACACCATCTCCGCCGGCGTCATCGTGCCGCCGGCCGAGCGGGTCGAGTCGCTGTCGGTGGCGCTGCAGGTTACCCGGGAGGAAGCGCGTGCGGCCTTTGAGAAGGGCCAGGATGAGGCGGGCGCCGAGGCGAAGGAACCGTCCTCGCCGCTGGCCGGCGAATCGGCGCCTCCTGGGCCGCCCGAGTCCGCCGAAGATGATTCCGAAACGTGAGCCTCCCTGCGGCGGATTTTCTTGACCGTCCCCGTCCATTCGCTATCGTTCCACTTTGAAGGCGGCTGCGCGGCATGCGGCCGCATCGCCGGATTCAAAGGAGGCAGCGTATGTATGTCGGCCGGATCGTCGCCGTGGGCCGCACCCTTGGCGGGAAGAATGCGGTCATGTATCGGGTGTCGTCGCGCTCGTTTCCGAATCGCCGGACCGTCCGGACGCCGCGCGGTCTGGCCATCGTGCCGCGCGAAGGTCACGAGTCGGACCTCTCGAAGAATCCCTACATTGCCTACAACTGCGTGCGGTTGGCCAATAACGTGGCGGTGGCGACGAACGGGTCGCAGACCGACCCGATTGCCGAGAAGATCGCCTCCGGCATGAGCATCCGCGACGCGCTGGTCCAATCGCTCATCGTGCTGGATTACGAGAAGGACGATTACAACACGCCGCGCATCGCCGTCGCGGTCGCCCGCGGGGCCGACGAGGGCTGGGGTGGAATCGTGCGGCACGACGGGCTGCACGTCCGCTCGTTCGCCCTGGAAGCGGGCAAGGCGTTCTATTTTGCCACGTATGAGGTGAACGATCCGCGAGAGGAATACGCGAGCGCCTTTGAAGCGGAATCCGCCGAGGAGGCGGCCGAATGGGTTGTGAGCGGCGGAGCGTTCACGGACCTCGAGAAGCCCGTCTGCTCGGCGGCGGCGGTCGAAAGCGACGAGGGATTCGACCTGGCCTGCTTGACGGTCGAAGCATAAGCGCCGCCGCGGGGCCGTTTCTACGGCAACCTTTCTTCAAGGAGCGCCTCTTCCGCCTCCCTCGTCCATCGGCCGTCGGGCGTGAGGTCCTCGACAGGCACAAGCGGCATGTCGAACTGAGGATAGATGACGATGCGGCCGGGGTAGGTGCCCTCGTGCGTGTGGTGGATGGCGTCGCGGACGGCGTCGATGCCGCCGACGCAGGCCACGGCGTTATCGGGGTCGATGCGGCCGGCGGCGGCCTCGTCGAGGGCGCGGCGGAGGGCCTCGACGGGTGAGCCGCTCGTCGCCAGCAGCGTCCATCCCCCGTAATGCATGTCGTTCAGGTTCACCTGCATCCACGCCCGCTCGCGGTCCGGAAAGCCGGCGAACATGTTCAGGTAGCCGCCCTTAGCCAGATGCTGGAGTGCCTCCTCGGCGGCCTTCGCGACGGGACAGAGGATGAGAATGTCGTCCGCGCCTTTCTTCTCGAGGTGGCGGTGAATCGAATCCTTCGTGAGGTCCACCAGGTGAAGCGCAGCGCCCTTTTTCTCGGCGAGTGGGGCGAGGGTCCGCCGGACCTTTTCGAGGCGGTCGGCCTTAAATTCGCTCACGATGATGGTGCCCGCGCCGTCCTGGATGCCCTTTTCGATGTGCATCAGGCCCAGAGGACCTGCGCCGACATACCAGGCCGTTCCGCCGGGCTTGACGCTCCGGGTCTCTCGGTGACGGGTGTAGGCGTGATAGACACAGGCCCACGGCTCGGCGAGGGCTGCCTGTGAGTAACCGAGGCGGGAATCAATCCGCAGCAGATAGCCGCCCTCGTGGATTGCAGGACCGATGGTTTGATACTGCTGGTCGGCGCCGCGCAGTTTGTAGCCGTAGGCAATGTTCTCTGCGTCCACGTAGATGTCGGCCTGGACGGCGTAGCGTTCGCCCACATTGTACTTGTCCACCAGACGCGAGCCGACCCGGACGACCGTCAGCGACACCTCGTGGCCGGGGACGGTCGGGTGGTTCGCCAGGTCCGTGCCGCGCATCCGGGTGTGCGACTCGCCCTGGGCGATCATCTTCCAGTCGCTGGCGCAGACGCCGACGGCGTCGATGCGGACGAGGAGTTCGTCGTCGGCCGGCTCGGGCGTGGGGCTTTCCTCGAGTCGCAGGTTCTCGAGGCCCGCGCCGTAAAGGTTCCACGCGCGGCTCGTTCCGGGGACCTGGAACGCGCCCGCAAGCGCGCGGTAATCGTCCAGACGGCTCACCGGTGCACTCCTTCCCGTGCTATCGCACGAAGACCTGGCCCGCGTCGCACACGATTGTCTGGCCGGTGATGGTGCGCGCGGCAGGGCTTGCGAGCCAGACGACGACGCCGGCGACGTCCTCCGGCTGAATCTCAATGCCGAGGGCCGTCAGGCCGACGTAGTAGGGAATCACCTCCTCGGGTTTGATGCCGCGCTTCTTCGCGGCGGCCTCGATGTATTCCTGGTTCCAGATTTTGGACCCTTTGAAGACGTTGCCCGGCGCGACGGCGTTGACGCGGACGCCGTAGGGCCCGAGTTCCTTTGCCCAGCCGCGCGCCAGATGGATCTCGCCGGCCTTGGTGGCGTTGTAGGCGGAATTGTTCTTCGAGGCTTCCAGGCCGCTTTTCGACGACACCAGGATGATGCAGCCGCCGCGCGCCTGGTCCTTCATGATGCGTGCGGCCTCGCGCGCCGCGAGAAAGTAACCCGTCAGGTTGATCTCGACGGCCTTTCGCCATTCGTCGACCGGAAACTCGACGAGTGGGTGCGCCGGCGCAATGCCGGCCGCCGCCACGCAAATATCGAGGCCGCCGAATGTATCGGCCGCTTGCCGAAAGGCGTCGGCCACTTGGCGCTCGTCGGTGACGTCAGCCTTCAGGGGGTGTGCGCGGCCCTCGCCCTCCGCCTCGCTGATTTCGGCGGCGGCATTGCGGACCGCCTCCAAATCAATGTCCAAAAGGGCGACCTTCGCGCCCGCCCGCGCCAGGCCGAGGGCAATGGCGCGGCCGAGGCCGCTTCCCGCGCCGGTCACCAGCGCTACCTGCTCCTTGAGGACCCGCGGAATGGCCGCGGGCGGTGGGGGCGGCGGCCGGCCGCTCTCCAAGTCGGTAGGGTCAGCGCTCATGGCCCCTCCCTTGCCGTTTTCGGCTTCTCGTAGCATCCGTCTTCTCCCGCGACGTATCCAAGGGCTTCGAATGCCTCACGCCAGTAGGCGGCCGAGACCACGATATCCGGCTCGATGGTCTCAATCAACGTGCCGCGCGGATACAAAACCTCGAGCGCGATGACCGCCTCCCGGACGCCGCTTGAGGCCAGGGCTTCAATCGACCGGCGGGCGTCGATGAGTCCGCCGGCATTATACTCGGGCGTGAAAGGCCAGTGGCGGCTCGCGTCGCGATCGCACTGCTGGGCGTGGACGAGGACCATGCGGTTCTCGCCGAACGCCTCGGCCATCCACGCGTAGGGGTCCTTGTCGCGCGGCCCGTGGGTCGGGTCGTCGAAGACGGGGGCCGCGTGGCCCAGGTCCAGGTGAAAGTAAACCGGGACGGCGCTGCGGGCGTTGATTTGGTCGAGGATGAAATGGGCCCGCTCGATGGTGTTGGGCTGAAGTTGGGGCCGGTGCATCTGTTCGAGAAAGATGGCCTCCAGGCCTTTTTCGGCGGCGTATTCGCTCGCGCGGACGAGTCCGTCGATCATCCGCCGGATCGCCTCCTCGAAGTTCTCGGCGAGGTCGCGCTTGCTCATGCAGTCGTAATGGCCGGAGATGTAGCGGCCGCCGAGTTTCACCGTCAGGTCGATAAATGCCTTGCACCACTCGAGGGCTTCTTCGCGCATGTCGGCGTAGGGATGATTCAGCATGTTCAGAAGATAGGAGATTCGGGCGGTCGCGCCGCTCCAGACCGAAAGGCCGTTGGCTGCAATGGCCGCACGCGTCGCCTGGAGAAACTCCGACTCGCGCCGGATGACGCGGCCAAAGAGAATCGGCTCCAGGTGGTCGGCAAAGTATTCGAACTCGGTGAGCCCCGCCCGCGCGAGCACGCCGGCCCAAACCTCGGGTTCGGGGTAATCTTCCGTCGTAAAGCCGTTGTTGCCGATGAGTCGAAATCGTGTCATGTCTCGTCCTGCTCCTCGACAGCATCGTCGCTTTCGTCGGCAGACGCGTCAGCGTCTTGCGGGCCCGAGTCGTAATGGGCCCAGCGGATTTTAGGGCGGCCCTTCTCGTCGCGCTCGGGGGCCGTTTCCCCGGGTTCATCCCGGAAGACGAGGACGCGCGACTCATCGGGCCCGCGTTTGGCTCGGTCCTTGCGCGGCCCGGCGGCGGGCCCGGCCTTTCTCGGACGGCTCGACCGGCCGGACGGCGATGCCTGTTGCCGTCGCGTTCCCCCCTCGGCGCGGGGGGACCGCTTTGTTCGCGTCTGCTTGGTCGGGAGGCGCCGTTCGACCGCAGGCGGTTTGGGCTTGGGCGGCCCGCCTGAGGCGGGTGGCTGGGCGGCGGACTCGCCCGCCGTGGCGGGCTCGACCGACGGGGAGGCTGCCTTGACGGCGCTCGCGCCCGCCGGGGCAGCCGCCGCCGGTTTCGCTGCCACCGGTTTCGCTTCGCGCTTCGGCTCCGGTTTTTCCTCGGGAATCAGCGTCAGCGCGATGCGATGCCGCTCGGCGTCAATCGTGACGACCCGCGCGTCCACCACGTCGCCGACGTGCAGGAACTTCATCGGGTTCCTGACGTAGCGGCGCGAGAACTGGCTGATGTGAATCAGACCGTCTTCCTTCAGGCCGATGTCGACGAACGCGCCGAAGTCCACCACGTTTCGCACGGTTCCCTTGACCCACATGCCGGGCTTCAGGTCTTCGATGCGGCGGATTTTCCGGCGGAAAATGGGGCGCGGATGCTTCGAGCGCAGATCAAAATCGGGGCGCTGCAGCGCGCCGACGAGGTCCACGAGGTCTAGGAGCGGCATTTCGAGTTCCCCGGCCAGCGGTTCCAGCGAGACGCCGGTCAGGTCCCGTTCGAGTTTCCGCGCCGAATCGGGAGATTTCAAGTCCTCGGGCCGGTGTCCGAACCTCTCTAGGAGCCGCTCCGCGGCCGGGTAACTCTCCGGGTGGATCCGCGTCGCGCCGAGGGGGTTGACGCCCCGCACTCGCAGAAAACCGGCCGCCAGTTGAAACGTCCGGTCGTCCCATCCGGGCAAGGTCTGCAGTTCATCGCGGCTCGCCAGGGGCGCTTCGGCGCGCCGCGCGCATAAAGATTGGATTTGCAAATCGCCCAGCCCCGGGACATAGCGCAGCATCGCGGGCGACGCCGTGTTCGCGTCCGCCCCGACGGCGCACACGCACGACTCGACGGTTTCCTCGAGTGTGCGTCTCAGTTTCTCCTGGTCCACGTCGTGCTGATAAAGCCCGACGCCGACCGCGCGCGGGTCGATTTTGACGAGTTCGGCGAGCGGGTCCTGGAGGCGCCGGCCGATGCTGACCGTGACCCGAATCGCCGCGTCGAGGTTCGGGAACTCCTCCTTCGCCATGGGACTGTCGGCATAGACGCCGGCGCCGGCTTCGTTGACAATGGCGTACTCCGCGTCCAACCGGTGTTCCTCGATGATTTCCGAGACCAGTTCTTCGGTGTCGCGGCATCCGGTGCCGTTTCCGATGGCGATCGTCCGGACCTGATGGTCGCGCAGAATCGTCACAAGGGCGGTCTTACCTTCAAGCCGCTTCTTTTTGGGCTCGTGTGGATAGATGATGGTTTCCGCCAGCAGCGAGCCGTCCGCGTCCAGGACGGCGACCTTGCACCCGCTGCGAAACCCCGGATGGATGGTCATGACGCGCGTGCCCCGAAGCGGCGGCGTCATCAGCAGGCTCCGCAAGTTGGCCGCGAACACTTCGATGGCATGCTCCTCGGCCCTTTCGGTCAGCCGGTGTCGGGTCTCCCGGTCGATGGCCGGCAGGACCAGGCGGTCCAGCGCGTCGGTCACCGCACCGTTGAGGAATGCGGCGAAGCGGTGTTCGGTCCCTTTGAGGGTTCCTTTCAGGGGAACGCCTTCCGGCGGGACTCCCAACGGAGCCGGCACGACCATCGGCACGACCTCTTGGAGAATCGCGTCGCGCGGCACGTCGATGGAGACCTTCAAGGCCTTTTGGCGCTCGCCGCGGTTGATGGCGAGAATCCGGTGCGGCGGCAGGTGGGCAACGGGCTCGGAGAAGTTGAAATACCCACGGAACTCGGCGCTCGATTTGCCGGCCTGTTTCGCCTTCCGCGACCGCAGGACGCCCTTTCCCCGCGCGAGCCGCCGGACCGCCTGCCGCACCCGATGGTCCTTGCTGATACGCTCGGCCAGGATGTGAGCCGCGCCCGCCAGCGCGTCCTCCGATGTGTGGACCTCTTTCTCGTGATTGACAAACTCGGCACCCTTTTCGGGCAAGTCGGGGCCGTCGGCGGGCCCGTTACGTGCATACTGGGCCAGAGGCGCGAGGCCGCGCTCCTCGGCGACTGAAGCGGCGGTTCGGCGGCCCGGTTTAAAGGTCTGCAAAATATCTTCAAGGACTTCCGCCCCGGTCGCTTCGTCGATGGTCCGGGCGAGGTCGTCCGAGAGAGAGCCGGCGCGTTCGGCCTCCCCGCGCGCGCGGCGGCGCAGGGCCTCGAGCGCCCCAAGCGCCTCTCGCGCGGCGGCAAGGCGCCGCACCGGCGCCTCGTCCAACCCGCCCGTTGCCACCTTGCGATAGTGCGCGATGAAGATGGGGGGAAGACCGTCGTCAAGGAGTTTGGAGGCGGCCTGAACCTGCTCCCGACGAAGTGCCAGCCGCTGCGCCAGTGCCTCCCAATCTTCCGACATGAGTGATAAGGCCTCTTCTGCACAGTGAACACGGGGGACGCTACCCGCCGACGAGTATAGCCATAGCCCTGCCGCGCAAGCAAAAGGTTTTTCACCCCTTCCGGCTCGCGCTTGCGGCAAGCCGGGGCCGTCCCTACAATGGCATGGGCATGGAGAATCGCGGCACAAGCACCGTCGGACCATCCGCAGGAGGACAGACCTTGCCCGGAAAGAAGCGGCGCGGTCTTGTCATCATCTATACGGGCGACGGAAAGGGGAAGACGACCGCGGCGCTGGGTCAGGCGCTGCGGGCGGTCGGTCAGGGCCTGCGCGTGGCGATGGTTCAGTTCGTTAAGGCCGGGGCGGCCGGCGAGCACAAGGCCGCGCGCCGGCTCGCGCCGGACCTGGAAATTCATCGGATGGGCCGCGGCTTTGTGCCGCCGCTTGGCGAAGGGCCAATCGAGCAGCATCGTGAGGCGGCCAGCGAGGCACTGTCGCTGGTCAAGAAACTCCTCTCCGGCGGCCGCCATGACCTCGTGATCGCCGACGAGATCCTGACGGCCATTCACCTCGGGCTTCTCTCGGCCGACGAGGTTCTGGTTCTTCTGGACGACCGCCCGAGCGAGGTCCATCTGATTTTGACGGGCCGCGGCGCGCCCGAGCGGCTCATTGAGCGCGTGGACCTCGTCACCGAAATGCGCCTGGTCAAGCATCCACACGATTTGGGTCTGGAGGCCCAGCCAGGCGTCGAGTTCTAGAGGCTTGCCTCGGATGTTTGAGGCTGCGGCATGGCCGAACAACTGATCCCGGAACCGGGCGTGGTGACTGTCGCGGCGGCCGAGCCCGCCGCGGTCGGACCTGCGAGACGCCGATTAGACAGCCGCACTCGGATATACCGATGGAATTGAGGAAGAGCCTCGGTCTGGTCCACATCTTCTGCATCGCGTCCGGCGCGATGATCAGTTCCGGTCTGTTTGTCTTACCCGGCCTTGCCCACGCGCGAGCCGGCCCGGCGGTTGTCGTTTCCTATTTCCTGGCCGGCCTGCTGGCGGTAACGGGGCTGCTGAGCATCGCCGAGTTGACGACTGCAATGCCAAAGGCCGGCGGCGACTATTTTTTCATCGCGCGGGGGATGGGGTCGGCGGTCGGGACGGTGGCGGGACTGCTGAGCTGGCTTTCACTCTCCCTCAAGAGTGCATTTGCCCTTGTGGGGATGGCAGCCTTTACGCATCTCCTGTTTCCAGTTGACCCGCGCATTGTGGGCGTGCTGCTGTGCGTCCTCTTTGTTGGGATCAACATGGCTGGCGTGAAGGAGGCAGCGCGGCTTCAGGTGGCGCTCGTCCTCGGTCTCTTTGCGCTCATGCTCCTGTATGTTGTCCTGGGTCTGCCGGAAGTAAAGATTCAGTATTTCGAACCGTTTGCGCCCGGCGGGATGGGGGCGGTCTTTGCCACCACAGGCTTTGTTTTTGTGTCCTATGGGGGGTTGTTGAAAATAGCCAGCGTTGCCGGGGAAGTGAAAAACCCGGGGCGAGTGATCCCCCTGGGATTAATCCTGTCGCTTGTGACGGTAAGCGTCTTTTACACGCTGATGGTTTTCGTGACCAGCGGGGTGCTCGGAGCCGAGCGGCTGGATCGTTCCCTCACGCCGATCTCCGACGGAGCCGCTGCATTTATGGGCACGGGAGGCGGGATTGCGCTCGGCGTCGGCGCCATCCTGGCGTTCATATCCACGGCGAACGCGGGGATCATGGCGGCGTCCAGATACCTTTTTGCTCTCAGCCAAGATGGCCTGCTGCCCAGCCCGATGCGGAAGGTCGGCGCGAAGTCCCGAACGCCCTATGTTTCGATCTTGACGACCGGCGGGGTCGTGGCGGCAGCCCTTTTCCTGAGACTGGACATTCTCGTCAAGGCGGCTTCCACCGCGCTTATCCTCGGTTACATTCTTTCAAATCTGTCCGTCATCGTGCTGAGGGAAAGTGGGCTGCAGAACTACCGGCCGAAGTTTCGCACGCCGCTTTATCCGTGGGTTCAGATCGCCGGCATCGTCGGCTTTGCCTTCATTCTTTTCCAAATGGGCCAGGAAGCGTTTTTGATGAGCATGCTGCTGATCAGCGTCGGTTTTGCGGTCTATTGGTTCTATGGGCGGGCCAGGACGCAGCGGGAGTCGGCCCTGCTCCATCTCATCGAGCGAATTACGGCGAGGGAACTTGTGACCGGTTCGTTGGAGGCTGAACTCAAGGACATCATTCGCGAGCGCGACGAGATCGTCCTGGACCGATTCGACCACATCATCGAGAAAAGCACCACCATTGACCTCGACGAAGCCATGCCCGTGGAGGACTTCTTCGGGCTGGTGGCCGAGAAGATGGCCGGGCGGCTGAGGATAAACAAGCCGGCGCTCTTGGAACTGCTCGTCGCCAGAGAGGCGGAAAGCAGCACCGTGCTTCGACCCGGTCTGGCCATTCCCCACATCGTCATTGAGGGAGAAAAGACGTTCGACATCCTCCTGGCACGGTCTCGGGAGGGGATTGTGTTCTCGGAAGATGCACCCCGAGTCCATCTGGCCTTCGTCCTGGTGGGAACGCGGGACGAACGCAACTTTCATCTCCGCGTGCTCTCGGCCATCGCCCAGATCGTCCAGAGCCACGGCTTCGACAAAAAGTGGATGCGAGCGCGCGGCGAACAGGCCCTCCGCGACGTCGTTCTGCTGGCGGAACGGCAAAGGCTCTAAGCGGCTGTTTCACAACGTGCGCGGCGTCCCGGCGCGCCGGGACCGACCCGCCGCGAGAAAGGCGGCCAAGCGGGGTGGCGGGTGGGGACACCCGCCACCCGAGGGATATGAAACACCTTCTAAGCGGCCCGGAGGAGGCGCTTCGATGGGCACGTTCGAGACGTTCGACCACACCGCTGACGTCGGGCTTGAAGTCCGGGGCGAAAGTTTCGAAGATCTCCTCGCAACGGCCGCCCACGCCGTCTTCTCGCTCGTCCTCGAGGACCGGCCAGAGGCGGTCGAGACCAAAGCCGAAATCGAAGTGGCGCCCCAGGGTGGATTGGAGGACCAAGCGGAACTCTTCGTCCTCTGGCTCCAGGAACTCTTATACCGCTTCGACACCGAGCACCTTGTGCCGCTCGAATTCGATTTTCAGGAGGCTTCGCCCGATCGCGTCCGCGCCCAGGTCGGTTTCGGCCGCTTCGACCCGAAGCGCCACCGCGCCGGCGCGGAAGTCAAGGCCGTGACGTATCACGGCCTGGAGGTCCACAAGGACGCAAGCGGCGTCTGGTCGGCCCGGTTTATCCTGGACATTTGATTGCCGAGGAGGGCGTATGGGATTCGTTGACGAAAAGTTTCGTGCGAACAAGGCGCGATACATTTTCCAGTGCGGGTTGGCGACTGCGTCGGTTCTGGCCGTTCTGCTGGTGCTGGACGCCTTCTCGAACGCTGCCGTCATCGCCTCACTCGGGGCGAGTTCCTTTGTCGCGTTCACGATGCCGAGGTCGGACGTTTCGAGGCCGAGGTTTCTCGTGGGTGGCTACGTCGTCGGTGTGGCGGCCGGGAGCCTTTGCTACTGGCTGTCGCTACTGGCCTGGCCCGGGCCTTTGATCCCGAAGCATTCGTATATCCTGTTCGGCGCCCTGGCGGTGGGGCTGGCGATCTTCGCTATGGTGGTGACCAATACCGAGCACCCCCCTGCCGCAGGCGTGGCCCTGGGGCTCGTCCTTGGTGAATGGCACGGGCTGACCGTCGTCGTAATCCTGGTGGGCATCGTCGCCCTGTCTGCTGTCAAACGCCTATTGAGACCGGTGTTAATCGATCTGCTGTAGGAGGTGATCGCATGGCCACGTCCCAAACCTACCAAGGCCCTCTGGAGCCCGCCGGCGAGTGCCGCTGGCGCATCCCCAAGTCCTACAAGCCCGCCATGCGCGTGGACGGCATCATCTACGCCGACGAGCACCTCATGGAGCAGATCCGCAAGGACAACGCTCTCGAACAGGTCGCCAACGTCGCCTGTCTGCCCGGCATCCAGAAGGCGAGCCTCGCCATGCCCGACATTCACTGGGGCTACGGCTTTCCCATCGGCGGCGTGGCGGCGACCGACCCGGCCGAGGGCGGCGTCGTTTCGCCCGGCGGCGTCGGATACGACATCAACTGCGGCGTCCGGATGCTGCGCAGCGACCTGTCGCGCAGCGAGGTCGAGCCGCGAGTGAAGGAACTCGTGGCCCAAATTTTTCGCGACGTGCCGTGCGGCGTCGGCGTGGGCGGACGCATCAGATTTTCACCGAAGGAACTCAGGCGCCTCGTGACCGAAGGGTCACGGTTCATCGTCGAGCGCGGCCACGGATGGCCCGAAGACCCCGACCACACCGAAGCGGGCGGTTGCCTCCAGGGCGCCAATCCCGACGCCGTCTCCAAACGGGCCTTCGAGCGAGGGAAAAACCAGGTCGGCACGCTCGGCGCCGGCAACCACTTCGTCGAAATCCAGGCCGTGGACGAAGTGTACGACGCGGAGGCCGCCGAAGCCTTCGGCGTCGCTCAAGGATCGGTCACGATCCTGATTCACTCCGGCAGCCGCGGCTTCGGCCACCAGGTCTGCGACGATTTCCTGAAGACCATGCGCGGGGCCGCCAGAAAATACGGATTCGACCTGCCGGACCAGCAACTTTGCTGCGCGCCGGTCCACAGCGACGAGGGGCAGCACTACCTCGGCGCCATGCGCGCCGCGGCGAACTACGCGTGGGCCAACCGCCAACTCCTGACGGACCTCGTGCGAGGGGCGATTGCGAAAGTCTTCGGCGCCAAACCGCACGACCTCGGCCTGCAGCTCATTTACGACGTCGCACACAACATCGCCAAACTCGAAACCCACACCGTCGGCGGCAAAGAGAAAACGCTGTGCGTCCACCGAAAAGGCGCGACCCGCGCCTTCCCGGCGGGCCACCCCGAAGTGCCGCACGCCTACCGCGACGTCGGCCAACCCGTCCTGATCCCCGGCGACATGGGGCGATACTCATTCTTGCTGGTCGGCCAGCCGGCCGCGATGGACGAGACGTTCGGCTCCGTTTGCCACGGCGCCGGGCGGGCGATGTCGCGCCACCAGGCCCGGAAGACCGTCAGCGGCGAACAGGTCAGGGCGGACCTTGCCGCCAAAGGCATCGTCGCGCGAAGCAAATCGTGGAAAGGCCTGGCCGAGGAATACTCCGGCGCCTACAAGGACGTGGCCGACGTGGTGGACGTGGTCGAGCGCGCGGGCCTCGCGCAAAAGGTGTGCCGCATGCGGCCGCTCGGCGTCATCAAAGGTTGACGCGCCAGGACGTCAGAATCGAAACTCAAACCTGGCGGCCGTGTGACCTGCGTGAAACAGATGCGTCATCGGCAGATCCTCGGGCTGAAGCGGGATGCGCGTTCCGCACGTCGCGCACCGCACGCTTCCTCCCTCGTGGACCTCGTCGAGCGTGACGAACAGTTCCGCGCCGCAGCACGGGCACGCAAGCGGCACAAAAACGTTCGCGTGCCGTTGCATCTTGAGCCCCCTTGTCGAACATCCTTTCCATGTATTATACAATGCGGGGTGGCCAAGAGGTAAAAGGAAACTCTCCGGTTTCCTCGAATTTTCGGGCTCGCGTTGACGGCGAGGGCGGTATATCTTATATTCAAAGGGGGCCTGCGGGGCCATTGGGGTCCCGTGAATCGGCCCCGGGGAAGGCGATAAACGAGCGAGTGAAAGAACTCAAGACCACCCGACGCAGCGTCGTCCGCGAACGGGCCGTTCTGGTCGAAGTGATCCTCAAGGGAGACGCCGACGGCCCGGCCGCCGGTCTCCACAGTCCTTCTAAGGATGGACGCCTGCGCCCCGGACACGACGTACACCGCGACCGGCTGGAAGAACTCGGCCGCCTGACCGAGGCCGCCGGCGCCGAGGTCGTCGCCACCATCACGCAGCGCCGCAAGGAGCCTCATCCCGGCACCTACGTCGGCCACGGCAAGGTCGAGGAACTGGCTCGCCTGGCCCGCCGGCACCGCGCCCACGTCATCATCTTCGACAACGACCTGTCGCCCGCCCAGGTGCGCAATCTCGAGGCGGGCACCGAAACCAAGACCATCGACCGGAGCGAACTGATCCTCGATATTTTCGCCTCCCGCGCACGGACGCACGAGGCGCGGCTCCAGGTGGAACTCGCGCAGTTGGAATACTTGTACCCGCGGCTGCGGCGGATGTGGACGCACCTGTCGCGCATGGAGGGAGGCATCGGGACGCGCGGCCCGGGGGAGATGCAACTGGAGACCGACAGGCGGCTCGTGCGCCGACGCATCGCCGACCTCGCGCGCAAAATCCGCGCCATCGACGCCCGCAAGAAACGCGAGGTCCGCGCGCGAGCGGGCCTGCTTCGAATCGGAATCGTCGGTTACACGAACGCCGGGAAGTCCAGCCTACTGAACGCCCTGACCGACGCCCACGCTTACGTCGAGGACAAACTCTTTGCTACGCTCGACACACGGACGCGGGCATGGCCGTTGCCGTACGGCGTGACGGCGCTATTGTCGGACACGGTCGGTTTCCTCCGCGACTTGCCGCACCATCTGGTCGCATCGTTCCGGGCGACCCTCGAGGAGGCGATCCACGCGGACCTCCTGCTGCACATCGTCGATGTATCCACCGAGCACGTCCGCGCCGACGTGGCCGCGGTCGAGGCCGTACTCGAGGAAATCGGCTGCGCGGACAAACCCCAGATTCTCCTATTGAACAAGGTGGACCGCGTTCGGGAATCGGTTCGCCTGGA
>Ga0307378_10008391_pt1 | contig 13739 bp, 5 predicted proteins | sample UN1MG_FD_202238 | JGI IMG/M metagenome (GOLD analysis project Ga0307378, IMG submission 202238) | Soil microbial communities from Risofladan, Vaasa, Finland - UN-1 | ecosystem: Environmental > Terrestrial > Soil > Coastal area > Acid sulfate soil | place: Finland: Risofladan, Vaasa | collected... | reverse complement strand
CGCCGTCCCGCGCAGGAGGACGCTCCGTACCTGCGCTGGCGTGGTGCCCCCTCCGATCTGATCGGCGATCTCCTGTGGGGTCATGCCCTCGGGGTCGCTCAAGTTCTGGCCCGTGGGCGTCTGGCCGACCACGTCCTCGCCGTCCTCGAACTCGATCGTGTCGGACACGGGACCCGTGAGGGCCTCCTGCAATTCTGCCCCGGAGGATCCCGTCGTCTCCTCGAGCAGCGCCAGCGCCTCGGGGTCGTCCCCGTTGAGGGCGTTCAGGATCCGCTCGTCGGAGAGCCCCGTGATGTCGGTGAGGGTGTCGGTGAGCGGCGTGTCGGCTAGCGACGTCACGCCGCCGGGGGGAGGGTCGAGCCCCGCGTCTGGAGGCGGTGTCACGCCCGGGAGGTCGTTGGGATCGGCCGTGGTGGGGGGGTTCTCCGCGGATACGACGTCGGGGTCATTCACGTTCGGGAGGGGGGTCACTCTCCCGGTGGTGCCCAGCGGGGAGCCCACGGACGCGGCGGGGTTGCCCCGTTGTCCCACGCTGGCGTCGGGCTGCGCCCCGTGGATCTGACCCCGGTACTGCTGCTGCTGGACCGAGTGCTGATCGGCGGCCTTGATGATCTGCTCGCTCTGGAACGCCGTGGCCGGATGGTCCTTCGAGTTGATGCCCTCGACCGTGACGAAGTTCCTCCGCGTGTAGGCGGCCAGCACGATGTCGGAGTAGGACCCCCGGCACACGCACGAGTCCCCCGCGCGGGCGAGCAGGTGCGACGTGAGGTCCGACAGCTGGTAGGCCGCGTTGGACACCGTGGTCTTGAACACGGGGCTCTTGCCGTAGGTGACGGCGAAGTTGACGAAGTTGCGGGCCAGCTGCGTGTCCGTGATGTCGAACGACTCCGGTTGAGCAGGTTGGGGTCGTCGCCGTTGCGCAGGAGCATCTCGCGGAGGGCATCTTGCCCAGCCGCGGTCTGGGCGAGGGCCGCGGCGACCTCGGCGAGGTCCAGGAGCGCCCCCTCCACCTCCTCGATCTGACGGCCACTCAGGCCGAGTTTCTCGGCGATCACCTGCTGGTCGTCCCCGAGCGCGGACTGGCGTTCCCCGAGAATGGCCTGCGCGATGCGGGAGGCGGCATCCTTGATGGCGCCGATGACGGACGTGAGCGGATTGAGTTTCCCGGACTTCTTGAGCGTGAAGACCCGCAGGAATTCCTCCGCGGTCTGGGCCGTGACGTTCTGGAACGGATCGTCACCGCTGTGGATGAATTCGAACGTGCCGCCCGGCTCCGCCGTGAGCCCCCGGCCGTAGCGGTAGGCCCCGTAATGCTCGTAGCCCTTCTCGTCGGAGACCGGGAACACCGGCGAGTGGATGGGTTTCTCGTCTTTCCCCGTCTTGGGCGTCTTCTCCATGACGTCGCTGGACCCGAGCGCCGAGGCGGCCGCCTCTTGGCTCACCGCCGTTCCCAGGATGCTGTCGAAAGCTGTCCGGACCGCGTCCTGGCGTTCGGTGCGGCCGGTGGACGGCTGCAGAGCCTTCTTCTGCGCCTCGACGAGCGCGTCCTCGATCTCTTGCGTGACTTTGAAAGCGTAGTCGGACGCGAGTTTGTCGATGGCGCGCTGGTACTTGTTGCCGCCCCCCTCTGACTCGCCGTCGGAGGGGCCATTCAGTGCCTGCCCCTGCGGCATGTACCCGGGGAGGTTGCCGATCTGGTTGAACGTGAGATCCGAAAGGGGAACCTCATCCTCCACCTCATCTGTAGCTGCGCCCTCCCCGGCGGTGAGAGCGGCGTTGAGAGATGCTCTAACGGACGCAGGAAAATTGTCGAGGGAGACGATGAGCACGTCGGGGAACGGCTGAAGCGAAATTTGGACCTCCTTCACCAAGTTCCCGTTGTCGTAAACCGGGATCATGACCTGTTGGATGTCGTCAGCAACCTGCTCGTAAATTAATTCAAATGCGTCACCGATGGTTTCGTTGCCGGTGCTCACGATCTGCGTCGCGGCCTCCCGGAACTTCTTGGCGATGTTGGTCTGGATGTCCACGGGGTCGGCAGACGGCTGCCCCCCCGCCGTCTGCGAAGTGCCCACGACGGCGGTGAACTTGTTGGACGAGTGACGAATGAATGCGATCGACTGGATCTGGTCGGTCGTGATGACCCGCGGGGTGCGCTGTTGCCCGAGGGCGAGCAGGAGCCCCTTGGAGCATTTGCCGAGGCCGAGCTCGGCCTCAGGCGGCCGGTCGGCCCCCTCGGGCGTCGAGACGGTGGGACGGAACTGGACCACCGTGCGCTCCACGTCGAGACGCACCTCCGTCGTCCGGACCGATGGACCCGGCTGCGGCTGGATACCACCCCCCTCGGTGGTGGTGTCTGGCTCCGTGGCCGGCGGCTCGGGGTTGGTGCCCTGATCCGCGAGCGGGCTTTTGCCGTCGATCTGACACGCCAAATCAATCCACGCATCAGCCCTGTTGCCTGGCCGTGCTACCGGGTTCGCTTTCTTGAGCGCAGCAATCCACTGGTCCGTGGGCACCTGTTTGGAAGCGAATAGCGCAGCCTCATCGATAGTCTTTCCATTGAAACAGAGCCCCTGCATGAATTTGCCAGCGCGAAAAACTCCCAAATTCCGAGAAGCGACGAACGATTCACGCCTCTTTGCAAACTTCGGCTGGTTCTCATCGGAATTTACAACTCGGGTATCGGCACTCACGGCACCCGTCTCGGGGTCTTTGAACCGAAGTTCACAACCGCTGCGGTTTGAAGAACTGTCGTCGTTAAAAAGCAACGAACGCGCCTCCTGTGGTGTCCATTTTTTCGCGCGCGCCTCCTCGGACATCGCTGCAAGCGCCTTTGCAGTGGCACCTGCCATCGTCCGGAGATTTAAGTACGTTTGCTGCTCGGGCGGCAATCCTTGCCACACTTTGCTCGTGAGACCGCGATATATTTTGGCCAGAAAAAGTCCAGTAGAGATGCACGGCTCTTGAGTAGCGGCGCGGGGATCCATAGTGTTATGAAATCGACTTTTCTTACTGACGATCCCATCCATCGCCGTTGTTGTAACCAGTTGGTACCATCCCCCGGTCGCACAATCCGTCCACGCATGCACATCGGACCCGTAAGGGTTCTCCCCCCAGCTCCTGTTCTGCTGAGCAACAAACTTCTGCGCGCTTTTTTTGCTGTGAGACCTACTCTGTCCTCTTTTTCCTCCCGTTTTCGTGTATGCCTCTCCAGCAAATTTAGCTTGGATCCCGTCGCTGAAACCGTCGTTACATTTGTCAGGCTGAAAATTCGACTCTTTAACCATGTAAGCCATGACCATGTCACGGTATCCATCCATCCCGAGAAGAGCCTCGATGCCCTCCGACATCGCATTCGCCCGGCGTTTGTTGCCCCCCTTTTTACCGCGCGGCTGTCGTCCACCACGAGACCGTTTAGCCGCAGCCCCTTGGCCCACGGTTGGGGCCCGCTCACCGTCGTCCCACTCGATGATGGGCATGCCCTGCATCTCGGGCTCCGGGTGCGCGCACGAGAAGTAGCGGTAGTTCCCCGTGACCGTCGTGCACATGAACTGCGCCTTGAGGTGGCTCAGGGCCTCGAAGTACGCGAGGGTCACGTCCGATCCCGGGATGCCGTCCACCTTGCGACGGATCGCGTTGTTCGAGTCGGGCTGGAGCGCCGTGAACAGCTGCACGAGGAACTCACCGGTGCTCCCGGCCGTGTTAACGGACTGCGTGATTTTCACCTCCGCCTTGTAAATTTGGGCGTCGGTGGTGTCGATCACCCCGCGGCGCGCCGAGATGATGGCACCGTTCGGGTCCAGCTGGGGCAGGGTGCTCCCCAATTTGCCCGCACTGTAGAATGCCGCAGATCCCGCTGCCGCCGCGTTCGCGTCCAACTGCTGCTGGTTCTTCTGCGCCGTGAGACCCCCAGGGTCCCTCTTCCCGGACGCGTCGGTGACGACATTGCCCTCGGAGTCCCTCTCGGGTCGACGGTCGCGTGGGAGCCGGTCGTTGTAGTAATCGATGAAGGCGTCCGCCAGTTGCGTGAGGTTGAACGTGATCCCGTCGTTCGGTGCGGCCCCCGTGCGAAGGAAGAACTGGGTGATCGTCCGCGGATCTCCGATGATCTGCGTGCCGTCCGCCTGCACCTCGAACCCGACCGCCTCCAAGCCGTTGACCGAGTTCACGTCGCGCTGCAGCCAGCTGAACAACAAGTCGGCGGGAGTGTCGACCCGGTCGAACCAGTCGATCCCCACGCCCACGACCGAGAAGTTCGGGTTCATGAGGCGCGGGTCGAGGGCCATCACCACGTTGGGGAACCCCACGATGCGGGGGATCGTGACCGGTGGCCCGCTGCTGGCCACGAGGGCCTTGTCGAACACCTCAAGCGGCCGGGGGGGCAAGTCCGGGCGGTCCAGCCGGATGAGGCCGATGGCGCTCTGGCCCTCCGGGGCGGCCTCCAAGAAACCCGGCGCGTGCCACTTGGCCCGGCGGCAGGTGAGGACGAGATTCGTCGTGCACTGGCCGCCGAAGGCGAATTGATGGCTCAGCTGGCTGATGTAGTAGTAGCAGTCCGCGAACGGGATGTAGACGGGGTAGCCCGGGCGCAGCTCGGCGCGGATGGGGATGGTCGCGGACGCGCTGAACGTGTCCACGTTCAGCATGTCGAGGCGCGCCACCGCGACCCAGAACAGGACCTTGGGGTCGGTCACGTAGGTGATGTCCAAGGTCCCGGCTGGACGCCACCCGAACTTCGCCACGAGTTTGTAGTCGACGTACAGGGCGCGCTTGCCGGTCTCATTGACGTTGGCGACCACGTCCGTCAGGCCGCCGAACCACGTCCCGCGCACGATGATGTACGTGGCCGTGGGCTCCTTCTCGGTGAAGGAGATGGTGATGATGTCCTGGTCCTCCAGGCGGTAGTAGCGGTTCGTGGACGTGTCCAAGTTCCAGAACGGAGGCTTGAACACGATGTCGCCGTCCACGTCCTGGTAGAACTCGTAGCCCGTCACCTTCACGACCTCCTCGGCGACGTCCAACTTCGTCTGGTACGTCGTCTGCCACACGTTGCCAGGCCCGAGTTCGGAGATCGCCTGGCTGAACGCGAACATGTCGAGGATGGACAGGCTCACGAGCTCGTCGTTCTGCTTGAGCAGCGGCGAATAGATGAAATCGATCCCCGAGCCCCCGAGCCCGAGCGCCTTTGCCACGGAGAGCCGGGCGGACGTGGGGTCGAACTCCGTCCGGGTGCTGGCGCCGTCAGAGTAGGTGGGGCTCGGCAGCAGCTGGTCCACGTCCCGCGTCGAGGCTGAACCGAGCCAAGCCTGCTGGGCCGCGTTGAACAGCTGCCCGTTCACGCCGTACATGCGCAGGCTCTGGATGCGCGTCTTGAACCGCTGCTCCCAGTACACCGTCATCTGGTCGTAGATCTGGCGCCCCCCCTCCGTGGTCGCAGCCGCCACGTTGCTCTCGTCCTGCAGGGCGAACTCGACGCCCGCCGCGGCGCCGGCGACGTCGCGGTAGAGCGTGTAGATGATCGCGAACGGGTGGACGTTGTTGAAGTTGTGGCCGAAGAGGGTCGGGCGGCTCGGGTCGTTGTGGGGCTTGCGGTCCTGGGCCATCCACGCGCCCGCCGTGACGATGTTCTGGAAGCCCCAGAAATGCAGCAACGACGCGCAGTTGAGCGTGCCCGTGTAGAACCCGTTCGCGTAGTCGTAGCTGACCTGGGTGACGACCCCGTGGAACACCGGGTAGTACGGGTAGGTCGCGTACTTCGACAGGTCGAGTTTGTCGTTGGAGGTGGGGTTGGGGAACGAGATGTTGCCCCCCGCCTGCGGGTCCGGGAGGTGCTTGAACATGCCCCGCACCGGGAAGTAGCCCCGCATGTAGATGTGGACCTCGAGGCCCGGGCGCAGGACGTTGTAGCCGTCGATGAACACCTGCTGGCCCTGGCCGCGCGGGAGCGACAGGTTGATCGTGGCCGAGTGGGAGACGGCGCCCGTCCCGGCCTCGACGTTGAGCGAGACCACGTACTGCTGGATGTCCACGCGTCCGCGGCAGCGGGGACAGCCCGGCACCGAAGTGTCGCCGTTGATGAACACCAAGGCGTCGGGCGTGTACTTGACGATCGTCCGGTTGTTCAGCTGCCACGTGCCCGCGTAGGGCCTGTTCTCGACGCCGGCCATAGGTCAACCACCCCCGTTCGCTGGGGAGGGGTTGATGTTGAGCGGCGTCACGCCGAAACTCGGGCCGCCGCCCAGCGCCTCTTGGAACGACATCTGCCCGGTCTGGAGCGTGAACGGGTCGATGGCCGAGAGGACCGCGGTGGAAGTGCTCGCGGGATCGGTCGCGGTCGCCGTTGCGGTGGCCTTCGCCTGCTGGTTCGGCAGATCGTCCGAGCCACTGTCGGTGCACTGACTCGGGGACGGGGTCGGGGGATTTTTCCAGCACCGAACTGAGCCATTCTTGGACCGGTCGAACACCTGCGAAGCCACGAACTCAAAACTGAACGCGATGGCCCCGTGCTGCTTCGTCTCCTCGTACTGGTACGTGAAATTCTCGAACTGGCCGACGTAGACCCACTGGTCGTACTCGATCTCGATGCTACCGATGAACAGGTGGGCCTCGGAGCGGGGACGCCCGGCCGTGTCGTAGATGTACCCGTTGTTCCTGTAGAAGGTGAACAGCGACATCAGGTTCTGCCACCCGGCCGAGTCCAGCTTGGAGACGTACTGGTAGCCACTTATGTTGGGGAGTTGACCGTCCTCGTTGGGGCGCTCCCCGGACCCCACGACGAAGGCCGGCGATTTCCCGTTGACCGACAGGCGCACCTGCTCCTCCCCCCACGACTGAAAGATGTAGTTGAACCGGTTGCGGTCCTGGTACTGCTGCTTCTTCGCGTAGGTGATCTGGAGTTGCTCGGGGTTGATCAGCAGCGTGAGGTCCGGCGTGGCCAGCATGCGGTTGAGTTGCACGATCACGTCGAGCGCCTGGGTCAGATCCGAGACGGCCGCTTGGTTGGCCTCCGACTTCCCCACCTCCGCAGGATTAAAACTAATCCCATTCGACCCGATCATGTTCTCCAGACGCGTCAGTGTGGCCCCGCGTGTCTTACCGTTGGCGAAGAAGTTCGACCCCCGCGCCGCGGCCCGGTCGGCCGCGAGTTTCTTGAAATTGTTCATCGAGCGCATCGAGGACTCGATGATGTCGATGTTCTGGCCATCGGCCGGCGCCCGGCCGCCGAGAAGTCCAGCGCGCGCGAGGTCGACCTCCTGCTGGGTGGCCGTGCCCGCGTCGAGCCCGGCCTGCGCGACCTCGAGGTCCGCCGCGGCCGCGTCGAACTGCTGGCGCAGGAGCGGGTCATACGGAGACGGCAGCGTCTCCGCGGCGCCGCGTCCGAGCAGGGCGTCGATCAGGATGGAAGGGGGCGACACGCGGAAAGTGAAAGGCGACCCTAGACGCGCATCCCTGAGTTTCTTCTGCGTGCCGTCGATCGCGGAGGACTTCGCCGCGATGTTCTGACGTCCCCAGTTGGGGCCCGCCTGGAGTCCTCGGTACACCCCGACGGGTCGGAAATGCGTCATGCCCCACCCCCGAGGTTGAAGATCTGGCCGAGTTGGGCCTGCGTGAGCCCCGTCTCGTCCTCGAGCCCGGCGAGCTGCTCGGGGGTGCCGCGCAACAGGACGTTCCGCACCTGCTCGGGCGTCGTGCCCTCGCCGATGCCATCGGCCACCGCCTGCGGGGTGATCACGTCCACGCCCGGCCCCGGCGCCGGGAACGGGTTGATGTTGAGCGGCGTGACGCCGAAACTCGGACCGCCGCCCAGCGCCTCTTGGAAAGTCTGGTCCCCCACCTGGAGTTGGAACGGGTCCAGGATCGTGGTCGACGTCTCGGTCTCCGGGGTGTCACCAAATCCGCCCGGCACCGCGGCCGACTGCCCGTCGAAGTCGAACAGGTTGCCGGTGCTGAGTTTCATGATCTCCTTGTCGATGATGAACCGGGCGGAGAGGTTGAACATGTAGGGCGTGTTGGCGTCCTCGGTGACCGTCATGGCGCCGTCGAACCAGCCGATGTGCACCCCGCCGTCGAAGGACAATTGGATGTACCCCTGGACGGCGATGTTCCCGAACAGGTCGTAGATGGCGCCGTTGTTGTGGAACAGGGCGAGCAGGTCGAGGTACTTGTCGTAGGCGATGGTTTCGCGGCGCCCCTGCGGGCCGGCGGCGATGTTCGAGAGCCCGGTGTACATGCGCATGAAGCCGCCGGTCGCCGCATCGAACGTGATCTCCTCGGCCGCGTCGCCCCAGTGGAACTCCACGAACCCGGAGCGCGTCTGCGTGCGCTCGATCTGCTTGGAGTAGCTGAACGACATGGAGCGCGGGTTGACGTGCAGCACGAGCCGCAGGTCTCCCTGCCCGTCGCCATCGAGGTTGAGGAGGCTCGTCTCCCGGTCGGGCGCGAGGATGTCGAAAACCACGGGACGCGACCCCGACGTCCTCCTGGGCGCGTCGAAGGAACTCTTGAAGACGGCGTCCTGCTGATTAGGCATTGCCCGTCGCCTTCAGGGCCCGCATGATCTGGCGGTAGACCTCGTTCGGGTTGCCACCGCTGATGTAGAAATTGAAGCTACCGCCGCCCCGACCACCGCCCATGGCTCCCGCGATGGGGCCCCCGGGCTTGCCCGCGAAGAGGGTGTCCGCCGGGTCGAGGCTGAGGGCCGGCCCGCTCTCGGGCAGGATCACCGTGTCATCGACCGGCGTAAGGCCCCGGAGGGCCGTGGACGTGGTCGCGTCGGCCACATGCTCCGTCTCTTCCGCGGTCTTTTTGGTGTTCTCCACGAGTTGATTCAGGAGGGCCCCCCCACTTTCGCCGGCTCCCCAAATGGCACTGAGCGGGTTGAAACCCCCCCCACCCCCCTCTGCTGCTGCTCTCGCTTTTTCTTCTGCCTCTACAGCTGAAAGTTGCGTCGACTGTTTGAAGGCACCGGCAGCGAGTCCCATGAACTGCTGGTACTCGTTGGCCTCGGAAGACCAGACGGACTCGACATCCTCGGCCTGCGCCTTCATCGTGGCCAACGCCGCCGCAAACGCCTTTTCGATGCCCTCCTCGCCCCCATGCAATTTTGCGTAGTCCTCACGCTGTTTCGGATCCAGGTTCTCGTAGTTGGCCCGCATGTCCGCGAGGACGTCTTCCGGCTCGATGTCGTCCCAGGCATTAATGACGCGGTTCCCGCTGGCAGCTTCCTGCGCCACATCTGTGACCGCGTCCCACGGCATGTAACCCGCCCCCATTGTCGTCCCCCGGTCCTGTCCCGTGATCTGCGTTGCCGTGACCTCAAGCCCTCTCCCGCCAGGCCGTACGTCTGTCAGCAGGCCCGCATCTTGCAACCCTTTCTGGTAAGCCTCTACAGACTGCTTCCCGGCCGGTGTGCTCGCTGCAACCTTCGCAACCACATCCGCCGCTTTGACTTTCTTGGCAGCTACTTTTTGCTGACCGGTCAATGCCGCACGCTCTTCAAGAAGTCTCTCTTTCTCCTTTCCGGTTGCGGTCTGAAGTTTCACATCGACTTCACGTATCGCTTTGCGTACCTTAGAAAATTCTTCTCCCGCCGTCTCTCGTGCCTGCTTGGCCGACTCGATGGCCCCGACCTTCTCCATCTCTTTGTGGCCCGCTAGGTACTTCCGAGCGATGGCGGCGACGACCCCGTAGATGTCGTTGAGAATCTTGGCGATGGTCTGCTCCATGATCTCGTTGAGACCGTAGATGTTCTCGGAGATCCCTCTGGCGATCTCCTGGTCCCTCGTGAATTGATTGGCGAGTTTGTCGGCGCTGTCCGTGCCCGTGATCTTGATCAGATCTTTCGCGTCTTTGAGTTCGATCCCATTCTTCTCGATGGCCCCCGTCACGGCATTGAGCTCGGTGCCAAATTCCTCTTGGTACTGCGCGAGTTTCTGACGATCCTCGTCCGAGAGCACCGTCTGGTCCCCCCCGGCCGCCTGGACCTTCTTCTGGATCTCCGCCAAGACCGTCCACTTCGTGTTGGCCTGCTCGATCATCTCCGTGACCTGCGCGATCGACTGCTGTGTCTGCTCGGCCACTTTCTCGAGCCCCGCCTGCATCGCGACGCCTGCATCGCCACCCATCCGGGACTCTTTCATCACCTGCGCGAGGTCTTTTCCTTGGAAAACTTCCCCCGCCTCCATCGCCATCGCGACCTCAAAACCAGGGCCCGCGGTTCCCATCGCCTCGGCCATCGCCCCCATGCCCCGCTGCTCGGCCAGCAGCATGCGCTGTGCCTGTGCGGCCTGCGTGATCTGCTGTTCGTTAACTCCGGCCTTCTCAAGGGCCAGACGGAGTTGGTCCTCCGTCAAATTGCGGACCATCTCACCGATGTCCAATCCCTTCGCCCCGAGTTTCTTCGTGAGGTCTTCCTGCGCTCCCAGGGAGGCCAAACTGCGCTCGCCGGCCCCCCTGAGTTCCTGGCCCACGAAACCGCGGCCCTTGAGGAGGATCTCCCGGGCACGTTCCTGCGCGCCCTTCCCCTTGGTCTTCCCCACGATGCCCTTGAACGCCTCCCCACCCACCGTCTCACCCAGAAGACTGCTGAAGTTGGAGAGGAGTTTCGCGGTCTCCTCGATGCGCACGCCGTAGAACGCCATGCCCGACGTCACCTCGGTGATGATGCCGTAGAACCTCTTGGTGGTGAACCCGGCGCGCAGCGCCTCCGTCGTGATCGTGGAAAACTGCTTGCCGATCTCATCGAGGCCTAAGCCCGTCTCCAGCGTGAACGTGCCCATCTTCTGGGCCATCTCACCGGACGAGACACCGAGCGCCCGGGAGTGGGTGAGCGCGACCGACATCACGTCCGCGTACGCTTTGCCGCGCTGGGCCGCAGATTCCATCCCCTTGGTCATCTTGGCGTACGTGAAACCGGCTTGGTTGAGTTGGTTGATGACCTGCTGCTGCTCCTTCGCCTGCGCCCCGAACGTGAAGAACGTCTCGTTGAGGTCCGCGGTGGCACCACGCAGTTCGTCCAGGCGTTCATTCAATTCACCCGTGACGACGCCCACATGACCGAGCCCGAAATCGGCAGCACCGGCCGATTCGAGGAGGGTGCGGTTCATCTCCTTCGCCTTGCCCTCGATGTCCGCGAAAATCTTGATGAGGACCAGGAGCGCCCCCGCCACCGCGGCGAAAGTGGCGAGCCCAGCCCCAAGGCTCGCCAACGCCTTGCCCGACCGCGCCGTGGCAGCCATCTCCTTAGGGTCCGCGCCGGCCGCACGCATCTCCTCGACACGCCCGAGACGGGCGCGCCCGCGCTTCTGGATGAAGCCACCGGCACTTTTTCCGATGTCCGCCGCGCCCCCGAACATGTCCCCGCTCAACATGCCGCGGACCTTCTGGGCCCCTCCCTTGAACGCGTCGGCCGACTCCACGGCCGTCTTCAGCTGGCCGTCCTGCACCTCTTTGTACGCCTGGCGGCGCAGCTGCACCTCCTTCTTGAACGACTTCGCGCGATGCTCGAGGAGTTCCTTCTGCGCCTGCGCCTCCAGGACGCGGCCCTTCGCCATCAGCGCCTGGTACTTCTCGGCCGCGTCCGTGATGTTCGACTGGAGGAACGACTTCATCGCCGCCTCCGTCTGGTTGCTGCCGAGAGCCATGCTCACGGCGTCCCTCCACGCGCTGCCGACCGTCTTCTTGACCTCGCGGGCGTGCTGCTTCGCCGCCTTGGACAGGCCGTTGCCGATGTCCGCGACCACGTCCTTGAGGTCCGTGTGCATCAACAGCTCGGCTGTGATCCTGGGGCGGCCCACGGGCTAGTCCTCCTCCCCTTCCTCGAAAGAGGGCGCCGTCATACGCCTCTGCTCGATCTTGTGCTGGAGGGACTCCCCCTCGACGTTGAGGGGCTTGCGCATGACCTCCAACATTTCGGGCGTCGATGCCCGCTCGGACATGACGTTCCCGTTCTCATCGACCCAAAGATCCCCGACCTCCGGGTTGTTCTTGATGTACTTCTCGTAGGCGCTGTTGTGCGTGTGGTCGTCCACGACGCGGGAGGTCCCCGGCATCCGGGCCTTCATGCGCTCGATAAACTTCCTGCCGGCATCGCCGGTGAGGGGAACCATGCGGGTCCCGATGACCCCCTCCTCCTCAAGCGCCTTGGCCATCGCCACGCGACGCTGACGGGCCTGCTCGTGCCGCGTCTCCACGTCGTGCTTGATCTTCGCCTTCACGCCGTCCACGACGCGGTCGTGGTCGTCCTTCTTGCCGTCGACCCAACGGCGCATCACGTCCTGAAGCTCCTCGTTCGTCTCCGCCATGACCACGTCCTGGAAACGACGCTTCGAGCGGACCTTGTCCTTCTCGTCGCGGCTCTTCGGGATCGCGCCGGTGGCCTCGTAGTAGGCCCGGTGCATGACGTCCTCGCGACGCTTGCGCAGGTCCGTGTCGCGCTGCTTGTCCTTCGCGCTGATTTTTTTGATGCCCTTGGGGGCGTGCGGGCCCACGACGAACTTGGCGATCGCCCAGTCGTGCTCGTCGTGCTCGCGCTTGTCCTCCATCTGATTGTAGAAAGTCCAGAGGGAGATCACCGGATTGAAGAACCTGGCCACGCGCCCGACCACGTTGCGGTCGAGGATGGGGGGCCCCTCGCTGCGCCACAGGCTCCGCGACTCGTCCTCGTAGAGGAACGCCTCCGCGATCTCGGCGGCGGCCGAGACGCGCCGCATCAGGCCGTTGAGGATGCTGTAGAGCGTCTCGACCACCGTCCTCGGCATCCTCCGGCACATTTCATGGATCTCGTAGAGGGCCTCCTCGTCCCCCATCACGACCATCCCGTTGACCATCCACACCGACGACGCCACGGCCCACGACTGCCACGCCTTGTCGAACAGGCCTTGCGCCCGGTGGGTCAGAAGGAACCAGTCGGCCTGATCCAGCGACCGCAGCGAGAAACGAGCCTCCCCGACCTCCACGGAGTGCGCGAGGAAGCCCGGCGTGACCAGGCTCTTCACGTCGTCGTAGATCGTCGCCCGCTGCTCGGACGTGGTCTTCGGAAGCTGCACCCGCTACTGATCTCCAGGTCCCCGGAACTTCCCTTGGCGTCCCCCCGCAGGCGCGTTGATCTTGACGGGCGACGGCGCGGGGTCCCCATGCTCGCGCTGCGTCTCCTTGGCCGGCCGGTCAAGCGTCTGCGTGGGCATCTTGTAGACGGGCTTGCCGTGCAGCTGGGCCGGGACCCCCTGGCCCCCCGGGCTGGGAGCGGCCTGCGGCCGCCCGGAGCGCACCTGACCGGCGCCCGCGTCGAACACGGCGTTGTGCACGTTGGCCGCCGCACGCAGGCCGGTTTTATCGAGACTCGTGGCCTTGGGCAGCGTGGTCTGACGGCGCCCCTCCTGCCGTTCCCGCGCCAACTCGGCCTCGGTGGGTATCCCCAACTCCTCCCGCTGGCGCCGCTCCATCTCAACCTGCCGCTGCCGCTGCATGTGCTGGTGGTGCAGCTGCGCCTGGCGTTGCGTCTCGGCAGCCAGCGCCTCGTCGGGGTCGGCCGGATCGAAGAACGAGTCCCCGTCGTGCGGGAGCAGAACCCCCTGCTGGTCAACGGGAGGGGATGCCTGTTGGGGCTCCTGGGCGCCCTCAGACTCCTCTGGAGCGACCGGACGCTCCCGCGGCGGGGCCGAGTCCGGGATGGCCGAGCGTCGTCCCTGGGGCTGCTGCGGAGCCTCCTGCTGGGGGGGTTGCGGGGGCGCCTGCTGCGA
>Ga0307378_10008390_pt1 | contig 13740 bp, 12 predicted proteins | sample UN1MG_FD_202238 | JGI IMG/M metagenome (GOLD analysis project Ga0307378, IMG submission 202238) | Soil microbial communities from Risofladan, Vaasa, Finland - UN-1 | ecosystem: Environmental > Terrestrial > Soil > Coastal area > Acid sulfate soil | place: Finland: Risofladan, Vaasa | collected... | reverse complement strand
GATTAATCATTAATTGTATTGGTTTTCTGCCGCCAGAAGAAATACCTTTTTTGGTTTCAATCACAAAACCTTTTTTAATCAAAGTTCTAACATGGTTAGACACTGTACCGGCACTACATCCGGTAATTTCAGTTAGTTCTATCCGAGAAATAGGACCTTGCTTGCGAATTGCTTTAAAAATACTACTTAAATTCCATTTTCTGATTACGATTGAGTTTCCTAACATAACCTTGCTTTTTTTCATAATATAAAATTTGTTCCTTCTTTTTATAATTTATTTATAAATACTATACACTCTCCTATAAAGACTTGTTTTTCCTTGATGTTACATCTACATAAACTGCTAAAATCAGGATTAAGCCTTTAACTATATACTGCCAGAACACACTCATATTCATAATGCTCATCCCATTCTCGAGACTTGCCATAATTGTTGCATCTTTTTTATTTTTTATTTATACAATGATTAATCTATAAAAAGTCTATAATCATTTTTAAAGAAAGATGGAAAAACTAATAAAATGTTCCCATCTTTCTTTCTTGAATTATATTTTAATATATTGAATCAGGTTCATAATAATCTTTTGCATTTTCTTTAGTTATTAATTCAGCACTTAAGATAATATTGGAAGAAAACTTTTGCTAATAGAAGCCATTCAGTCTTTCTCCCCTTAAAGACATTGCGGTACAGCTTATACCTGTTGTAATCATTGAAGGCGGATAGGTAACATCTGCACGGAAAAGAAGATCTACCTCCATTACCTTTTTAGTGAAACTCCCCCCAGCGGGAGCTGGGGACACCTTAAACCTATGGCAATGTTAATTGCAGTTGCCCTTTGTCTTCTTTTTCTTGATGCGCAACCTAGGCGAGAATTTCCTTTTCATCCAAACCTATACACGATACACAGTATCCTCTCGACCAGATGCCGCTTTTCCTTGCATAGGTTTTTTGCATAAAAGGTAATTTCGCCTTGAACTTTTTGCCGACTGTGTTTTGATAAACTGAATTGCATCGGCAACTGCAATTCTTGGTGGTATCACGACTACCATGTGAACATGATCCTCTTGTACATTAAGCTTTACTACATCACCAGACAGGAGTCTGGTGTTTTATGTGGCTCAATAATAGCTTTAGAACCCGCACCAGCTAGTGATATTTTTATATCACCACGTCCTAATTCTTTCTTTATAAGCCTGTAAAACTCCCTTTAAAGCATCATCATCTTGTGCCCAGACAACATAGATATGTTTATATTTCTGAAGATAATTTTCCATTATCTTCAGACCCTTCTGAGTTGATCAGTATGCTGTGCTGCTTGGGAATCTAATGTTTCAACACCCTGATATTCTTTTATTACTTCATTAAAGGCATCTACCCTTTCACCATTAATAACACAGGAAATAACCTCTAGAACAACAATTTTCCCCTTGCCTTTAAAGTCCTTTGGCCATCCATTTAGCTTAACCCTTCCTAAACCACTAACTTAAACATCTCCCTGTCTTTTCAAATTAAGACTAAATAATCAAAAAGTGAATACCTAGTGACTCCCTGAAGATGAGGAGTCCCTGCTATGGTCTAATGATGAAGATCTCTCCAACCCCCATTTAAGAAAACATTATTACCAGAATTTCTTTTTATTCTTGGTAAATATAGGAATTTTGCTCAAGGGTGCTTCACAGTTCACTATGCTTCCACCGCTTTTTTTCTCACCTGTTACAATATCGTACCAGTCAGCTCCTTCGGGAAAATAAACCTCCCGGCTCCTCTTCTTATACTTATAGATAGGGGCAACAAGGATATCCGGTCCAAAGAGCAACTCATCAGAGATGGTATAGCTCTTTTTATCCTCAGGGAAGTCAAAGAAAAGCGGGCGCATTGGGGGGACTCCTGTTTCATGGGCTAGTTCCATTTGAGCCTTCACATACGGACGGAGAGCTTCACGCATAAAGAGAAGCTCCTTTATAATTTCATATGCCTCCTCTCCAAAAGACCACACCTCATTCTCACCTGCGTTCTTCACATCGTCTGAATCTCTGAAGCCGTGGAGTCGGAAGACAGGACAGAAGACACCCCACTGAAACCATCTGACGATCAGTTCCCTGAACTCAGGGTCTTTTACTTTGCCTCCAAAGAAGCCACCAATATCGGTAGTCCACCAAGGGATTCCACTCATAGCCATATTCAGACCGGTTTTAATCTGTCCCTCCAGAGTAGCAAAGTTGGAATAAATGTCACCGGACCAGACACAAGTTCCATACTTCTGGCTGCCCGCCCAGGCGCTTCGGCAAAGGTTTATCGGCTGTTCCTCTCCCGCTTCTTTCATTCCTTTATAGAAGGTCTTCTCTTCGAAGAGCGGATAGAGGGAAGAATATTTCCCGCCATTCCCAATGTAATATCGGAGATTGTTATAATGATACGGCTTGACCTCGGGCTCACACTCATCCAGCCAGAACAGCCGAACACCCTTATCATAATAATTTTTTCTGACGATTTCCCAAACAAACTTACCCGCATCAGGGTTTGTAAAATCAACGTTATGGAGATATCGTTTTTTATCGTAAGTATCCGTAAAAAGCATCATGGTAGCCAGCCCGTTTTCGGTACGAATCATATAGGCTTTTTCCAGCATCTCGTCAAAATAACGGCTGTTGGGATTGACCGTTGGCCATATGGACACCATGGTTTCAATCCCCATCTCCTTCAATTCCGCCAGCATTTCTTCCGGACGAGGCCAGCAGGCAGGGTCAAAATCCCACTCCCCCTGTATCGCCCAATGAAAGAAATCAATCACAATGACCGACATCGGAAGCCCTAATTCTTTGACATGTTTCCGGGCCACCTCCATTAGCTCATCCCGGTTCCTGTAACGAAGTTTGCACTGCCAAAATCCCATGGCCCAGTCGGGCATCATACTGGGATAACCAGTCAACTCGGCATAGCAGTTCATGATCTGTGCAGGAGTATCATCGGTATAGACGAAGTAATCCAGTTGATCTGTCTCCTCTGCCAGCCAGTAAGTACCGTTATTCACCAGCTCCACCCGTCCAATGGCGGGGTTGTTCCAGAAGAAACCATACCCTTTAGAAGAGTAGATAACCGGGATCGCCGTCTGTGAGTTTTTGTGCTGCAACTCAACGGCGGAGCCTTTCAGATTGTACAGATTGTGCTGATTGTGTCCCAATCCCCAGAAGGCCTCATCCTCATCGGCTTCAAAACACGCCTCTGCACGAAACGTAGAGGGGCCCACACTTTTGAGGATATGCCCCATGCTGGGCATTACCGCCCGGGCTCTGCGTTCCCTGAGTAGCTCCTTCCCTGTCTCGGCATTGTAGAATGTTAAAGGCGTCTCGGGCCAATCATTGTGGGCCTGGGTTACATTAGAGAGCTGGACCTTGATCTTACCATTGGTCAGGTAGGCGCCATCCTCGTTTTCCTGTACACTTACCGGAAGGTTTTTCTGTTTTTTACAGATCGACCAATCAAAGGGTTTGAATTCCTTCTCCAGCGTTGCCCTCACGCGTATAGCGTTTTTGGACCAGGCTTCTACCCTCAGGTAGACACCCTGTCTTTTTGTTTCTATAAAATCTTTTCCTATTGTAAAATCCATAATTACAAACCTCCTTTCTTTAATTAATATGATATTGAACGATTTCTATAACTTTCTTAAACTTCTCAATAGTGACATTAGGGGGGCAGGAATCGCTATTGGCTAGAATAAACCCTTTTTTGCTTGTATTATTCAAGATTCTTTTTACATACTCTTCTAAAGCTGGTATATTATATTCCTGAAATTTTACCGGGTCTATACCTCCGATAACCGATATCCCCTTCCTTGATAGCACCTTCTGGGCTTCCCAGATCTCGGTGTTCCCCGTTGAGGGTGGACATATAGATTCCAAGGCGTCCACCTGCTCCTCTGCCATTTCTGGCAGCAAATCCTTCACATGGCCACAGGCATGATGGATCAATATCTTTCCCGATTTGTGGAGTCTGTTGCCCCACTCAGAGAGTTCGCTGGCTATGTACTTTCTGAAGGTCTGGGGGTTTGTGTTCATGGTGGATGAATCCTCCCAGGTGATGAAAGCCTCTGCCGGGCCGTTGATAGAAATCTCCACAGCCTCTCTGGCTCTCTGGTTCATGGCTTCCAACACCTCCTCTATCAACTCCGGAAAGTCATAAAGGTCATAAACCAGTTTGATTGTCCCTACAAAGTGCTCTATCAACGCCTGAAAGGGTGTTTTCCTGAACGGGGAGATCAGGGGGGCAGAAAGCCCATCCTCTCCGGCTTCTGCGATCTCATCTATCACAGGCTGATAAAAGGGTTGGATAGACATATTCTCCACCAGGTACAAAAGAGTTTTGTAGTCCTCTTTCTGTTGTATCGGATGGTGTGATACCATCCAGGTTTTTCCTGCGGGAGAATAGGTCCTCACAAGTGTAAGATCTCCCACAGGGGTACTCCAGGTTACTTTTTTCTCCGTGCTATTTGTCTGACGGATGATCTGACAACCGGGGAAATCATCGGATACGTTATACATATCCTCTTCCAACCCAAGAATATCAGAGTTGGTAAAACTGGTTTGAAATCCCCTGAGGAGAGGGTCTGCGCCCAATTCTCGAAGGAAAGCAAACTGTCCATTACAGGTGACCGAGGATGGGGCAAAATCCCACCAATAAGCTAAAAATGGGGAAAACGGAACATGATCCACCTCTCCCCCCCTTATTACTGTGAGGAGTCTTTCTTTTGAACGCATAGCCTTCTCCTTAGTATTTAAAGTGCTCTTATGAGCGATGCATAACCAGTGACAGGATAATGATCAATCCATAGAAGAGTGTGGTCCAGTATCCTGTGAACCCGAGGGCAATGATTCCGGTTTATATAAAACCGATATCTAAGGCTCCTATAAAACATCGTTTAAGAAAGCCCTGCAGATATATCTATCCTTTCTTGTTTTAAGAACATTGTTTGTCCTGTTCCTGTATACTAGGGTCAGTACCTCTAGCGTGATTTGTGAAATTTATGACTAGTCAGAGCTAGTAAGATAATCAAGCCCTCGAAAAATTGAGTCCAGAAACCTGTCAGTCCGGCTTCGATTATCCCAGTTTCAATAAACCTGATAGTGCAAGCACCAATAAAGGCCCCAAATATAGTTCCGACACCACCTGTGGTTGGTGTCCCGCCGATAAAGACAGACGCAAGGACAGCTAGCATTAATTCATCCGGTGAGCCTGGTTTCGGATAGAACGATAGATAGGTTAAACCGGATAATACGCCAGCAAATCCGCAAGCCATGCCCACGTATACAAAGGCGAGTGTTTTGATAGTCACAACATTAATCCCCATTTTTCGAGAGCTTTCGTGGTTATCTCCTACACAGGAGATATGCGAACCAAATTTGTGATAATTAAAGAGCAACATAGCGATCACCAAAGCCATGACCGCCCAGATCATCTGGACTGGAAAATTTCCGATTTTTCCAACGAATGTATTATAAAACGGTGTATCCACAAGGAAAGTCAATGGGATTGGTATTATATTGCTGCCACCAGCAACCAACCCCGTCAAAAGGAATTTCATGCCGATTGTTGCCATTATAGATTGAAGGCCGATGCGGACCACCAGCATACCGTTTATAAGTCCGACTAAGGCTCCCGCCAATATAGCCAATAGCATGCACAGAAAAGGGTTCCAGCCCACCTTTGCCGTAGCCGCAAATATCCATAGACTAAATGTCATGTTCGAAACAAAGGATAAGTCAATCTCCTTAGACACGATTACAAAAACCAAGGGTAAAGCTAGCACGATTCGAATAGGCAAGGATCTAAAGATCGCCTCGTAAATTTCCCTATACAGAAATATTTTGGGGTTTTTTATGATAAAAAGCAGCATCATTATAATAAAAACTATGAAAACGCTTAAAGCCCTTCTGTTATTGTCGAGGAAGTTGGTGATGCCCCTTCTGGACCTCCTGAACTCCTGGTTACAATCCAGGTTGTTTTGTTTTTTCTCAAGATCTACCATTGTTTATACCTTCTCTTACTTTACCATTGCTTTGAGCAATTTTTTGCATATCTTTTATCAACTGCTCTACGGTAGTGTGCTCGCGGTCAGTTTTCATGACGATCTTGCCTCTATCTAGGACGACACAGCGATCCGACACATCATAAGCATGGTAGATATTGTGGGTTATGAAAATACAAGAAGATCCACCTTTCTTTGCCTGGCGGATAAAACCAAAAATCTTTTGCGACTCTGTAAGGGACAAGGCAGTGGTTGGCTCGTCTAGGATCATCAGATTGGCTTTAAAGTACAATGCCCTAGCAATCGCCACTCCTTGCATCTCACCACCAGACAAATTGATCACAGCCGAGTCCGAGGCAAAAATTTTAGAAGTAAAACCAATTGTTCTCATCAAGCGATCCGCTTCAGCAAACTGCAATTTGCTCTTCACAAAACCAAAAATACCCGTCAGTTCTCTGCCCATGAAAATGTTGCGGGCGATCGTTTGTTGCATCGCTAGAGCTCGGTCCTGGTAGACTGTTTCAACGCCGGAAGCACGTGATTTTACAACTGACCAATTTTTCATCCTCTTGCCATTGATGTAGATTTCACCGCAGTCTGGAGTATGGATACCCGCTATAATTTTTATCAAAGTTGACTTGCCTGCTCCATTGTCACCAATCAGGCTAACAATTTCGGGTTCGCCTTTAATGTAAAAGTTAACTCGCTCAAGAGCACTGACTTTCCCAAAAGACTTCGAGACATTTTTTAATTCCAAAAATTTAGTTTTCATATATAACCTCCTAGCATTGAATTGTCGCAGATCTGTCTACTGCAGAGATTTGATAATTAATATCAACAACGTTTTTCATTCAGTTTGTGACCTATGAGCGCAAGGATGATAATCAAGCCATAGAAAAATTCCTTGAACAAGTATGATACACCGGCGGCTATAATACCACTATTGATTACACCAATTATACATGCCCCAATGACTGAACCCATAATCGTGCCGATACCACCCCAACTTGGCGTCCCACCAATGAAGACCGCCGCCAGGACAATCAAAAGCAAGCCATCACCACTGCCCGGATAGAATATCTGGTTTGTCAGCGTAAACTGCACTGCCACAATCGCAGAGGCTATACCCACATACACAAAGGCGAGCATTTTGATAGTCGCAACATTAATCCCCATTTCTCGAGAGCTTTCCAAGTTATCTCCAACGCAACTAATCTGCGCACCAAATATGTGATAATCGAATAACAGCACGCTTAGCACGACAAAGCCTAACGCCCAGAGCATATTGACCGGAAAGCCCCAGATACTACCTATAAATGCGTTGTAGAAAGGTGTGCCTACGAGATATACCACTGGCGTTCCTGTTCCCTTAGTGCCGATATAGATCAAACCTCGGATCAGAAAACTCATGCCAATCGTTGACACCAAAGAAGAGATCCTTAACCGAGTTATGATGATACCATTGATAAATCCGACAAATGCCCCCGCAATCAAAGCAAATAACACACCTAGATAAGGACTCAACCCAGATTCCAGTGTGAGCACTAAAGTCCAGCCAGCTAACCCGACGATAGAGCCGAAGGATAGATCAATCTCTCCAGAAACAATCACAAATACCATTGCGGAAGCTAAAATGATAAACATAGACAAGGTTTTGAAAATTGCTTTATACATGAGTGGATTCAAAAAGACCTGCGGATTTATAATTAGAAAAATTATCATCATGACAGAAAGAACCAGAAGGGCAATCAGCGCCCTTCTGTTCTTTTCAATAAATCTAGATATACTTGTTATTACGTGAATTCGATGCCCGACCATACTAGACTCCCCTTTGCTCTTCAAATTTTGCCATAATTCTGCTCCTAACTAAAACATTAATTTGCTGTACAAATCCAAAACTGATATAAAGCAATCTAATATGTCCTTTCTATACTGTCACTATGACAGCTAAATGATTAACGATATCCCTTAATAGCCCATTCTGCTACATTCTTATAGTTATTCATATCCACAAAGCCCGCACCGGTATCATTAAACATCGGGCCAAATCCATATACTTTTGTCAGGCACAAACTCAGAATAGGCAGGTAACCCTGCAAGAACGGCTGTTGATCAGAAGTCAACTGAACATAGCCCTTCTTAAAAGCATCAATAACCGCCGGACTTGTGTCAAAACCAATGTTATAGACCTCTCCTGGTTTCTTGCCAATTGCCTCCATATACATTTCCGCAGCACCTAGCTGCTGTCCACCTGAGTAGACAATCAACTTTGTCTCTGGTTCCGACAGGAAGGATGCCGTAAGAGAATCAATCATCAGTGATGGATCAGCCGCTGCCTCCGGTGGCGCTGGTATTCTTTTAACAATTAATCCAGCTTTTTCTAAGGATAAAGCCGTACTTTCTTCCCTTATATAACGACCAGGTTGTCCCCAAGCGCCCCACACCATGGCTTTGTCACCTGGTAATAGTCCAAGTAGTCTTACGGCCTCCTCTCCTAAAGCTCGACCTTGGGGTTCTAGAATGGCGCCAACATAACCGCCGCCGTATTGTGCTCGAACTAATGGAACATCAACATTCTGGTACATCATAGCAATGCCAGCCTCGGATGCTTCTTTGGCCAATGGCATTATGGCGTCATCACCAGGGTGCCCCATCATCGCAATACCATCTGGTTTAGCTGCTATAGCTTCCCTAAACTGGTCAATCATTTTATTCACACTCCAACCAGAGAACACATATTCGACAGTTGCTCCTGTATCTTGTGCAGCAGCCAGAGCGCCTTTATAGACTATCGAAGCAAATGCGTCTCCTGGATCGCCTCCAACGAAGAATCGTATTTTCACTCCAGAAGCCCACTTATCCTCAGCTATTGCACTAATCGATAAACTAAAAATAACCATAAGTAAAGCAAGCGCAAACCCTAATCTCAAAACATAAAATTTACTCTTTACCGTTCTCATTTTAAAAACCTCCTTAAAAAATTCTAAAATAAATTTATCCTGAAATTTATTAAAAATATCCTGCCTTTAACCACCTCCTTCTTTCCTTTATTTGTCCTAACTCAAGATGTATTTACAGAATGGTATGTCTATGACAGAACCTTAATCTCGGAAATAATGGGAAAATTACATCGATAATTATTCTTTCTCTATTCAAACACTTTTGATTTTAGTCTGTTATATAACCAATATAAATTAACCTCCTATTTTAAAACCACCACTCTATATAACCTTAATACATCCGCACTCAACTTCGTAGACCTTTTAAAAAGTACCTCTTGTTTCTTTTTTATTTCTCCTTAGATTTTCATGTTATTTAAAAATCAAAAGTGCACTAATAAAAAACAGTAAAAAGATGTAATCTATAATTAAATTTTAAGAAAAGAGGTTCTATGTCTAAACAATTACATAAAAACTTTGTAGATGTGCAAGTAAAATTATTATTAAAAAGTTATGTGGATAAAGAAATCAAGATTAATTATATCTTATCAATTCTCGGAATCAAAAGAAGAAGATTCTTTAAATTATTGAATAGATATAAAAAAGATCCGGATAACTTTTCTATCCAGTATAACAGAAAAACAATTAATCGAAAGATTGATAAACCTATCGCCTTGGTACTTCGGAGAAGGTACAAGATAGATTGTCTACCGGTAAGGGGATTAGTACGTGTAAAGGTCTACTTAGGGTTTAAGATATCGGCAATAAACTGTAAGAGATTGATAAAAGGGTTGATGAATAGGCCAAAAGCAAGTCTTCCTGCTCTTTTATATCACCATTTATTTTCGCTATTTAGTTTTCAAAGAACATACAGAGTTAAATTTGCTGCTTAGGTTAAATATGTTGTATTAAATAGTTAGTTTTTGGAAGATAATCATGTTATTAACTATCAAAAAAATCTTATTTTGTTATTTTTTCGCTTTTTTGAAATTCCGATGCTATAAGATATTCTTTGAAAATAGCTTTTTTTATTACTTATTTTAAGTATTATATCATTATAAATGATACAATACTTTTATAATTTTGTCAAGGGTTGGTGTCAAGAATGTTATTTAAAAATTAAAAGTGAACCGCTTTTTTAATGATTTACGTTTTAAAAGTGAACTCTTAAGAATAACTTTAAATTGTATTAATATAGGATCAAAAAGTGAGGTCCTATATTATGAAACAACTGCATAAAAAGTTCACCGATTTTCAGATCAAAGATCTAATGACCCGTTATTTAAAAAAGAAAATAGAAAGAAAAGATCTACAAAAAGTTTTAGGTATCAAGAAAACAAGATTCTTTGCTTTAATAAAACGATTAAAGGAGGATCCTAAAAATTTCTCCGTTTCGAACTTTCGTAGTATGCCTACCAGAACAATCTCTAAAGATATTGAAACAAATATCATAAAAGAATTAAATATAGAAAAAGATTTAATTAAAGCAAAAGATGTACCGATTAGATGTTACAATTACAGTTATATAAAAGATATTTTAGAAAATGATTATAACCAGAAGGTATCTCTTTCTACTATAATCAACCGGGCAAAAACAAATGGCTTTTACCTTACCAAGCCAAAGAGAAAGGTACATGATAGAGAAGTAATAACTAACTATCTAAGGAGAGCTTATTCAACATGATTCTTCTCGTCATCAATTCTCTAAATATGCGAATAAATGGTATCTGATTACATCACTTGATGATTACAGCAGGCTTATCCTTTATGCTTGCTTGGTAGAAAGAGAGACTACCTGGGTAAATATTATCGCTTTAAAGGTAGTAATCTTAAGGTATGGTACCCCCTATTCTTATTATGTAGATAGCTATTCTGTCTACCGCTTTGTACAAGGAAGAGATTCTATTTGGAGAAACCACCGTAGACTTACTTAGGATGAGCAATAATATTTACAAACCTGTTTTGCATAGCTTTGATAATTCTCTCGGTAATAATTTTACTCTCCTGCTTAAAGCCAGAATGAATAGCCACTATTACCACATCTAATTTACTTAATATTTCATCAGAAAAATCCAAACTGCCATTTGATTTAATATCTACTTCAATACCGCTTAAAATGGTAAAATCTTTTAATTCTTGATTTAATTTTTGAATTTCTTCCACTTGCTCTTTAAGTCTTTCCTCAATTAATCCCCCGGCAAATTTAAGTGATTGCGGAAGGTATGGTCTCTTTTAATTTTTCATAATATTCAAGCTTACCAGTAGTTAAAAACTCTTCGATCTTTTGAGCAATACCCGCACCAACTCCCGGGATATTATTCAATCCTCCCTGGTGGTAAATTGTTTCTATATCAATGGGTAAATTCTCTAAAACTAAAGTAATCTTTTCATAAGCCCTAATCTTAAAAAGATTTTCTCCTTTAATCTTTAAGATTTTAGCAATTTGCTCAAATATTCGGGATAATTCTAAATTTTTCATCTCCATCACCCCCCACTATTATATATTAATACTCCTATTCCCTTTCCCTTTTTTCTTCTCTTTTATATATAGCTTCTACAATCGCAAACTATTTTTTTAATTATAGTCCTGCTTGCTATATATATTCTATAAAACTCCTAAAATTCCTCTTTTTTTTATAAGGCTTTCAGCATCATAAAAATACAATTTTTAGCCCTTTTTATCTCATTCTCTCCCTATTTTAGAAGCACTAACACCATCCCATATAATAAAAAACGCAGAAACCCTTATGTTTTCTGCGTTTTAAAGCCTTACTATTTTTTCCTATAAAAACTGATAATCCTCTAATTCTGTATATATATATTTATCTCTCTTACTTAGCTAAAAATTAGTTTTCCTGTTCCTCTCTTTTACTCCTTATTAATTAATTATTTAATCAATGAATGTGCCACAGGGCCACTGTCACATTTTATTGTCAGAACAACTGTCTCCATGACAATCCCCATGACAATCTTTTTAGTCATCTCTTTTTTTCTTTTTCTTATCTTTATACATATTCTCATCAGCTATTTTGATTAATTCTTCTATGGATAAAGGATTAGACGGGTTATAACAAGAAAGACCAATACTAAAGCTTATCTTATAGGGTTTATTAAGATTTTTATTAAACTCTTTTAATTTATTAGTTATTCTTTCTTTGATTAGAGGAACATCATTCAGAGAGCTATCGGGAAAAATCAACAGGAACTCATCTCCGCCCATACGACAGATGATATCAATTTCTCTTAAGGTAGATTTAAAGAACTTCGCTGCCTCTTTTAAGGCCTTATCACCTTCTTTATGACCAAAGGTATCGTTAATATATTTAAGTCTATCCAGGTCAAGATAGAGTAACAGGATAGAGGTTTTATGGCGCTGGGCAGACTTAATTTGCTGTTCGAAAAGACTCAGACCATATCCTCTGGCATAACAACCGGTAAGGACATCAAAATTAGCTAACTTTTCCAACTTTTTTTCCAGTCTTTTGCGTTCAGTAATATCAATATAAGTGGCTACTAATCCTTTCATCTGCCCATCAATTTTTATATTAGAACCAGATATTGAAACCGGAAAGAGAGTACCATCTTTTCTTTTCCTTACGGTTTCATAATTAAAATAACCTTTTGATGCTCTTTTAGTTAATCTCTTTCCTTCTTCCAATTTATCAGAGGGATGAATCATTCCGTCATCAAGGTTTCTACCTTTTATCTCTTCCAGAATATAGCCAAACAATTTAGTAAAACGGGGGTTTATGTTTAAGATAGTACTCTCCTCATCTACATATACTAAAGCTTCAGGATTATTCATAAATAGACTGGAAAATTCTTGCTGGCTTTCACGTAATGCCTCTTCAGTTCTTTTACGCTCGATAGCAGCAGCCACCTGAGAGGAGACGAATTCTAAAAGCCCGATATCTTTTTCAGAATAAAGTTCAGGGTTAGTATAGCTTTGTACTACTATAGCCCCGATCACTCTATCTTCTACCTTGAGGGGGACTCCTAACCAGACCTTACGTAACGTGCCAAACCATTCTTTAAATTCCATCATAAACTTTTTCCCTTTAATCATTTCTTGATTAACAAAAATTGAGTTACCTGTCCTTATCACCTCAGCAATCAAAGAATTATTTTTAATAGTTCTTGGAAGATGAATAGGCTTGGTATCATCAATATTATAAGGGAAGAATATTTTATCTTCTTTCTCATCTGCTAAAGCGATATAGAAGTTAGTGGTGTCGATAACGCTGCCTAACTCCTGATGGATTAGGGGATAGAGCTGGTCAAGGGAGATGGCAGAATTGGTAGCTTTGGAGATATTGTATAAGACCTGATGAAGCTGTTCATCTTGCTTGTGTTCGGTAATATCTTTATATAAAGCTATAGTTCCCTGAGCTTTTTCATCAATGATAACCGGGGCTGAAGAGATAAGTACTGAAAATAAAGTACCGTCTTTTTTCTTTCTAATGCTTTCATATTCAGAAATACCTTTAAAGGTCAATCCATTCTTAGTTAATTTTTCTCCTTCGGCTATCTTATTTTCGGGATAAATCATCCCTTCATCAATATTTCTGCCTTTTATCTCTTTCAAGGTGTAACCAAATAGTTTAGTAAAGTAAGGATTTATATTTAAAATGCGACCCTCCTTATCATGATGTAAAGCCGCAATAGGGCTACTATTAAAGAGACTGGCAAACATTTTTCTGGCTTTTCTTAGCTTTTTTTCTGCTTCCTTAGGTTTGGTGATATCACGAATATAAGCTATAAGTCTGGGTTTCCCTCCG
>Ga0307378_10008388_pt1 | contig 13743 bp, 9 predicted proteins | sample UN1MG_FD_202238 | JGI IMG/M metagenome (GOLD analysis project Ga0307378, IMG submission 202238) | Soil microbial communities from Risofladan, Vaasa, Finland - UN-1 | ecosystem: Environmental > Terrestrial > Soil > Coastal area > Acid sulfate soil | place: Finland: Risofladan, Vaasa | collected... | reverse complement strand
TAGGATATCTTATTGAGAACTCCGAGCACAACCTTTTTCCTTGCTACCCTGAAGGCCTCTTCTAGCCCCTTTTTGCCATCCTTTACAAACTCAAAGGAGGTGATCAGGGCCACAACATCAAAGGAGTTGTCCTTGAAGGGGAGCTCCTCGCTCAATGCTAAAAAAAGCGGTGGCTTTTTTTTCATCTTCCCCTCTATATATTTCATCATGGGCATAGAGGGGTCAAACCCGGAAACTTTATAACCGAGGTCTTCGAAAAACATGAAATAATTTCCCGTGCCGCAGCCAACATCAAGAAGAGTCTGCCCGGCTTCAGGCTTTAATAATTTGATAAGGAGATCCTTTTCTCTTTTGTCCGTATATTTTCCTTCATCGGTTTCAAACCATTTATCATACTGCTTGGCCTGCTTCTCATCAAAGGCGATATCACCACTCTCTTTCATCTTACCTCTTTTTTATGGATTTTTTTCTGTTTCAATTTAAATGAAAGGCTTTTTATCTTCGACTATCCGAACCCCCTGGTCCTCTTCCCGTGCCTCCTCCTCTTGAATGTCCCCTGTCTTCCTCTGCCCTATGAATGGCATTGCTCCCGCAACTGGGGCAGGAAGATGGTCTGCCCGTGCCATGAGGTAATTCCCACACATGGTTGCAAGTATAACATCTAAATCTTCTCATTGAAGCCATTTTATAATTCCCCCCTTCTATAGTTATTAATTTCCCATTAATAATGCCATCTGCTAATTTGCGTCTTGCCCTTTCAATCAACCTCGTGAAAGTCGGCCTGGATATTCCCATAAACTTTGAAGCTTCATTGTGGTTTTTCCCTTCAAGATCAGCCAGTCTCAGGGCTTCATATTCATCCAGGGTGAGGATAATCTCTTCAAGGAATCTCATCGGTTTTCCTCTCGGCTTGAAATGACTGACCCGCGGGATATCTCTAATAAATCGTGTTTTAACTGGTCTTGGCATTAAAACTTTCTCGATATAAATATGATTGGTTATGAACATATGTTCATAACCAATATATAACCATTGAAAAATTCTGTCAATACACGCAGACAAAATTTTTTTAATAGTTTTGGGAAAGAGATATGCTTTTAAGGATAAGTTTTGCCAATGAGGCTATTGATCAAGACAAAGGATGGATTCAAAGATTTTCTTGATAATGATGATGAAAATTCTATTTAAAGGATGAATTGACGCAAATTACTCCTTACAATGGCACTCGCCTTATAATCCCTTTTCAGCTCCCTGCTTATTTTTGGCCATGTCTCTTTGAGCACAACGATATTAACCGCATACCAATCCCCTGCCTCAGTAACAGTGGGGGCCTGAGAGTAGAGCTTATTCTCTTTTAAGTATTTCATCAGCTTATCAAAATCTTTTTTATGGATATTAAACTTCACATCATTATATTTTCTGGCTATCACCGCACCCATAAGCTGGTCTCTGATATCAAGGGCCTTATCTTTTTTCCAAGGGTCTTCTTTAAGGTTCTTCCCACCATAAAGGCCGGCGCTTGAGATGAGGATCTCGCCTAGTTCTTTGAGGCCATATTTTTTTAAGGTAGACCCTGTCTGGGTATTGTCAACAACAATATCAGCTCCCTTTGCAATATATCCTTCAGTAACTCCATCTGAATTGATGATTTGAACAGACTTATTCTCTCCACCCTTTATCCCTCGAATCTGAATAAGAGGCACCTTATTTCCATATAACTTCTTGTATTCATCATTTTTCATAAAGTGAGATTTTGTGAGATTGATATATTCTGTATAGCAAATGATCTCTTTCTTCTCTTTTGATTTTATTAAAAAGAATTCTGATAGTGTTTCTGCAGGGGTTACCTTGGGTATAGCTGTAACCAATCTTGCCTTGCCGTATTCCAGGTCACACAATTTTTCCAAGGGCTCCCCATTGACCGATTCTTCCATTACCCAATCACCCCCAATAATGGCTATATCCAAAAGGCCTCTTGAAAGCTCATTGGGCGCACTCTGGGGTCTTGTCAAAAAAAGACTGATTTCCAGGTCATTGGCAATGACCAAAGAAGAGTCCTGCTCCTTGGTTGGAGAATATCCCTTAATATCGTATCCTGCGTCGATAAAGAGACCTTCTGTATTCCCTCTACCGGGATAATTGAGACTTCCTTTTGGAACGCCAAGTTTAATCGTCTTCATAATATCCTCTTTCTATCAATAAAAAGCTTGTAATTTTCTAATAGTTATTAATATATATTTTCAAATATTTCAAGTCTTTTTTAATAAAAGCCCCTCTTAAGCAAGATGGAAAAATCTCTTTTTGGATATATCTGCAAAAATCTGAAAAAAGATATGAACTTAAAGACGATGGACTGAATTTTTTAGGATTTTACCCGCGATTCTTAAACTGGGAGGGGCGTATGTCCCTTCTTCTATCTTTTTCTTTAACGCAAAGATCTTTTCTGGTCGAGCTTTTGGGGAACTATTCATAATATCCCTTATCTCCTGAAGAGCCAAGGCAGGTTCTGAAAATTCCAGTATAAAATTTGGAGAGCTATAGCCCCTAACCCTATATGTTGATTCCTCTTCCTCAACCTCTTCATGCCTTATATAGGCTTTAACCTCAAAAGATTTAATGATGTTCTTTTTATTATAACGCTCTAATTTTTCCATTTTAAATAAAAAACCGGGCAACCTAAAATTCTCTTAGGTAACCCGGCTTTCTCTATCAAAGAACCGTGGCTTTCCGTCCCACCCTTGCAGGTGGTTTGGCTTTTTCTAAGAAAAGCTTATTTTATAAATAATAATAGCTTTTAGAATTTAACCTGTCAAGAATTTTTGGCAGGATTTATGGGAAAGAAAAACGGGGATGTTTTTTTGTTGGAAATGAGAAAATTCCAAATAGGAATTTGCTTAAGTAAAAAGATACTATATATATATAGGAAGAAAAATCTTATAAATTGTTCCCTTGCCCTCAGCGCTTTTAACCTTAACCTCTCCCTTATGAGCCTTTATCGTTAAGTATGCAGCTGAAAGATTGGATTCTTTTCCTCTCTTGTCTTTATGCCTTATCTTTATTAAATGAAAGGGCTCAAATACATGCGAAATATCCTCCTCAGGTATCCCAGACCCATTATCTTGTAACCGAATCGCTACATAACGTTCTTCTCTTTTTGTAGATATCTTAATGGTCCCACCCTCTTGCATTGATTCTGTTGCAAACATAATGAATTCACTAAATGCCTGATACAGATGCTCTGGGGACCCCTTTATATTCGTTAATTTTTCGGATAAATCTTTTTCAATAGAAATTTTATTTTGAGACAATCTTTGATTTAAAAATACAACAGCCCTTTCTATGAGTGAATTCACATCAACATCTTCTTTCATCGCTATCTCTTGTTTGTATAAATCGAGAAATTGAGATATCTTATTTGCAATGATTGCTACACCATCCTTTGCCAATTTGAGCTTCTTTGTGTTTTCATTATCCTCCCCCAGGCTATCTATTGTGCTTGAGACAAAACTATTGATCGCCTGCAGAGGATCATTAATCTGGTGTGCCACATTTGCTGCGAGCCTCCCCAAGGCCTCTAACTTCTCTGATTGAGCTTCGTGATATCTTCTCTGTGTTAAAACAACCTCTTCTGCCTGTTTGTTGAGCTCTGTATACATCTGGGCCCTTCTTAGGACCTGACCAATAGAATTAGACAAGGTCTTAAGAGTAAATAATTCTTTATCATTCTCTAAATATTCATTCGGACCCCGATCAACAGCAATTCCTCCTATTTTTTTTCCATTAACAGTAATGGGGATAGCAATGATTTTTGGCGTTTGAAAATCCTTGAGTCGATCCTTAAATTTTGTAAATTCATGTCTGTAATCCAAAAAGATTAACTCCCCCCTATCATCCTTTTCTTCTTTATCTGAGAGCTTTGCATCCCTATCCATAACCTCTCCTATGATGCCTTCGATTAACTTCCCCTTGTCATTCAATAAATAACAGAAGCTCCTCGAAAATTTTAATCCAAGACAGATATCTTCTACTGTGGTTTTTAAGATTTCATCAATCCCCAATGCTTTTTGCAATTTATTGCTGAAGCTATAGATAAAAGAGAGCTGTTTATTGGTATGATTCAGCTTTATATTGCTCTCATTTAATGAGATATTTATCTTGCCAAGCCTTTTATTGACCTTTTGTAAGACACTAAAATACGATTCCGGTTTCGTAATCTTTAAGCCTAGCTCTTCTATAGTTTGATTGACATCCGATCTTAGATCCTCTGCTATTTCAACAATATTTTCTTCTTTAAGCCCAAATGATTCCCAGATTTCGTTTTTAAGAAAGGGAACATTATCGTATGTGGATGTGCTTAACATCTGATTCTCACATATGATATTCGCCGCATTAACAATTTTCGATAAAAGATTTTTAGAATCTTCTTTGTCAAAGCTTTTGAGGGGTTGATGATGAAACCAAACAGCGTCCTTTAAACCTTTTGGTAAATTCCATTTGTCTAACAACCACTTTCCTATTATAGAATGATCGACACCTAAGATATCCATCTCTCCTTTTAAAAAGGAAATTTCTTCTGTCACAACCTTATTCACTATTTCCTTAAATTGCTCAGAGAAATACTGCTCAATAATAAGCTGTCCAATATCGTGGATAATGCCAGCAGTAAAAGCCTCCTCGGGTAACTTATATCTTACCTTTTTTGCCAAGGCCCTTGAACATATCCCACAGGCTATAGAATGTCTCCAAAAATCCTCTTTGTTTAAAGAACCACTTGCCTTTCTCTTTTCAAAAAGATCGATCACACTGATACTCATGACAACATTGCTTACCGAATTATATCCAATAAGATTGATGGCATCGACCAATGTGGATATTTGACTCCTTCGGCCATAGAAGGCAGAATTGGCAATCTTTAATAGCTTTCCAGTAAGGGGGAGGTCATTTTTGATAACCTTTGCTAGGTCAGAAGAACTGCTTCTTTCATCTTCTATGATACTCATAACCTGTGTTGCAATGGAGGGCAACGTAGGTAGATCTTCAACCTTTTCTATAAGAGAGCGTATTTTTTCTTTTTCCATAGTGGTCTCTTTTATATTCGCCTCTTCTTGACTTTATCGTTGTCATTACATTTATCAAGTCAAGGCGATTTTTATTGATATATATCTATCTTTTCGGTAAGTTTATGTATTTCTTTATACTTAATTCAAAATAACTCTTGATACTCTTTAACAATAAATTTATATTTATCATGTTCTTATTAAATGTTACTATTATACGACAATAGATTTGTAAGTTTTCACGAGGAGGCAAAGACATGTTGGGGACTTATAGAGACATCATCGATCTGGTAGGAAATACTCCTTTGGTAAAAATTAACCATTTTTGTAAAAATAAGGATATAGAAATTTTTGCCAAGCTAGAGAGATATAACCCTACCGGCTCGGTAAAGGATAGAATTGCCAAATATATGATAGAGTATGCAGAAAAGGACGGCACATTGACAAAGGACAAGATCGTTATTGAACCGACCAGCGGAAACACCGGTATTGGCCTGGCCATGGTCTGTGCAGTCAAGGGCTATCGGTTAGAACTGGTCATGCCTGAAACAATGAGTATAGAGCGGAGAAAGATTCTTACTGCATATGGAGCAATGATCATTTTAAGCAATGGAACAAAAGGGATGGATGGCGCGATAGACCTGGCAAATGAGATTGCAAAAGACCCGAAGTATTTTATGCCGTGTCAATTCGAAAACAAGTATAATGCATTGGCGCATTATGAGACGACCAGTGAAGAGATATGGAGAGATACAGATGGCAAGATAACGATGTTTGTTGCTGGACTCGGGACCACAGGCACCTTAATGGGCGTTTCAAGACGCCTTAAGGAGTATAATCCCGATATCAAAATCATTGGCGTAGAACCCTATCCCAACTCTAAGATCCAAGGCCTTAAAAATCTGACGCATCAGTACGTCCCAGAGATATTTGACCCCTCCCGCTTAGATGAGAGGATTTATGTTTCAGACGAAGACGCCTTTGAGACAGCAAGGTTATTGACGATCAAAGAAGGTATTTTTTGTGGGATAAGCTCTGGCGCCAGCATGTATGGTGTATTAGAAATGATAAAAGGCATGGACAGGGGTGTTGTTGTCACCCTGTTCCCAGATGGAGGAGAAAAATACATAAGTACCCCGCTTTTTAATCCCAAAAAATGTTATGAGTGTATCAAAAAAGCAAAGACCCCAACATGTATGACAGAGAAATATATATCGACCATTATCTGTCCTGAAGAGGCTGAAATTTAAAAATTCTATCCTTCTCTATTACTATATTATTGTAAGAAGGCCTTTTTTCTCTCCTGATCTTGAGTCATTTGGTCGGGAAAATCCTTGACAATAAATTTCATTAAGAATAAAATATTTTTCTTTTTTTTATAACTTTTAAAGTATTAAAAAAATAAGAATTAAGGTTGGATTTACATTTTTTTATTAAGGAATACTGACAATTATTCTCTCTTCAAATTGAAGAATCAACCCTGACAAATAATGGATTAATCTATCATAATATCTTAATGATTTTCTACAGGCAGTTTTATGGTAAAGGTTGTTCCTTCCTTTTCTTTGCTCTTAACCAAAATATCTCCATTATGAGCCTTGATAATCCCATAGGAAATAGAAAGACCCAATCCTGTCCCCTTCTCCCTCTTCTTCGTGCTAAAAAAGGGCTCAAAGATCTTGTCCCTTATCTCCTCAGGGATACCTAAACCTGTATCACTGATATCAATATGAACCACCCCATTATCCTCCCCTGTCTGAATCCTTATTTCACCACCCTCTGGCATCGCATCCTGAGCATTTAAGATGAGATTTAATAAAACCTGGTGCATCTGCTGGGAAGAAACCATCACCTTCGGCAGGTCAGAGGAAAACTCTTCTATTACCTTTACATTACTCAGAGAAAGCTGGTTCTTTGTTAAGGAAAGGGTCTTCTTTACAATACTGTTGATATCCTCTAAACTCCTTGCCTCTGTTTCAGGACGATGAAAGGCTAAGAGCTGTTTGACGATCTTGGCAATCCTGTTGATTCCCTCCTGGGTTAATCCCAAAAGCTCCCTGCTCTTCTTATCCCCCTTCTTCATAAGGGTAGAGACAAAACTATCAATGGCCTGAAGGGGATTGTTGATCTCATGGGCAATACTGGCTGCTAATCGTCCTGTGGCTGCTAACCTCTCAGAGTGAATCAGCTGAACCTGAACATCCTTGAGCTCCCTTGTTCTCTCTTCCACCTTCTCCTCTAAATCCTCCCTGGCCTCTTCTAACTCTGAAAAGAGCTTGGTGTTCTCAAGTGAAATCGCTGCCATATTAGCAAAGGCAGATAAAAGCTCAATCTCCTTCTCCTTAAACTCCCTCGGCTCCTTCGAAACGACATGAATCACACCAACCACCTCATCCCTTATCATCATCGGAACACCAAGAAAAGAGATAAAACCAAGCCTCTTGGCAACCTCCCGGTGCTCCTTGATATATCTTTTGTCTTCTCGTATGTCCTCAATAGCTAAAGGCTTCTTCTCCTTGGCAATAATTCCCCCTAAACTCTCACCAATCTTTATCCTCTCCTTTACCATCAAATCAATGCTTTCCTTGGTGCCATAGGAACGAACCAGCTCATCTCCCTCCCTTAACCTGAAATTACACCCATCAGCTCCTAAGAGCTTGTTTGCCTGCTCAGCAATCAGAGGTAAAAGCTTCCCCCTCTTTATCTCAGAGGTGATCATCTTGTTCACCTCATAAAGGGCGTTGAGCTCCGTAACCTTCCCTATGACTTCATCATAAAGCCTTGCCCTCTCAAGGGCAATCGCTGACATATCAGCAAAGTCAGATAAAAGCTCAATATCTGCCTTTAAAAATCTTCTTGGCTTTTTTGTATGGACATTGATTACACCTGTGATTTCATCTCCTATCATCATAGGCACACCAAGAAACGATACAAAACCAAGTCTTTTTGCAATTTCCTGGTGTTCTTTGTTATATCTCTCATCTTCTCTCATATCCTTAGAAATTAAGGGTTTCTTTTCCTTTACTATAGTACCGCTAAAACTCTCCCCTATCTTTAACTTCTCGGTTTTCATTAACTCCATACCCTCTTTGGTACCGCCACCCCTAAGAAGATAATCCCCCTCTCTTATCCGGTAAACACACTCATCAGCCTCAAGAAGTCGAGCCGCCTGCTTTGCTATCCATGGGAGAAGTTCTTCTCTTGAGACAATAGAGGCAATCTTTTTATCTACTTCAAAAAGGGTCTTTAACTGCCCTGCCTTTTTCTTTAACTCCTCTTCTGCTTTTTTGAATTCTGTAATATCTGTGAGCACACCGAAGCTCCCCTTAAAGTGGCCTTTTGAATCGAATATCCCTTTTGGGGATGCAAGTGTATGAACACGACGGCCATATTTACTTCTCCAAACAAGTTCAAAGGGAGCGGCATCGCCTTTTTTTCTCTCAGCAATCTGTTCCTTCATTAAGGCCTGATAATCCTCAGCTATAAATTCTAACAAGTGATGCCCTAACATCTCATGCTTTGAGTAACCCAACATGTCACTGAACTTACTGTTTACATAAGTCAAGATATAATTCTTGTCAGCTATCCCTAAACCTTCATTCATTGTTTCAACCAGTTTGCGGTATTCTTCCTCGCTTTTCTTCAGTGCCTCTTCTGCTCGCTTACGTCCGATGACGTGCCTTCTCATTGATCGAAGGGCAAAAAACCAGACAAACAATAGGATGGGGATAGTAATCACGATAGATAAAACAGCCAAGAATGCCTGCCGACGTTGCCTGTGAAGGTTCGATTTTGCACGCTCTTGTAAAGCCACGGTGACATTCTTTATTCCTTCGGAGTAAATCCGTTTCTGATTTTCATACTCATCACCAAATAGAAGGAATGCAGCTTTTTCAGGATGGCCCTGGCGCACTAAATCAAAGGCTTGTTTTTCTATTGCGACCAGTTTAAGGTTAGCAGTATTTGTCTGGGCCGCGGCTTCACTCATGAAGATCTTCGGTTCCAGTTTCATTGCCTCCTTGATAGCTGCGTCTAACTTTGGCTCGAAGACTAAATAGCGCTCTTCCCACCATAGGTCGCCTGTGGATGCTGCCATGCGTGCTGACATGGTCAAGACTTCGTCAAGATGCGTAATGATACCGCTTAATTCCTGGAGTCGGAAGTCTGTTAACTTAATTATCTCAAAGTTCCTGTAAGAGTTCCAAACGTGCCAGCCTAACCCTGCAAACACAGCTATGGTAAGAACCAAAGCAGCCGCAAAAACCTTTACTGGGAAAAATCTTAATGATTTATTTTCGGTATGTGTCATGGATTTGCTTTTAGAGAATGGGGAGTTAACCAATCTTTACTATCTCCTCTTTTGATCTGTCTGCTTCAATCAAAGTTAATCTCACTCGCAACTTCTTGGATCTTTGATTTTTATTTTAAACCAAAATCAGATTTTTGTCTAAAAAAGTATGTTATTAACTCTAGGATATTTTTTGTTCAATCCTCAAAGCTCAAAATAAAAATTATAAATAATAATATTTATCGGCTCATTTTCTCTAGAAATCAACTCTTTAAAAAAATTTTTTACTTCTTTTGAAAAATAAGAAATTAAGAAATCCTTCTTAGGAAAGATTTTATGGAAAAGTGTTTAAAGTATTTAAAGTAAGTGTCCGATATATTTTTATAATCATTAAAGTTATAGAAAAAACAAATAAAGGTTTTCTCATGTCTTTAAGCATAAGAGAACAGGAAAAGAAGGATACTCTTGTTTACACTTTTGATAAAGTATTACAGGGTGATCTTTCTGTCAGGGTAGATCTGGAAGGTCTTTCTAAAAAACAGAGCGAATATGGAAAGAGATTAAACATGCTCATTGACATCCTTGAAAAAAGTGAAAAAGAAAAAGATATGTATATTAATATTTTTGGAGATTCATTTTTCTCTTATGAGAGTTATATATATTGCTTCTCAGCCTTTAACCGTATTGGGGATATATTAAATAATACCTTTGATGTTAGCGAGATCTGTAAATCAGCCATTAAGATATGCAAAGAGGAGCTTGATTTTAAAGACTACATCATTGCTTTAAAAAGTAAAGGTAGGCCTGGATTAAAAATTTATAGAGAAGATGGGAAATTAGAATTGGAAGCGAACAGTGAATTTCTGAAGGTAGAGGGAATGATAAATAAAGTATTTAAAAAAGAAGAATCGACATTTATTACACAACATGAAGAAATAAAACACTTTAAAAAGCTTCTATCAAAAAATGATCTCTCTTCTATCCTGCTAGAACCGATTATTTCTAATAAAAAGGCGGTTGGAGCAATAGGGTTTGTCAATGGAAATGAAAAAGGTTTAGATCCAGGATATGAAAAACTGCTTGGAATTTTATCAAATTTTTTCGGACATGTTATTACGATTGCAGATCTCTATAAAGATACAAGGTTAAAGTCGAAAGAGATAAAAAACAGTAAAAATAAATTACAGGCCCTTTTTGATAGTATTTCAGACATGATCCTGGTTGTTAATAGGGATTTTGAGATTACCATGGCAAATTATAAGCTGGCAGAATTTTGCAATACAACTCCTCGGGATATCATAGGTAAAAAGTGCTACTCCTCCTGCTATAAAAAAGAAGATATTTGTCAAGAATGCCCCTCATTGAAGACCTTTGATTCAAAAAAGCCACAGTTCTTAGAATTTACTTTTGGCAATGAAATTCTTCAATTATGGACCTATCCCATGTTTAATTCAGACGGCGAACTTGAGTTTGTTATTGAATATGCAAAGTTTATAACAGAACAAAAAAAACTGGAAAGACAGATACAACAAGCAGAAAAAATGTCTTTAATAGGACATTTGGCCACAACAATAGCCCATGAGATTCGAAATCCATTATCTGGCATCCTTACAACAGCACAACTGTTAGAAGAAGAATTCGACCAAGATGACCAGAGAAAGATGGATATGCAGGATATCACTCAAGAGATTCACAGGATTGAAAAATTAATGAATGAAATGCTTTCATTTTCAAAACCACAGCCTTTACAATTTAACTCTGTTGATATCCACGATATATTAAATACGGCCTTTTCTTTTCTAAAAAAGGATGCCAAAAGACATAATATTGAGATTGTTGAAGATTTTGATAGAACATTACCTAAAATAAAAATAGACCCCAACAGAATACAACAGGTATTTCTTAATCTTATGTTAAATGCCATTGAATCTATGGCAAATGGTGGAAGGCTCAAGATATCAACCAATAGAAGCGAAGAATGGATAGAGATAAAATTTATAGATTCAGGCATAGGAATATCCAAGGAAAATCTCAATAAGATATTCGATCCCTTTTTTAGTACGAAGACCAAAAAAAAAGGAACAGGTCTCGGTTTATCAGTGAGTTATAAAATTATAAAAGACCATAAGGGAGAAATAGAGGTAGAGAGCAAACAGGGAAAAGGGACCACTTTTACAGTAAGGTTAAAAATATGAAAAAGACTATTCTTTTAGTGGATGATGAGGAGCTCATCAGAAAGTCTCTCTGTAAGGCACTTAGCAAGCAGGGATATGAAGTTTTTGCCGTGGATAATGGAAAGGAGGCTCTAAGGCAGTATGAAGATATATGTCCAGATCTTGTCCTCCTCGACATAATACTTCCTGATATGAATGGTTTTGAAATATTAAAAGAGATAAAAAAGATAGATAAAGAGGCTCTTATCGTTATGATTACAGGCGATAGCGGAATAAAAGGAGCTGTAGAAGCGGTAAAATTAGGGGCTTATGATTATGTTGGAAAGCCTATAAATCTTGAAGAGTTAAAATTTACCATAAATAAGGCCTTTGAGAATCTAAAGCTAAAGAGAGAGGTCAAGGCCATTAAGGAAACAAAAAGGGAAAGATATGGATTCGATAAGATTATTAGAAAAAGTCAAAAAATGGAAGAGTTATGCGATCGAGCCAAAAAGGTGGCAGCCAGCAATGCCTCAATAATACTGATCCAAGGAGAGACCGGGACAGGAAAGGAGCTACTAGCACAGGCGTTTCATTACCATAGTTCAAGAAGAGATAAACCTTTTGTTATCGTCAATTGTACTGCGCTTTCAAAGGAGCTTTTAGAAAGCGAATTCTTTGGTCATGAAAAAGGAGCCTTCACAGGGGCTATAAAACTGAGAATTGGGAGATTTGAAATGGCAGATGGTGGCACGATATTTCTGGATGAAATAGGAGATGTGAACATAAGATTGCAGTCCAAACTCTTAAGGGTAATCCAAGAAAGGCAATTCGAAAGGGTTGGGAGCGCTAAGACCATTTCTGTAGATGTCAGGGTTATTGCAGCTACGAATCACGATTTAGAGGTTTCAGTTAATGACGGTCGTTTTAGGGAAGACCTGTATTACAGACTCAAGGTTATTCCCCTTTATATTCCTCCATTAAGAGAAAGAGAAGAAGACATACTGGTGCTGGCAGAAGATTTTATAAAAGAATATAACAAAGAATTTAGAAAAAATATAAGAGGGATTTCTCCAGAGGCTGCTAAGATACTGCAGAATCATGTATGGAAAGGGAATGTGAGAGAGTTAAAAAATATAATAGAGAAGACGGTCCTCTTAGAAAGCGAGGAGATCATAGAGGCAAAAGATCTTCCATTAGATATAAAAAGTTCCGTCAAAGAAAATGAAGACTTTTTTGAGAATGATGAACTGATAACCTTAGATAAAATTGAGAAATATTATGTAGAGAGGGTATTGGAAAAGACGGGCGGAAATAAAAGTAAAGCCGCAAGGATATTAGGTATCACAAGACAAAGGCTTAAAAGAAAATTAAATCCTACTGGAGTCACAACTTAGATTTAAAAAGTTACCCCCTCCATCTCAACTAGTCTATTTCATAACACCACTGGGTTAATTCAAACCTTAAATTATCTATTAAAAATCAAAGGTTTTTCCAAAAGATTAGAAATCTGTTTGAAAGCGTACACAAAAACTTTTGTAAAAAGATAAACTCAGAAATTCTTTTAAAGCCTTCTATCTTTTAACATATTGATAAATAATAAGTTATTATTTTTTTTATTCCTTTTCTCCTATGGCATAAAAATAGCAATAATAAAAGTTTGTTTTTAATAAATTTAATAAAAGGAAGAAAAACTTATGTTGAAGATTAAACCAACAATACTCATTGTAGAAGATGAGGAACTATTCAGAAAGTCGCTTGGTAGACTTATCGATAGATTGGGCTATAAAGCAATTTCAGTCTCAAATGCCGAGGAAGCATTAGAGTTAACAAAAAATGCCTCTTTTGATCTTATTTTGACAGATATCAAGCTACCTGGAATTACTGGATTAGAACTTTTAAAAACAATAAAACAACGTTCCTTAAATTCAATAGTAATCGTTATAACAGGATATGGAAATCCAGATATTGCAGTAAAAGCAATTCACTGTGGAGCAGACGGTTATCTTTTAAAACCAGTAAGAATAGAGGCTTTAAAACATACTATTAATCAGGGAATCGAAAAAAGTTGTCGCCTAAAAAATGTCTCTTGTAACTGAGCCTGTTACTGGCGAATAATAAATAGTCGAAAAATGGTGTATATAAACAAATCCTGTATAAAATAATCAAGAGAAATAGAAGTTTTTCCTGTCGTAATTTCTCCCTATAAATAATCACGCCTTTAAACATTTTATTGACATCTTAT